>Ga0247610_10008565_pt1 | contig 10391 bp, 3 predicted proteins | sample 174DNAGHGhighgp2_FD_193483 | JGI IMG/M metagenome (GOLD analysis project Ga0247610, IMG submission 193483) | Sheep rumen microbial communities from Palmerston North, Manawatu-Wanganui, New Zealand - 1742 DNA GHGhigh gp2 | ecosystem: Host-associated > Mammals > Digestive system > Stomach > Rumen ... | reverse complement strand
ACGGACAAGGGAAGTCGCGCCATTGCCGGCTTCTCGATGGGTGGAGGAGCGGCAATAGTCTATGGCGTACACCATCCCGAAAAGTTCTCCTTGGTTTACGACATCAGTGGCTATCTGCGCAGCCAGCCCCTCGAGTTCCTCAAGCATGATCCCTCGGCCACTTGGCGGCAATGGGTGATAGACCAGAACAACCCCATCCGGCGCATAGAAAAGGGTGGAAGGGAAGAGGTTGAGGCTTGGAAGGGCGTAGAATGGCGTGTGGCAGTAGGCGACCACGACTTCACGTTGGAGGGCAACATGGACCTTGTCAAGGCTTTTCGCGAGAAAGGGATTCCCTATTCCCTGCACGTTGATAGCGGTGTCCACGACGGCATTTGGGTGCAGTCCTGCCTCGAAGATTTGCTCCGCCGAGCCGACACGAAGTTCTGATACGTTACACCTTCAGGGACTTCTGCCGCGAGGCTGCCGAGGATTGTCACAACTTAGCACGCTAAAATTCCAAACGTCACACTAGTAAATCGCCATCGTCACACTAGTAAATCGCCATCGTCACACTAGTAAACTGCCAACGTCACACTAGTAAATTGCCAACGTCACACGTGATGTCTGCTTATAGCTAAAAAGCCTGAAAAGCAGAACACGGTAAATTGTACAAATCGAGGAAGCGCGTCAGGCTTATCTTGTCAGCGAGAACTTCATGGACATGCCGAAGTCCTGAGTGATGGTGGGATAGCTGCTGCTGGAAAGGAGTGGGGCTGAGCGCTGGCGGTCGTAATAGAGGCTCAGGGTGACCATTCGGCTCATGGTGTAGTCGATTTGGGCACTTGTCTTGAAGGCCTTGCTTCCGCTGGTGGCTTCGCAGAGATTCGTCTGGAGGTCGCGCTTGATGGCACTCTGGTTGCGGATGCTGAAGTCGAAACGCAGATTCAGGTCGTGAGCCACCTTCGTCCTTCCGCCAGTACTGCCTCGGCTGCCTGCTCCTGTCGTTCTGGTGGTCTCTTCGTCCATTTCGCCCCTCAGTGTGCCAGAACCTTTGCCTTTGGCTCTGGTATTTTTCGCAGCCTGTTCGCTGGCTTTCTTCGAGCGGAAGATGCTGCCCAGGTTGAAGTCGTTGATCTTGTAGCCCCATCCGAGCACGAAGTCCTTGGAGCCGGTCTCGGTGAGTTGGGCGCTGGTCATGCTCAGGTTCAGCACGCGGGTTGTCTTGTACTCCACCTTGAAAGTCATGTTGTTGTTCAGGGTGGTGTTGATGCCGATGAGTGGCGAGAAGTTTTCGTTGATGCTGACTGTGCTGACATCGAAAAGGCTGTTGGGGATATAGCCGCCACTGGTGGTGTTCTGTATGAAGCCGAGTCCGCCGGTACCCATGCACTCTACCCAAGAACTGTATGAATGGTAGGAGCCGACTGCATAGATGCTCTTGTAGGCGTGGGTGAGGTTGACGCTCTTGAAGTGGTCGCGCACCCAAGGCAGGTTGCTCAGGCCCTTGTAGTTGATGCTCCAGTTGGGCAGCATTTTCATGAGAGCCGGGAAGATGTCGAGCGACTTGCTGCCAGTATAGGCATTGAGGAAGGCGGGTACCATGACGTCGGCACTATACTTGTTCACGGTTCCGTTTTCGGGATTGAATGTGCCGCTCATGCCAGTTCCTGCAGGATAGCGGATGCCTCTGTACCGGTCTTCCACTCGCTGCTGGTAGACATTCAGGTTGTCCTGGAACTTCTGGAAGGCCTTGCTGTAGTAGCCGTTGCTGGCCGAGCCTATGCTGGCAAACGCAGTTCCGATGCTGATGGTGGTCATGTTAAACGAGCCGGTGTGGGTGGGCGGTGTGCCATACATGTACTGGATGCTCTTGTTGCGGTTGTCTGTGTGGCTCATGCTGAGGTCGATCTTCAGGTCTGTGAAGGGCTCCAAGGTCATCTTCACTTGCACATCTTCTGTCTCGGCAATGCTGGCTGGAGTAGCCACACTATCGCTTCCAAGCAGCCATCCGCGTCCCTTTGCCTTGTCGAGATAGCCGTCGTCGACAAATCCAAAGGCAAAGTCGAGTCCGGGAGTGAACACTCCGCCCAGTTTCCTTTGTCCGAGCATGTCGCCCACTTGTGGCAGGAAGCCAGGAACGGCGAGGTTGTAGGTGTTGCGATAGGTGACGCTGACGTTTCGAACCATCATCAGGAAGCGGGCTGCAGCCTGAGCCGCACCATACCATTTCTGCTCGGAAATCTTGGGCAGGGCAATTACATTCAAGCGAACGCTGGTCGTATCGACTGGGGTGCGGACTATCTTGATGCTGTTCTCGTCGACCTTCTTGAACTTGATGTTATAGGCAAAGCCGCTGCTGTCGCGAGCCGTTACGCGGACACGCTTGGACTTCTGTCCGTGATTGATGACAAGGTCGGAATCGGGATAGAGCGTGATTTCCTGGACGAATCCCTTGTTCTCAGGCCTCTTCTTGTTGGTGACTCCAGCGGCATTTCCTTGTCTGGTGTTCCTTTGGCTCCTTGCCAGGATGCTGTCGACGGGTTCTCCTGTCTCCATCGACTCTTGCTCGGCCGCTCTTCTCGCTTCCTCTGCCTTTTCTTTTTCTGCCTTCTTGGCTTTGTCGGCCTTTTCCTTTTCCATACGTTTCTGATTGGCTCCTGCCTTTGCATTCGAAGCAGAGAAACGTTTGTTGGCCTCTTGCAGGAATTTGCTGTGGTTGTAGAGCTTCTCGAGGTCGATTCGGCCGTTGATGTTAATAGTTCGCTGCGAGTTGATGGTATGGCCGAGAGAGGGTCGCCCAGCCCGTTCTGCACCGCGTTTCCACGAGTAATTGGCAGTATATGCACCATCCACAGAAGCCCAGTCGAGGAGAGGAATCTTCTCGAGCGGAAGCTTGTAGCTGATTTGGGTGTTCTGCTGATAGTCGAGCGGACGGCCGAAGTGCCTCAAGCTCCACTTCACAGAGTCTTTCCATGCCTCGTAACGGTCAGGATAGAGGTCCTTGTTGACCTGCGTGTAAGGTTCCTCGATTTCAGCCTTTGTGCCACTCTGGAATGTGAAGTGCAGAGCCTTGAAGATGTCCCACTTGAGCGAGAAATTGCGATTCCAAGTCCAGTTTTGGCTGAAAGTGGCAGGCAGTGCCGAAAGGTCGCCAGGATTGTCAAGGTCGCGTTCCTGCAACTCGTAGTAGTTGCGGTTCATGTCGGTGGAGAAGGTAATGCTTTGCGGCGCGAAGGCAAGATTCTGTGCCTTGATGATATCGAGCCATTTGCTCTTGCCTTTCAGGTTCTTGAAGGGTTCCCACGATTTCCAGTTCGGACTCCAAGAATAGTTGAGGCTGGCCTTCCAGTTCAACTCGCGCTCGTAGACCGTAGTCTGTCCCTCGGTATACTGTGTGGAGCGGCTGTATCCAAAGGTGAAGTTGGCTGGATCATAAGGCATCGGATGCTTGGGAGTGACAATGTTCACGCGCACACCCGAGAATGAGAGGTTCTTGCTTGTCTCGGTATGTGTGGTGAGGCTTCGAAGCGAGTCGCGCTGTTGTTTCTCGGCAAGTGCCTCGATGGCATCGCCCAAAAGCATATCCGTATCGAAGGGATTGTACTTCGGCGAAACCTTTTCCTTGCTGTAGCTGTAGTACATTGGAACGGTAACCTTGGCCTTCTCTGGCAAGAGACGTCCCAAATCGAAGTTCGTGGAAACGGAGTAGTTGAGGTTGTCCTCGTTTTTGCGTTGTGCCACACTCTGCTCGATACCTCCGAAACCTGAGGTAATCATCTTGGCTGTGGCATTGACCGAGCCAAGGTCGCTCACCTGTACCTGCAGTCTGCCTTGAGCAGCCCAACCGCCACTATTGCTGAATTCCTGGAGTCGCAGCTCGTTTGCCCAGACCTCTATGCTCTTTGTCCTGCCACTATTGTTGCGAATACCTATCATGATGGTCTTGACTTCACCAAGTGTGGGATTACCCATGATGGAGACGCGATTGCTGGGGTGGTCTTCGTCGTAAGTGGAGAAGAGCCGGTTCATGGAAGCCACACCAATACTTGCCTGAGCATTACGCTGTTTCTTGAGTGAAGTGAAGATGTCGAAGTTGATGTCGACCATGTTCTCCGAAGGCCAAACTGCCAGACAACCTTGTGCGCTATAGGTGTCGTAGTTGCCTTCAGGTGTAAGCTTCAGGGGAACTTCGTACTCGTAGTAGTTGCTCTTGTAGTCGGAGCCGAGACGGATGAAGACGCTGCACTCTCCGTCGGTTGTTGCCGTAATATTCTCGGCAAGTGCATTCGCGTGGACATACATCTGCAGATGCTTATATTGGCGCATGTCGTAGTTGCAGTTCTTATAGACTGCCTTTGCCTCACTACCGCCAAGATTGCGTGCCACCATACACATGGCCTGCTCGTTGGCCTCGACAAGTTGTGACTGCGATGGGTCGGTAATACGCGTAATGCCTGGAGGCAGGACGTAGTTGACGGGTTGCTTGTCGTTGTTCTCCTCGATGCAGACAGTACTTACTTCGAGTGTGCCGCTACCTGTGGAAGGTGTGTTGCCATTATAGAGAGGCTGCTGATAAGTTCGCCAATCGCCTTGTACGAGATCGAGGGTTGCAAATCGCAAGATGGTCTCTTCCTCAAAACCTGTCATGAAGATACGCATGAAGCGAATGCTCGTGAAGTCGCGAATGTTACCCTCCTTGCTTTCATATTCTTGCAGGGGGATACGGAAGAGATACCATGTGCAGTCCTCGGTATTGCCATTACGGAGTTTCACGCTGGCCACGCGTTTGTCGGCAATGTGGTTACGGCCGACTACCATATCTTCTGGACGAATGCTGACTTTGTACTGATAGTACTTCTCGTATTCGTTGAGGGTGTAGTCCTGGTTGATGTCCTCCACATCGGGTGTTACCTTCCAAGCCGTCTCGTAGCTTTCTGGCCTTGTGTCGGAGTCGGCACTGTTGCCTTGTGGCATGTTGATGCGCTTGTAGCGGTTCAGGATGGATGTGCGAAGCTGGTCGAAGTCGGAGCCGCGATAGTAGTGGTAGTTGTCGTTGGCAGGGTCGGCATAGATGCTGTCATAGACTGATGCGGAAACCTTGCTCTGAATCTGTTGCAAATAGTTGGAGTAGAGGCTGAACTGTCGCTCTTCCTCATCGTTGAGACCATTCAGGCCGACATCCTGATGGGCTCTCGCTCCGGCTTCGTTGTTGAAGGCATAGGTTACGCTGCTGCTGTTGGGAATGCGTCCCCAATATCCTTCTGTGAAGTATTGCGGATTACCGTCAACAGGCATACCGCTTTCGAAGTATTTCTTGCCGTCCTTGAGGATATCCTCGGACACCTCGCCAAGGTTGAAGTAGAGGTCGCCGCCGTGATTGCCTGGAAGGTTGCGCTTGTAGATGAACGGGTCCATCATCCAGAACTCGATGTACTCGATGTTTTGTGCCTCGAAGTCGGTATTGTCGAGTTTGCGCATCATGCCGCCCCAGGTTTCTTCCGGATGCATCAGGTGTCCGTCTTGGTCAACATCTGTCGTGAGGTTGTAGGCACCACGTTCTTTGGGATAGAAGGCAAGGTTCAGGACATTCAGACCTGTTGCGCTGGTGTAGTTGTTCTGTGATTTCTGCGGATAGAGCTCACGTTCATAAACCTCGCGAACGTAGTGGCTGGAGAGTTGGTCGAGGTCGCTCTTGATGTGGCTTGGGGTAAGGGTACTGCTGCGACGGGTGAAAATGGGGTCGACGTAGTACCAGGCCAACAATGAGCGATTGTAGCCATAAGCGGCATTGCCTGTCAACTTGCTTTCTGCGAACATGCTTGGCGTACTTGCCATGCTCCAGTATGTGGGTTGTGTCAGGTTGCTCTTGATGCTGCTGCTCTCGAAGTCGTCCAGATAAGATGCATCGCCTTGAACGCTATGGTTCTGTCCTGCAATGAGTTGCGCAAATTCTCCGTTGAAGGAGATAAGGCTTGGCTGCGTGCATTGGATGAGAGGCAGTTTGTCGATGAGGTTCGTCAGCCATTGGCTCTCTTTCTTCCAGCTGATGTGTAAGCCCCACAGAGTGTTCTTCAGCGGTTCGTTGCCCATGCTTACTTTTGTGGTAAGCGGTTGCTCGCTGAGGTACATGACTGTGCCGCCGACGGTGAAGTTCTTGTTGATTTGGTAATCCAAGTTCAGGCCGAGCATTGTCTTTCGCTGCATTCCGTAGGTATCGTTGCTTTCTACGGAAGCGCTAATGTTTGTGCCAGAATCGATGAGGCCTTGATTGATGATGGTTACTCGGCCCATGTTGTAATCGACCGTGTAATCGACATTCTCTGTGAGTGTCGCACCACCTGCAGTGACGATTACGGAGCCTCTGGCGACATTTGTTACGCCGAGGTCTATCTCGCCTGCGTTGTTGCCTTTGTAGCGACCGGTCAGGATGAATTTGTCGTGCTCGGAAATCTGCTTCGCTACGGTCTTTGTGCTGTCGTAAAGTTCGCGGAAACAATACTTGTCGGCCAGAACCGGGTCGTTAATCCATTTTGCCAAATGTTCGCCGAAGGGTTCTGCAACAGGGAAGATGATGCGTCCCTTGCTGACAGTATAGCCTTCCACGAAGTCGAACTGACCATTGGGATGCGGATTGTTCTTAGCGTCGAGGCGGTCCAGGTTGAGGGCTCTCAGCAGTATGGTGCTCTTGAATTTCTCTTCTGGCAGATAACTGAGATAGACACCAGTTGAGTCGCTTTGGTATTTGATGTCGAGGCGGAACTTGTCGGCCATCACTCTTTGCGTGCCCAGGTAGTAGATGTTCTTCATCATCAGTCGCCAGGTAGGCAGGATGGGGCTTCCGGAAGTGCCTTTCAGCATTTTGACGAAGAGCGCTTTCGTGTTGTCTGTGATGTCGCTTGCGAATTCACCCACCTGATAGGTTGTGCCCATATAGGTGTATTCGTAGGCAACGGCCAGGACGTCATCCACTTGCAGAGTGCTCGAGAGGCTGACGTATCCGAGGGCATTGTTGACGGTATATTCGCTGCTGGAGAGCTTTCGTGCGGCTTGGAGCTTCTCGTAGTCGATGCTTCCGTAGAATCTGTCTATGCCGTCGAGGATGTTTGTGGCTTGCGAGATGTCGCGAGCTTCTGAATAGTCGTTGACGAGGCGCTCGTACTCGGTGTTCGAACGGTTGCTGGGAGGGGTGATGCCTGTGCTCGTCCAGAGTCTTGTATTATATATGTATTTGGGTTCGCCCAAGTCGGCGAAGGCGATAATGTTGCGGTTGTTTTCTGTTCTGCCGCTCTTGTTTGTGACCCAGATTTCCACGCGTTTGATGTTGATTCCGCTGGAGATGGTTGGGAGCGTAGCCATTGCCTGGTCGAACTTCTCGCGGAAGAAGTGGGAGAGGAAGAAGTGGCGGTTCTCCTCGTAGTTTGTTGCGCTGAATTCGAAGTTGGTGGTTTGCGAGCCGCCCTTACTGCTGACGCTCGAGCTGGCGCTCTTCTTCTGGCTGACAACCGACTGGATCTTCAGTTTGCCGAACTGTACGTCTGTGCGAAGGCCGAAGAGGCTGCTCACGCCTGGAACGAGGCTGATGTTGCTGGGGAAGGAGACGTTGCCGGCTTCGATGAGTTTGACGATTTCGTCTTCCTTGCCGTCGTATTTGAGTTTGAGGTTCTGGGTGTCGTAGTCGAAGGTGGCTTGTGTGTTGTAGTTGAGGTTCATGTTGATTTTGTCGCCCACCTTGCCGTTGAGGCTGAGATTGATTTTCTCGTCGAAGTCAAAGCCAACCGTTTTGCGGCGCGAAGCTGCGAGGGCAGGGTTGTTCACCTTTTTCGAGTTGATGCCCATCTTGAGTTCTGCGCTGCCTTGCGTCTTGATTTGGACGCCGCCAGGGCCGAAGATTTTCTCTGCCGGTCCGAGGTCGAAGTGCATGTCTGTGAAGTCGAACTTGTTCTTGCCTTCTGCCTCGAAAGCCTCTGCGTTCTTCTGTCGCCAGTATTGTTGCATGGAGTTCTGCAACGACCATTCCTGGTATTCCTCTGGAGTCATCAGGACTGGTGCGTTCAGGAAACTGGTTGCTGCGCCCAGCGTGAAGCCTGCCCTGCCGGGAATGATGCTTCCGGATGAGGCGCCTGCCGCTCCTGTGGAGGTGGAGCTGGGGCTTGTTGTGGAGCTGGAGCCGCCTCGGCTGCCTCCTCTGCTCGTGGATGAGCCGCCTCTGGTGCCTGAATCTCTGGTTCCCGAGCCACCGCCTCTGCTGCCTGTCCCTGCTTCGTCGCCAACCAGTGATGTGCCGATGGTGTAGGTGTTGTCCTTTTCGTCGTAGATGACTTCGGTCTTCAGGTTGTCTGGTTCTTTCAGGTCGGCAGTCTTCTTTTTGAGGTCTTTCGTGTCTTGTGTGCCAGTCTTGCGGACAGAATAGCGCGGTTTGTCGCTGACGGTGTCGGCCGGGGCAGCCTGTTCGGAAGCTTCCGGCATCAGGGAATGACTCATCGTGGCCAGCATGTTGATGCTTGCCAGAATGGCCAGACTAAGTATGACTTTACGCGCGCTCATGTCTTTTAATTAACGTATGCGCGCTACCTTTTATTGTATATATGAGGTGTTTTTCTCATTTTCTTGGCCACTTTTTCATGTTTTTTTTCTTTTTTTTGTACCTTTGCGTCACAAAACTGCGATTTTTATGATTGAATACGTGAAAGGAACGCTTGCCGAACTTGCTCCAGCGCTCGCCGTTGTGGAGTGTCATGGGGTAGGGTACGGCGTGAATATTTCGTTGAACACGTTCTCTGCTATTCAGGGAAAAGAAGAGGTGAAACTGTGGATTAGCGAGTCGATTCGCGAGGATGCCTACCAACTCTGGGGTTTCAGCACGAAGGCCGAGCGCGAGCTCTTCCTGCTGCTGACCAGCGTGAGCGGCATCGGAGCCAGCATCGCCAGGGTGATTCTCTCGTCCTTGACTGTCCAGGAATTGGCTGGCATCATCAGCGAAGGCAACGACAAGGTGCTGAAGACCGTCAAGGGTGTTGGTCCGAAGATGGCCCAGCGCATCATTGTGGAGCTTCACGACAAGATAGGTTCCCTTGGCATTCAGGCCGCTTCGCCTTCTGCATCGGCTGCCCCTGCAGTCAACAAGGAGGTGCTCGACGAAGCTGTTGCCGCCCTCTCCATGCTTGGATTCAGTTCTGCTCCTGCCCACAAGGTTGTGCAGAAGATTCTTACCGATGAGCCTGATGCACCAGTTGAACGCGTCATTAAGTTAGCCCTAAAAATGTTGTAGTATGCAGAACATCAATATCCTCGACCTTGCGATTAACACTTCGGTGTATGCCGGCAGAGAAATCATGCGCATATACAACGAACCGTCTCAGGATTTTGGCATCGAGACGAAGGCCGACAACAGTCCGCTGACGCTTGCCGACAAGGCTTCGCACGAATGCATTGTGGAGCGTCTGAAGCCCTCTGGATATCCCATCCTCAGCGAAGAAGGCGCCCAGATTCCCTACGAAGAGCGTAAGGACTGGCACCGCCTGTGGATAGTCGACCCGCTGGACGGCACAAAGGAGTTCATCAAGCGAAACGGCGAGTTTACGGTCAATATTGCCCTCATCGAAGACGGAAAACCCATCCTGGGCATCATTTTCGCACCTACACTCGGCACTGTTTATGGCGGCATCGTTGGTTGGGGAGCGCGTCGAGTGGAAGGAATAAATCTGGACGACCTTGATGTTCCCGTCACCCAAAGGAAGGAGCCCCTGACTTTCTATTCCCTGCCGCAACAGGCTATGCTCGACCACATGGGGCTGAATGTCGTTGCCAGCCGCTCGCACATGAATCCGGAAACGGAGGAGTACATCACCAAGTTGCGCGAGGCGAATACCCACCCTGTGAACATTGTGAGCAAGGGAAGCAGCTTGAAAATGTGCCTTGTGGCCGAAGGAAGTGCCGACGTCTATCCGCGTTTCGCCCCCACAATGGAGTGGGATACGGCCGCTGGAGACGCCATTTGCCGTGCTTGTGGCAAGCAAGTCTTGGATTATAACACGGGTTTACCCCTCACTTATAACAAACCTGACCTCCACAACCCCTGGTTTATCGTCAAATAATCGACCCCACGGAAGTCCAAATTTCCCGATGAAATGGGCGATTTTTGCAATCTTCATTTCAGGTCGGCAAGATTATGATAATTTGTATGTATGGGGACAAATCTCAGTATCTCAAATCTCAGTTTTCTGGGGGAAGGGTGTTGTCTTATTAAGAAATCGAATTGAATGAACAAAGTAGTACTTAATATATATATATTAAAAATTTGTGGTCAAAGATTGTTGTGCTCATGAGAAAACTGAGATCTGAGATACTGAGACGCAACTGGAGTAGCGTGCTTTTTTGCGTGCTTATTTTGAGGATTTATTTGCATGCGT
>Ga0247610_10008564_pt1 | contig 10392 bp, 18 predicted proteins | sample 174DNAGHGhighgp2_FD_193483 | JGI IMG/M metagenome (GOLD analysis project Ga0247610, IMG submission 193483) | Sheep rumen microbial communities from Palmerston North, Manawatu-Wanganui, New Zealand - 1742 DNA GHGhigh gp2 | ecosystem: Host-associated > Mammals > Digestive system > Stomach > Rumen... | reverse complement strand
GCGAGCGCGCATGATGATGCAATAGTTATAGATGGCTTCTAATAAAGAAGCTATGTTGAAGCAAATGATACAAAATAATCCACAATTCGCGCAAATTGCCGCAATGATGAAGATGAATCCGAATGGATTGGAAGGCGTTGCTAAGCAAATGGCATAGAATAATGGAATTAATTTAAGTGAGCTTATGAATAAGCTTCAAGGAGGATAATTATGAATTACATTAAGTTGAACGATATGCAGATGTAGGTAGTTAGTTTTAATCGGTATATTAATTTTAACAACGGCGTTATGAGTGGTTCTTGCAATTGTCAAGTAATTACATCAGATTTAAGTGGCCTACAGGAGCTAGGTACCACGCCAATTACTAGTATTCAGATTATACATGATGATCAGGTTATTTATAACTTAACCGATATTGAGACTCATGTTGCTTCTATTAATGAAACCTTGGTAGAAGACCATATTGATATTAGTTTAACATTTGATTTTTAATTTAATGTGGGAGGAAACTCCCACATTATTTTTTTTAATATTAGGTACAAAATACTTAAAATCACCAGCCTTCCTATTACTTACTATTCGGTAGAAGTAATTCTATCATAGATTTTAATATAGGATGGTGATTTTCATGGGCGAAAACGGTTTAAGTGCTTCTGATGTCGCTCTACTCAATAACGATGGTATGGGCGGCAACGGCTGGGGCGGAATGATTTGGCTTTTCGCTATTCTCGCTATGATGGGCGGCGGCTTCAATTTTGGCGGTGGCTATCGTCCACAGTACGCTACTCAAGATTTCGTTCAGAATGGTTTCAACTTCAATGATCTCCAGGATCAGAATCGTGATATCATGAACGCTATTAATTATGGTACTTCTCAGACCGTAGCTACTACTAATCAGGTATACCATGACATTATGGCTGGTATCTATGATAAGTATGGCGAGCTTCAACGTGATATTGCTGCTCTACAAGTCGGACAGGCTAATCTATTAGCTAATCAGAACGAATGCTGCTGCAACTTACGTGCTCAGCTAATGTAGAATAACTATGATGCCGCTATGCGCGATGCTGCTACTAATGCTAACTTCACTGCTCAGATTCAAGATCTAAAAGACATGATTAAGGATAATGAGATGAAAGCTATGCAGAACCGCATTAATCAGTTAGAACTACAGAATCAATTAACTGGTGTAGTACGTTATCCAAGTGGATGGACTTACAATGCCGGTAATTCTCCTTTCTGTGGAGGATGCAATAATATGTAATTAAGAGTGTATATAGTACACCATCAAATGCAATTAGTGGGCGTACTAATGTACGCCCTTTTATTTTTTATTTAAAGGAGTGGTTAGAATGTTATAGGGTTATTCTAGTAACTTAACTGTTGAAGCTAATTCTCCATTCGTATTTAATAACGTAATTGTAGATAAAGGATGTGGAGAACGTTTAATTGGACCTTCATCTATTGCGCTTGAAAGACGTGGAATTTATCTTGTAAAAATGGATGGCTTTGCCACTCCAGATGCAGTAACAGGAGTAACTATTCAACTTTAGGTAAATAACGTACCTCAGCCGCAAGCAATCAGCACTTTTGTTCCTGCCGCAATAACTGATACCCGTACTTTTGGTTTTACAACTTTTGTTCGTGTACTTGAAAATAATTGTAATTGTAATTGTCTTACGGCTCCAACAATTCTTACTTTTATGAATGGAGACACACCATTAAGTGATGCTCATATTAATGTAGTAATCACTATGATTCGTTAATATAAAAGGAGGATGTCATGACTGTCGAAGAAATCTTTAATAAACTCGCTTCTCATATGGTAGAAGGAATTATGTATCATGATGACATGGCTAAGGCGTATGATTTTTTGGGCCTCAGCGGCTTCGCACGTTGTCATGACTATCATCATATTTGTGAAACTAAAGAATATCGTTAGTTATCACATTACTACTCAACTCATTTTCATAAACTTATTAAATTAGAGTAGTTAAAATAGCCGCAAATTGTTCCAGATTCTTGGTATAAATACACGACCTTAGATGTTGATACAAGTACTAAACGAAATGCGGTTAAAGAGCTTATGGAAAAATGGGTAGCTTGGGAAAAAGAAACTAAAATATTATATTAGACAATGCGGCAGGAGCTTTATTCAATTAATGAGGTTGCTGCCGCACTAGAAATAGACTGCCTTATCTGCGATGTAGATAAGGAATTAACTTGGGCGGAAAAGAAATGGATTAAATTAGAAACAGTAGGCTATGATATACAACTTATTGTAGAATGGTCTAATGAATTACATAAAAAATATAAGTAGGCGGTGAAAATATGATTAGAGTAATTTAGCGACGCTTAATTATACCTCGCGGCGATACGGGGACATTTACTCTTCCTTTACTTCCTGGGACAGAGCAAAATGATGTAGCGGTTTTTTCAATATATGATCCGCTTACTAAGGAAGTTATTTTACAAAAAATGATTACAGTTACTGAAGATGCACTGAATTTCGAGTTCGCGCGTGAGGACACTATTAATATAGAACCAGATCGGCGCTATAGATGGGATGTAAAAATATACCACGAACCCATTATGAAAAATTCAATGCCTGTTGATGGCGCAGAAATCAATTCTTACTACGCAGCTTTTGATCTTCCAGTCTGTGAAATAAGAGAGGCACCATGAGATATATAGATACAAGACATAGAACACGGGATTTGTTATTAGAATATGATCCTTCTATAATGCCATTGCATCCTCGCGCCGGAGGATTGACAATAGTTTATCCATGGGGAAATGACAATGAGAGCGGCGGCGTTATGCCGCCATTCCCCAATCCAGCCGAAATAAGCCAATTATATCCTTGGGAAATGTAGAATTTGGCTATTATGGGCGATTGGCTATTTGGCTTTGCAGCCAATAGCGGCTACACTGGTTCGCGCGAAGAATTCTATGCGAACTTTGGTACATATCTTATGCACAATAGATGGGAAATTATGTTTGAATCCTTTTCTAAATTTCCTGCTACTGGTGAAAAAGATAAGTTATATTTTGATTTAGATGAAAAAATCTTATATTTCTGGGATAATGAATATATTCCCGTAAATGCAATGTTAATTGCTGAAACAATTGTAAATGGAGGTGAGGCTTGATGGCTACTAATACAGTTCGAGTTTCATTACAAATACGACATGATGAAAAAGCAGATTGGGAAAGTAGAAATCCAACTCTGATTGCAGGTGAGCTTGGCCTTGAAGCCGACACCTTGTTGGTAAAAGTGGGAGACGGGATACGAGATTGGACTCATCTCCCTTATTTAAATAGATTTGATACCACTTATTTTTCTAAGACTTCGGCAGGAGATATTACTTTACTACCTTCGTGGGTTGAAAAGATTAATAATCTAATTGCTCAGGCAGGCGGAGACGCAAAGCTTGTTATTACTGACGATCCTGTTGAAGAAACAGATCCAGTAAACTTGCGCTATTTATAGTGGGCAATTGCACATGCAGGTCACTTATCGCGCGAGGTTGTTGCTGAATTACCTGATGCCGTGGACGCCGATGAAAATACTATTTATTTAGTTGCTTCTCCATCAGGTGTTGGATACGAAGAATATATGATTATTAACGGTGCCTGGGATATGGTAGGCGTCACGAGCGACAGTTAGGCAGGATACGAATTGCCTATAGCAACTACCGCGCGTTTAGGTGGTGTTAAGGCATCTGTTGAACCAAATTTTATCAATGTAACTGCTGAAGGCTTCATGTAGTTAAATAATGTATCAACCTCCTTATTATATGTCCCAACAGGTGACGTATTGATTATTGATGGAGGGACAGCTTAATCAAAAGGAGGTGAGATAAATGGCGGAAAATCGTCTAGAAGCCAGAATATTATTGCGTTATGGAACCTATTCACAATGGATGAAGAGCGACGTTATTCTAATGAAAGGAGAAGCCGCCGTTTGTTCATTTCCACGTACAACATTAGGGAGAACTGATGATAATCCTGAAAATACTCCACCATCAATTGGTATAAAAATTGGTGATGGAGTAAAATATTTTGATGAATTACCCTGGGTATAGGGAGTTGCCGCGGATGTATATGCGTGGGCAAAAGAACCTAAGAGGCCAACCTATGTCGCTAATGACATTTCTGATTTATCAAATTATATTGCATCTTATAATACTACTCATCATATTAATAGCGGAGGCGGAAAATATAGAATTACATATAACGCTACTGCATAGAAATATATATTAGAAATATACAATGAATAGAATTAGGATTGGGATGCAGCAACAGATAGTACCGACATTGATTTAGCGACAATATTTAATCGCATTAATATTATAGAACGATGGGCTAACGGCGCACGCACTGGATTGGGTAATATCGAAGTACCTATTGATTAGTATATATTAGAAGAAGTTTCAACATATATTAATAAACTAGATTATACAGATACAGCAATATCACATTAGTTTGTTACTTAGGTTACAGAATCAGATGGTGTAATTAAAGTAACACGTTCTATTATTGATATGTCTGATTTATCCGGTACTTTGCCAACTAGTCAAGGCGGTACCGGTTTAACATAGGTTGCAGAAGATGAAGTGTTAATAGGTAGTGCAAATGGTAATATTACTACTCGTAAGTTTGCTACCTATATAGATGAGGCATAGCGCAATTAGTTTGTAACTACTGGCGCAATTATTGATTATGTACTTGAACAAACTGCAGGGCTAACTGGCGCAATGCACTTTATTGGAGAGGCAACCGTACCTGTCCGTGCTAATACCCGTACTAATCCACAAATTCAAGGCTATAATTTTGGATAGGCACAACCCGGTGACGTCATTTTAGCCAATGATTCATAGGAACTAGTTTGGTCTGACTCTGGATGGATTCTTTTGGGTGATGAAGGCAGCTATGCAATTAAAGGAAGTATTACAAATGCTGATATTGCGGATGAAGCCAACATTGCGCAAGATAAGATATATAATCTAGTAGAAACCTTAGAAGGAAAAGTTAATGTCGAAGAAGGCAAATAGCTATCTACTAATGACTATTCCGATGAAGATAAATATAAATTAGATCACATTGAAGAAAATGCATAGGAAAATGTGATTGAACATATATTCATTAATGGAAACGAGCTTCCTGTTATTACCTTTGAAGAAAATAAAAAATCAGTTAATGCTGTAATAAATGAATTTGATGCAGCATCATAGACTAAGTTAGAAAATATAGAAGCGGGCGCGCAAGTTAATGTTATCGAAGCTATTAGTTTAAATGGTAAGAATTAGCCGCCAGAAGAAAAGCGTGTTAGTTTAACCGTAAGTGAATTTGATGATACGTCGCGCGAAAAGCTTGCAGGAATTCAGGCCGGCGCTCAAGTTAATGTAATTGAATAGGTTTATGTAAATGGTACTGAAATTACTCCTACTGGAAAGCGGCTTGATATTCCAATATCTTAGCTAACTCCAGAGCAAGCCGCGAAGCTAACCGGGATTGAAGAAGGCGCGCAAGTTAATATCATTGAACACATTACTGTTGATGGTAATGAAATTCTTCCAGATAAAGCCACTAAAACAGTAGCGCTTGTGCGTGATCCTCATTTAGATCATGTTAATAAGATTGAGTCTATCAAATTAAATGATACATTATTAATACCTGATGAAAATAAACAGGTTATTATTAATGTAAATGATGCTTATAAAGATCAACTAACTAAATTAGCAAATATTTAGGATTAGGCATAGGTCAATATAATTGAAGCAATTAGCTTAAATGGCACGACTTTAATACCTGATAATAATAAAAAGGTTGATATTCGCGCGGATGTAAACACAATTGAATCCATTTCTTTAAATGGAGACCCATTAACCCCTGATAACAACAAACGAGTGGATATAGCCGCGGATAAAAATATTATTGAAGGTTTTACATTAAATGGCACTCCAATCGCGCCCGATAACAATAAAATTATTAATATTGAAGTTCGTGGATTTACCAGTGCAGAATTAGAAAAGTTAGAAGGTATTTCAGCGGGTGCGGAAGCTAACGTAATTGAAGGTATCATTTATGATAGTGTACCATTGGAACCAGATAATAATAAAATAGTTAGAATCATTCCAAATCATCACCCTGAGCATGAGAATAAGATTGAAAAAATTTATGTTAATAATGTTGAATAGGAGCCTTGGGGCGATAAAAGTGTTCATATTAGTATTACTTAGAAAGATTTAAATCTTGATGTTATATCAGGCGCGGAAATTCCTGGATTAAATAATACAAAAGAGGAAGTTCCGCAAATTGAACAAAAATTGTAGCTTGCACGCATTAGTGTAACTAGTGACGTGGAAGATTTAAAATAGACAAATGATACATATATAGTATTCGACTGTGGAGATAGTACCACAGTTATTTAAATACTCGGCTGAAATGATGCCGAGGAGGTGTTTTTATGGCAACAGCAAATAATACCATAAAGACGAGAATTCAGTTGAAAAGCGATACTGAAGAAAATTGGGATAAGGCCGGTCCTAAGGACGGGTCTACGGGCTTCGTACCGCTTAAGGGTGAGTTGATCGTCTACATAGAGGATTCAACTCACCCTTTTTCTCGTTTAAAGGTTGGAGATGGAAGGACGAATGTTACGTTACTGCCTTTTGTAGATGCTACAGTTAAAGGTAAATAGCCAGAAATTATTGTTGCTGATACTTATAATGATTTACCATAGCCTGGGTCTTCAGATACAATTTATATCGTATCAAGCACGAATGTAATATATTATTTTAAACCATCTAGCGGATATAAATAGTTATCCAATTTTGAATATGCAACTAGTAAAACACAAATTAAAACAATTAGTTATTGGATTCCAGGCGAAGATATACATGTGGCAGTTAATAATCATGCATTATCTATTACTGGAGGGATAATGCCATCACTTGGTACTAAGCAATATGATGTAGTATCTGATGTGTATAAGAAAGGAGATGATAATAAATGGCAAGTTATATCGGAAAAGTAACGATTGGCGCAGCAGATTATCCAATTGCAAATAGTGTCTATGCAACTTGTTCTACAAGCGCAAACACCCCGACTAAAGAAATTATTTATTCAGATTTTGATACTCTTGCAGATAAGGTATCTATACCAATTAAATTTGTACATGGGAATGAGGTTTCAACTGGTGTGACCTTAAAGTTTAATAATGCATCTGATGCATATGCAGTAGAAGGCAATTGTCTTTGTGGCGAAAATGAGGTTATTACTTTTACATATGAAGATAATGAAGTTGAGTCCGCGCGCAAATGGCGTTCTCATAAAATTGGAATAACGGTAAGTGAAAACAATACTAGCGGTGTAATTACTATTGATGGATAGACAGTAGGCAATATCTTATCGGGGCGTATTGATGCTTTAAATTCTAGTCTTAGTGGCCTTAATAGCGCTATGCATTTTCGCGGAGCGGTAGCAGTAGATCCTACTCGGCAAACTATTCCCGGTGATGATACATATAGTAGTGGCGATGTGGTACTAGGGCCAAATCACAAAGAATATGTACTTGCTGATAATAATGAATGGATTGAATTAGGTGATGAAGGAAGCTATGTACTTATTAGCAGTTTAAGTAATGGAGTGGCTACGCGCATTAGTGATTATGTTGCAGGCGCAAAGCCCACTTTAACAGTTACAGATACTGAAGTATCTCAAGTAACTTTAACTACAACTGGAGAAAATCCTGCTTCACAAAGTCAGGTAGATATTCCCACCTCTATTAGTGGAAAGGCTACTATAGCAGAAGTTAATGAAGGAAAACTAATCATTAGATTGGGTTCAGATGTTGCTATCAATAGTTCCGTAAGGTTAAATTCAACTGCTAAAACTGTTGGTTCTGCATCTGGCTGGAATGATGGCACATTACCTTCATTTACTCCTACTGATTTAACTGTAAAAATACCCGCGCCAACTCCAACTCCATAAGGAGGCGATTAAATGGCTGATAGAATTTCTAAAGTTAGCTTAGTTGCTTCTGGTAGCGAATAGGAATATGATATTGAGCCTTTAATGTATGCAGGTACTACAGGCGGTATGTCTACCGCCTATACGGCTACATTACAAGGATTCAAAGCTATAGAAGGCGCAAGCATATAGCTGACATTCCATGTAGCTAACGGTGCAAATGCGGCATTAAGTTTAAGTAGCGGCGAAGCCGGAGAAACGGTTACTTCTGTTCCTATTTATTACAATGGTTCTAACATTAGTGCAGGTTATATTTAGGCTGGCGCTACTCATACTTTAGTATATAGTAAAGTTGGTGGCGCTAAATGGATTGTCGTTGGCTCTGATACTAATACAAATACTACTTATAGCGCAGGTACTGGCTTAACATTAACAGGGACTACTTTTGCTGTTAAATATGGTACCGCCGCAGGAACTGCCGCAGCAGGTAATGATTCCAGACTAAGTGATGCACGAACCCCTACGGCACATACGCATGGCAATATTACAAATGATGGCGCACTTAATACGGCATCGCGTGCAGTTGTAACTGACGAAAATAAGAAAATTACAGTAGCAGATTTAACTTTTACAGACCCATCTGCATCTACTACTGAAACTTCATTAAATTTTATTGATACCATTTCACAAAATTCGCAAGGGAAAATTAATGCTACTAAGAAACCACTTCCAAAGGTATCGGCAACTAGTGATGGTATAGTACCAAAAGGTGAAGCGGTTACTGGAGCACAAACATAGACTACAAAATTTTTGCGTTCTGATGGTAAGTGGGTGTCACCATCATATACAACAAATACAGATTCAAAAGTTGCGCAAGTTGCGAATACTGACAATAAAGAATTTTCAATTTTACTTAAATCAACCAATAATCTTACTACAGAAACAAAGTCGGTTAATTTTGTTTCGACACAAGATAAGGCAGTAACAGTCAATCCAAGTACTGGGCGCATTACCGCACCAGGGGGAGTTGATGGCATTAAGTGGACCGATATTAGTGATGCTCTAGGAATTGATAATTCAACTACTAATCAATGGCTAAATAAAAAGGGCGATTGGAGTACTCCTACTGCAGCATAGATTGGTGCAGCTCCTGCAGTAGATGGTGGTTATATGCCACTTAGCGGTGGCATCATGGATGGTACAGCTTAGATTAAATGGGCTGATAGCGGCACATGGAGTAACTCAAGTGCGACAATGCCAGTTAAACGTGGTGGATTATATTGGCCTGGCACGAGTGATTGGATTGAATTATTTGCAGAAGAAACTGGTAGAGATAAACTTAATTTAATAATAGATGTAGGTGACGATGCCAGTCCATCATTAATATTACGTAATAAAGGAACCGATAAAATTACTTTAACACCAGGAAGTGGAGGAATATCGGCTACAAGTTTTAGCGGTTCAGGTGCTTCATTAACTTCTTTAAATGCTTCTAATTTAGAGTCTGGAACCGTACCAGTAGGCAGACTACCTGTCGCGACTAATGACGCATTTGGAGTGGTTAAAACCGGTAACGGTATTACTAATACAGGTGGGGTTATTAGTGTTACTGCTTCAAATTTAGGACTTTCTAATGCAATGCATTTTATTGGTATTGCAACTGCACCAATAACTGACGGTGGTACTGAAGATCCAACTATTGATGGTTATAGTACTAAGACTGCGGGTGATGTAGTAATTGATAAAGATACTCGAAGAGAATATGTATGGAGCACAGCAGATAAGTGGGAATTATTAGGATTTGATGCCTCTACTAAATATGAAGCAACTACAAGTGATAATACATTTATTTCTAAAATTACATAGGCTACAGATGGCACAGTTACTGCTGAATCACGAACATTAAGTACAAATGGAGAATGGAGCGGTAATGCGGTGACTGCTACTACTGCTACTAAGCTCGCTGCTGCTCCGACAATTACGACATCTACTCTTACAGAAAATGTAACTACCTTAAGTGCGAATAAGACGTATTCTTTAAATATTGGTGGTTAGACATTATTATTTAAGACGCCTGCAGATGCTGATACAAATAATGCAACCGCTCAAAATTATAGTGAAGCAGATAATAATTATCCATTACTTTTTTCTAGTGTTGAAGGAATTAAAAGTAAAGATAGTCGTGGCAACAAAGGTACCATATTAAATAATAGTATATATGCCAATCCGGCTGAAGGAAGTATTAGCGCATTAGAATTCATTGGAGATTTGACTGGAAATGCAGATACCGCTACAGCGGCAGAAACCGCGAATACAGCAACCACTGCGGGGAAATTAGGTACAAGCACGGTCGGCAGTAAGCGTTAGCCTATTTATCTCGATAATGGCAGTGCTGAAGTAGCTAATTATACAGTT
>Ga0247610_10008563_pt1 | contig 10392 bp, 6 predicted proteins | sample 174DNAGHGhighgp2_FD_193483 | JGI IMG/M metagenome (GOLD analysis project Ga0247610, IMG submission 193483) | Sheep rumen microbial communities from Palmerston North, Manawatu-Wanganui, New Zealand - 1742 DNA GHGhigh gp2 | ecosystem: Host-associated > Mammals > Digestive system > Stomach > Rumen ... | reverse complement strand
AATAAATTGTTAGAGGTAAAATTGCTGGTAGAACCATCTATCATTGAAGAAACTCTAACAAGAATGGGAATACCCGATAACAAAAATAAGATTTTATACCAGTCCTGCCACTTGCTAAAGCATTTCGGTACATATTATATCGGCCACTTTAAACAGTTGTTTATTCTCGGTCGTGGCAAAGATGGTTTTCCAGGATTTGGTAATGTAAGTTTGGAAGATATAGAAAGACGAAATTCAATAGCCTTCTGTTTACAGAAATGGAATATGATTGAGATTGTTAAGCCAGAAGAAATTGCTGAACATAATGTTCGTATTTTCGTACTTCCACACAAAGAAAAACATAATTGGCAGCTAGTCAAGAAGTTTAATGTGAAAAATTTGGAGGAAGCATAATGAATTTACAAGAAGCAATAGAATTTTTGGATAACCAAGGTTATTATCTTATCAAAGAAACCCATGCTGAAGATGATACACTTGATTGGCTTGGTCAAGTAGTATATGAATATACACAAGAAAATGGTATTAAATGGCACTCTGATTGGCGTAGAGGAGATGGTTATAAACTTGTCTATCGTGGCATTTACGAATTTTATACAGTATTTGACGATGTAGGTGAAGTAAAAATTACGATTAAAAATGGTGAAATTACTGAGATAGAACCTAAAAAAGGTGGCATTTACTCACCAGAAGAATTTGCCGAAAATTTTGGTATCTAATATATCATACTACATTTAGCAATAAAAAGGACCCAGTCTAGGGTCCTTTTTCGTGTATATAAATATAGTAATAAAGGATAGTATATGCTCAGTTATAGCGAAATTTTTAATATACAGAAAACAACTTTGCCATTATCTAAAAAAGAATTAGAAAATGTGCTATCTAAAAGTATATTTACAGGATATGTTCAATGTCCTTACAATGTGTTAGTTCAAACATTGAAGGAAATTTCTACAGCTAATTCTTATGCTGTTACCATAAATCCTGAAACAATGTACAACAATAGCAACAACCCATTCACAAAGGCAGAATGTATCATTCAAGTTGAAGGAACTCGTTATTACGAAGAATTTATCAACCGAGTCATCGCAAACGAAGATTCTAAAGAGTGGACCGATTTCGTTACTTATTCCGAAACATTCAAGGACGAACTTCGTGTATTGAAATGTCAAATAATTTCTAAGTATCTTTGGAACAGAATGAACTTGAATAACTGGTTTGAAGAAAAATCAGTCTCCTTGTTAGGTGATGCGAAAGAAGCTATTGCGACTGATTGGGAAACATTTAAGAAGAAAGTCTTAATGACAAGTGACTTGTATGGTTTCATTGATTCTTGTAGTGAAGCAGATTTACAAAATGCTACGAAAGCATTGAGTAAGAACCTTTGTACAAAATTGGTAAAATACAAGCCCGAACTTATGCATCATATCATTAACAATAGTAAACGAGAAGAAGTCATTACAGTAAAGAATCCTATAATCAAGCGTATATTCATAATTTCAAATTATGCTAGACAGTGCGAAAAAGAATGGCCTGTAATTAAGTTCACCACATTGGATAAGAGAACTTTTGATTCTCTCAGTATGTGGGAGGGATAATGTTAAAACATAGCGAAACCATAATTAATGCTTCTGTTAGAAGACAAGATACAACCTGGGACTACCGTTGGGATTTCTATAATAAAGAAGACCCAAATACCATCTTCTTACGTCCTGAAATGCAGGTTGAAGGACAAGGCAGTAATACTACCTGGCATTTCAATGGTGACGCTGATGAATTAAGAAGATATGACGAAAGTACTTGGGACCCTAATCACCCAGTATTTGAATATGAAGTAGACGATACAGATAGTGGTGAGGGTCCTGACGGTTCTACAAATACTTGGGATAAAAACCATCCATACAACCCAACTAGATATTTAAGACCTGGTGATAATAAATTTATTCGTATTACTAACACAATAAAGAATGTAACTATTGACCCTATACCACCTAAATTTATTACTGATTATGGTACTGAATATCTATCTTTGGCTTGTGAACTTGATGGTGCTTATACAGACGATATAAAATATACAACAGCATTAAGAGATATAAAAATTGAATTCCAAGATGACGTTGGTCTTGACCCAAAACAAGTTGCTGTATTTAAAGGTCTTATTGATTTTAACCCTGATGCTCTTCCACCTGAAGATGAAATAATTTATTACTATGATAGAAGTAAAGACAAACCAATACAACAACATTATGTAAATTCAATTAAGTTCAATGCGACTAAAGCTGGTCAGTATCAACTTAATTTGAAGTTATATGAAAAATGGGGTGTTAAAGATGATAAATCATATAAAGTAACTGGCGATATTAAAAAAGAACTTAATGATGGACTTACATTTGTTGTATTTGATTTAGCTGGCAATTATTCTGTTTATAAATTAATTCGTCAATTCAAAACATTAGAGATAGACGATTTAAACAAATTAATTCCTGTCATTATTACATTCGTAGATATTGAACCAAACACTTATTTCCTTGAAGATGGTGTTGAAGGTAAAATCGTAACAACCGTTCAAGACCCAAATAGAGTTCTTTGGGAATACGAAAATGTGTTTGGATTGACCGAACAGTCCATCGGCGCCATAGATAAAAATGCTATTGAAAGTAATTTGGAACACAACCCGCTTGATGGTTTGTCTAAATTCATTATATCAAGTTTAACAGAAAGTGGTAATGTTGAAGTTGAAGCGTGGGTAGAAACAGGGTTCCCTGAAATTGACGAACTCATTAAAGAACGAACATATAGCACCGCTATATGTGGTCCTTGGGTGTATGGTGACGAAGGTAGAAAATACCATATCACTCCTTATGTTCCTAAGTATCTACACGGTACTGAATTTGCGGACTTTATGGAATTCTTCCAGCTATACATTAACACAATGTATAAGGGATTGGATAGCAATAGAAATATATCTGGTCTTGAAAAGATTGCTAGAATTGCTAATTTCAATGATATATCAAGAATTGAAGATACATTAGTTTATCATTATGCTAAAGAATTCGGTAATGAATTTGATTTTGATGTCAAATCATTACAAGAAGTAAACTTGGTTCAAGATGGCTCTGGTTTCACCACAAGAGATACTAAAGAAACCTTTGAAATAATCAAGTATGTGCTTGAACAATTACCAGCATATAACAGATACAAAGGAACGAACACTGGTATTGAAATGGCAATTAAGATGTTTGGTTTCGCAGCCAAAGTTATAAACCTTTGGGTTAGAATGGAAAACCAAATTGAAGAAAACCCACAGTTTATTGAAGAAGATAGTTTATATTCATTTGATGGATATTTTATGACTTCTCGTTTCAATTTGGAATTAAATGCTGAAAACAATACATTTAAAACTTTCTGTGATAACATTGAATTGTTTATTGATTTGATTAAGAGTATCAAGCCAATTACAAAAATTTTGAACTTAATCAAATATACAATTCCATTGGATAAACATATAAATCTAATTTATAGTGTGGATGAAGTAACTGACGATAATTCCACAAATATAGAATATGATTTGACTTGGAAATTAGGAATTGATAACATTGAAGATGTCAATGTTCTAAAACAAATATGTAGAACAGATAAATCAACTGGTAATGCTAAATTATTTGGTTTGAATTACACACCAGAATGTACAGTTAATGTTAGTATCGCACCTTCAAATGTTTTTAATATACTTGGTAAATTCTTTAAGAATGACAAAGAAGGTATTACATTCAGAGTAGAAAAAGGAAATAAGGTAGCTGACTATACATTTAATAACTATGAAACAAATTTAAATTCAGGTTCATTCTTCTTGTATTTGAAAGGAGATAATGGAACTACAGCTAAAGATTTATTGAAATTTATTGACGTAGATAGTATCATAGCAGCGTCAAAGAAATACGAGCCTGACCATAGTAAAGATGTTACTATCAAAACGAAGATTATATTACAACCAGGCACTAACTATGCTAAATGTGGGATATAAATAGAATATGATAAATAGTGGATTTTATAGAAATGTAAATTGGTATTTCACTAACGAAGGTCGCACAACCCTCGCTAAACAAAGCAGTGGTATAAAATTTTCTAAAGTTGGTGCTGTATTATTTTCCGACAAAAACCACGCTTTGATTAATGCTATTAAAGATAATAATACTTCTGTTTTAAATAACATAACTTTGAAACAGTTGAACACTTATACTCAACTCATTTTCCAAAACATTAAATATACATTTGAAGGTGGGTCTTATTCTTCCGACCAGCAAGATGTTATTAATAGCACAGTAAATAAATGTGATTTAAATAAATTATTGCCTATTGACATTTCGTATGAAAGAAACGCCGAACAAACTTATTTTTCTTACGATTTAACATTAAAGACAGATTCGTTAGATATTGACAAAGCCACAAGTGACGATATGAATTTTGATGGTTTTGCTTTATTGGGTATTCCATTTAAATCTACTTTGCAGGATGATACAGCACTTGTAGAACAACAAGCTCCTTCTATTTTAGCATATATCTATTTTGAAGACGAAAATGAAAAACTTCAAATTTTGAATAATCAACCAGATGTAGCTGCTATGACAGTAGAACTACATATCAAACTTGAAGATGAAATCTACCTAGATACTATTGATAGTTATGTAGATACAAATGGTAATGTTGTAGAAGATAACATTGTTCAAAGAAACCTTGTTGGTTTAAGACAAGTTAATGATGGTCTTACAAACACAACAATGAACACAAATAGTAATGGTACAGATTCAAATGTGTTAATTTCAAATATGAATACTGACCTAACTACAGCATACGATTCATTCGCTAAATTGAATATAATGACTGAAGCAGTCAATGACTTGTCTAATGCTGTACCACAAATTATGCTTGCTCAAACAAATAGTGGTGTAAATGAGAAAGTTTGGGCTGGTGATAGATTGACAATTAATTACGCCAGTGGTAATGATGGCGGTTATTTCGGAATTTCCGAAATTACTGGTACATACAGAAATCAAATTAATGCTGAATTCTTTGGTCAGAACAACATTTATGGAACTGCTATTACAGGTGTATATGGTAACAATTTCATTTATTCTAAAAACAATGTATTAGCAAATGATGTTCGCAAAAATTCATTTATCCACTCTGAATATAATACTTTTGAACACGGAAATATGAGCCGATTTGATTTTATACATTCAAATCGCAACATTATAAGAGCTTCAAGAGGTTCTCACCGCAACCAAAAAGCATTTGCTGAAAACATTTCGCTTTATAATTCCAATTATAATGTTATTCATCCACAATATCATACTTATACAAATTCTAATAATAAAGTGGCTTATTTAAAGGGAATGATTAGTAAAGCTGCTCTAATCAATTCTAACTACAACTATATTAAAGGTAGAAGTTGTATTCCATTTACAACAGAAGAAAATTACGAACCAAATTTGACCTTCATTAACTCATTAAGTAGTTTCTATAATTTGAATAACAATTATACAGTTACTATGATTGGTTCTAATTTGTCTTGGATAAACCACACATCTGGTAACATTATTGGTATTGGTGAAGGTTTAATTCAGGATGTAGGTGAAGGCGATAGAATACTTCTAGGTCATTACAACAGAAACACAAAAGACCCTAACGATGTTCTAGTCATTGGTGATGGTAGAATTAATAAGAAATGGGTTAAGGGTCAAGTATCTGCTATACCTAATTGGCATACAGATATTAAAGAATATGAAAAACTAATGAAAACATTTAGTGCTGATGGCTCTACCGCTAAAAATGCGAACTATTATAGACACAACATTTTCACTGTAAACAAAGAAGGTTATATTACAATATCAGATTATGACACTAACCAGTCTGCTCGTTATGGTTTCAGTGGCATTTCTGCTTTTGATAAAAATGGTAAAGTTACTTATGATATACCATTTGAAACTGTGTATAACCAATTAAATATAACTCAAACTTATACAGATACAATGGAAACATTTAATTTGTATGAAAATGCTTTGATGTCATTAACAGCTAGTATTCCTAAAACACAAATACAGTATATTACAAATAAAGCTGAATCTAATGCTAATACTATATTCAGTGCTTATATTAACCCAACTGCTAATATACCAGTATCGGTTAATTCGTCTGCTTGTAGTGTAAATGCTGACAACCACGCTGTGGTAACATTCAACTATTATCCTGTTAAGAATAATACTACTCACTCAGTTCCAACAAATCCATTGTGCTTGATTTGGTATGTTAGACACCCACAAGAATCAACATTTACTCAATGTTCCGCATTAGTTCAACCTTTCAATACAAAACGATTAATAATGATGAAGGCAGATGTTATGAATTCAACTTCTTTCTCTGGCTTTGTTGAAGTTCAATAATAAATAATTTGTATGCAAATCATATTTACTGATAAGTGTAAGTATAATATCATCCACGCCGAAGGTGGCATAAAGCTTAACCTTAAAGGTTATGCTTTTTATGATGGAGTATTGAAAGACGAAGATATACCAGGTCTTGTTTTAAGTGATTTGGAAGAAGATAAAATCGTTTGTAAAAATACGATAACTGATACATACGATTTAAGAGAAAATTTATTTGATTTTACTTATATCCCAGCATTAGATGCTTCTATTGTTGCTAAAAATGACAATGAAAGTAGTAACATTGTTGCTGCTAAAATGGGTCATTATGAAATTGATATAAACAAAGGAATTACTGAAAAAACATTCACCCATATTCTTATTATAGGTGAAGAATTTAATGAAACAAATAAGTACACAGTAGATAAAAGAAAAACTTATTTGGCAGCAGTAATTACAAATGTTGATGCTGAATTAGAAACTCCAAAGAAAATTGTATTTAATGTTTCTTTGACAGATTTTAAAGAAGACGAAATTATTACGAACTTAAGAGTAATTGATACAGACTTTAATGAATTTACTCAAAATGAATTTATGAAGGACTTGAATACAATTCAATTACCAGACAACTATACTTTAACACCGGACAGAAAAAACAAAGATTATGATGCCGAAATTAACATAATCAAATTTGATAGTGAAGAAGGAAATAACAATGTTAAATCCCACCCTACAAATTTGGTTCTTTTAGATAAAAGTGAAAAGATAAACAATAACTGGAATAAGCGTGCCCGTGTTACATTAGGACTTGATAATTTTGATAAAAAATGTATTACACCTCATTTGGAACTATCCTATGGTTTAAAAGATAGTACAGATGAATTTGTGTTAAATACGGTTGATTTCCAATATGACACTAACCACTTTGGAATTAACCAGTGCACTGGTATCAATAAATTACAAGTAGATATTTTCCCAGAAGATATTGACGTAGAAAATAAGAGATGTATCAAAAAGAGAGTAAAGAGAAGCAATCTTTTTGATTACAGTTTGGTATCAGCTAACAAAGCATTTTTCAAATACGATTCACATAACAGTAAATATACTGAAGGTGCTAATTACACATTTGAATTTATTAACAAAAACAACACATTAGGAACATTACAATTCCCTGTTAAGAATGTATCACTTATTCGTTCAAGTGATAACTCATTAAGCGGTAACAATTCTAATAGTTTGTTGTTAAATTCTAATGGAAATAAGTTAGGATATTCATTCACCGACAGTACTTTAATTAACTCTTCAGGAACAGAATTTACAAACGAAGGTATTTATTATGCTCAGGGTTCAACTATCCCTGAATATAGAAGCCGTTTTACAAACAATGTTTTCATTGGTACCGAAGATGTTATAGCTTCTATTGTTCCATCATCTGTATTTGCTAATAACATTACATTAATTGGTAAGAATAAATTAAGTACTTATGCTATTTCTACTGCTGAAAATATAGCACTAACAGATAATTTCAATACAATACCAAGTATTGTTAGTTCAACAGCATTAACTGCTTTTAAGAATGTTGATATCGGTTATAAAGATGATTCTTACCTTAAGAATTTAAATGTTGGTAACGAAGCATTAATTGGTTTCAATGGTTTATCAGTTGATAGATTACAAAATAATCAAGTATTCTATAAATCTTATGAACAAATTGGTTATAATAGAGAAACTAAAGAAGCATACTATTACTATTCAAATCCAGTAGAACAATCAGATACTACTTATGCTATTAAAATGGGTAGTTACAACTCTAACTATAACCCTGCTGCATTAAATGCTTTCGTATATAATACTATGGACGAATATATGAATGACGGTAACGAATACTCCGATACCTTCTCATCATATTACAATCCTGATAACACATTTGAAGTTAGTGCTGAAAATGTATATAAACTATATTTCAAACACTCACAAGATTCTTTATACACAAAGAACCATTCATTCAGTGAATTATCTGCTGATGAAGGTGATTTCAGTATTGAAAAATTATTTGCTATCGGTAATGGTTACGATTTATTGGGTAAGAATGTAACAGGATATTCACCTGCTCAAATGGCTTCTAATCGTTATTCTGCTGGTTATTGTAATAAAATTGACTTGTTCTCTGTTGAAAAAGACTCATATCAGTTGGTTCACGATTTAGATTCTCCTGATTATGCTACAGTTCATCACTTCCCAAGTATGTTTGCTGTAAGAAGTACAGTACCAGTTGCTCGTAAAAGATTCCATTATAGACGTGGAAATGTTTTGTCAACTGAAACAACATATAACAAGTTCAATTTACAGAATGCTGTATATACTACAAATGGTATATACATTCCACGCAAGATAACTTCTAACGATGTTTATCCTTTGTCATTTGATACATTAAATGCGTTTGCAGAGAATGGCGGTGATACAACAACATTCCCAACATTTAATTTTGAAAACATCACTAGATTGTGTTCTTCTATTAAATCATTTGTCTATGAATGTCACGGCATTGAAAAGAATGATAAAATTACTTACGATGTTTACATCCAAGATATAATTAATGATTTGAATACGAAGTATAAAAAACTAGGTATTACAATTCCATATACCAAAAATAAAGCTGGAAATTCTAGTCAGGTTTATACATTCTATTTAATCAATACTTCTATTGATACAAATTTAAAATTCTATGGTGAACTTCGTGGAACTTCTACAGCACCAAAAACTAAAGCACTTAAAACTTTGAAACCAGGTGAGTGTGTAGAACTTCTATATTGTGACAATTATTATGTAAATGGAAACAATATCGGTGGTGTATTGAATTTTGATTATAATAAATAATGTATGCCTGAGATTTATACAAAAGACCAAAATGGAAATTTAAAGAGTTTAGGTAATGTTAATGTTGGAAACCTTATAGATACTTCCGCATTAGAGAAATACCTAAAGTCTTTTTGGTCAGACAACAAATCTGGTAAACACTCCGAAATGGCAAAGAAGCATAAAGATTTGCTTGAACGTCATTTAATTGCTAAACCTGAAGACTTGTTTGAACAACTTAACGCAAACAAATTCACATTCCAAAATTTCGGTCCAATTAAATTAGTTTCCTTCCTAAAGAAAGCTAAGTTGGATTCGTATTTGAAACCTGAATATGTTGAAGATGCTTTGAAAGTAACTACTCCACAACCAGCTATCGGAAAGGGTGAATTTCTCCTTGTATCTTGTTTTAAGAACATTAACTTCTCACAAGAAAGTGGTGACTTGATTGATGATGAAGGGCGCAGAATAGAAGTTAAAGGCACTCATTCAGCTATCGGTGGTTTAAAAGGTTTTGACCAGATGAATAAAAGTTTGATGTTCTCCATTTATAACTTATTTGGAACGAACCCAGACTACAATGATTTCACTATGGATTGTGCTGAAGACCTTCAAGAGAAAATGGAAGATAACAAAGACCAAAGAAAGAAGGTTATGTTGTTGTTACAGAATAACCACAACAAAAGTAATCATTTAGCAGAAGAAATGCTTGAATTGTTTAATACAAAAATCGTGGATGCTCCTGAAGATGAGAAAGAAAATCTTTTGTTGAACTTGGTAGCAGCTGCCCATTTGTATGCTTACTTAAAAATACAGAAAGCAAACTTTTTGTTCGCTATAAATGACAAAGTATTTGCCGGATTTGAGGCGCCTAAGTCACTAAAACAATCATACGAAATCATCAGAAACAATTTCAAAGTAAATGGCTGGACAACAGGTAATCGCGGTATCACATTCACATTAAAAGCGGGGTAATAAATGTCAATTTCAAATGAAACCACCCTGCTTGGTAATACCAAAACCTATGATAACAGCTATGAAAGCTATATCATTAGAATAAATGACCCTAAAGAAGGCCGTTTGATTTCTTCACAGGGCATTAAAGAAATTGTAATTG
>Ga0247610_10008561_pt1 | contig 10392 bp, 8 predicted proteins | sample 174DNAGHGhighgp2_FD_193483 | JGI IMG/M metagenome (GOLD analysis project Ga0247610, IMG submission 193483) | Sheep rumen microbial communities from Palmerston North, Manawatu-Wanganui, New Zealand - 1742 DNA GHGhigh gp2 | ecosystem: Host-associated > Mammals > Digestive system > Stomach > Rumen ... | reverse complement strand
ACAGTCATCTTACCGGTGTTGTTTCGACCGCCGGTAGAACGCTTACCGTAAACGAGAGACTTCTCTGGCACGGATGCAGTAATATCCTCGAACGTGCCAATAATTTTGTGTCTTTGACCCGGAGTTACGGGTTTTAATTTACGTACTGCCATTTCTATTAATCAATATTGCTGTAAAAATCAATTTCCTCACCCTCTTTCAGAGTGACAATAGCCTTCTTGAAGGCGTTCTTCTGTCCCTTCACGAGACCAGCCTTTGTATAACGCTGGCTGCGCTTTCCAGCGTAGCGAACAGTGTTCACATCCTCAACGGTTACGTTGTACAGAGCCTCGACTTCCTTTTTGATCTCAATCTTGTTGGCCTCTGGACGTACGATGAAGCCATAGCGGTTAGGCTGCTTCTCCGTAATCTTGGTCATCTTCTCAGTGACCAGGGGTTTGATAATAAATGCCATAGTCTAAGTCTCCTTTTTACTTGTTTAAGATTCCGTTGATAGTCTCCAGTGACTTCTCTGTGATCACCAGCACGTCAGCGTCGAGCACCTTGTAGGTATTCACATTGGCAGCCTCAATCACTTCAGCCTTCTGCAGGTTGCGAGCTGACAGATAAACATTCTTGTTTGCCTCAGGCATCACCAGGAGGAACTTCTTGCCGTCAACCTTCAGGTTCTTGGCGATGTTCACGAATTCCTTGGTCTTGGGAGCCTCGAAGTTGAAGTCCTCGAGAACAACGATTGCATTCTCCTGTGCCTTGTAGCTCAGAGCAGACTTACGAGCGAGCTGCTTCACCTTCTTGTTCAGCTTGAAGCTGTAGTCACGAGGTGTGGGACCGAACACGCGGGCACCACCACGCAACAGGGGAGAGTTGATATCACCATGACGAGCACCGCCGCCGCCCTTCTGACGACCCAGTTTGCGAGTAGATCCGGAGATCTCGCTACGCTCCTTAGACTTGGCGTTGCCCTGACGCTGGTTGGCCATATACTGCTTAACGTCCAGATAGATGACGTGGTCATTAGGCTCAACACCAAAGATAGCCTCATTCAGAGTTACCTTTCTACCGGTCTCCTGACCGTTGATATTCAATACACTAACTTCCATCTCTTTACTTCTCGATTAAAACAGTTGAACCATTGCATCCAGCGCAGCTACCCTTCACAAGCAGAAGGTTGTGCTCAGGAATCACCTTTAACACTTTCAGGTTCTGTGTGGTCACGCGGTCACCACCCATGTGGCCACCCATGCGCATGCCCTTGAACACCTTAGCGGGGTAAGAACAAGCACCGATAGAACCGGGCTTACGCAGACGGTCGTCCTGACCGTGAGTGCTCTGACCTACACCACCGAAACCGTGACGCTTCACTACACCCTGAAAACCTTTACCTTTTGAAGTACCTACAACGTCTACGAACTCTGCATCAGCGAAAAGCTCTACGGTGAGGGTATCACCAAGGTTGTAGTCCTCTTCAAACTTGAACTCGGCCAAGTGGGCCTTTGGTGTTGTGCCGGCCTTCTTGAACACGCCCATCATGGGTTTTGAAGTGTTCTTCTCCTTTGCCTCGCCAAAACCGAGCTGAACAGCCTTGTAGCCATCCTTCTCAACTGTCTTGACCTGGGTCACAACGCAAGGACCAACTTCGATAACAGTGCACGGTACATTCTTACCGTCGGCACTGAAAACGGATGTCATTCCGATTTTTCTTCCTAATAATCCTGGCATTTCAGTTTAAAAAATTAAAATAATAAAATGTTATAAATAATATTTGTATTCTTTGCTTTTAAGTGTCGTTTTGCCTTTCATCCATCTATATACACACAAAAAGGAGAAACAGCCAATTCCTTTATTTACGGAACATAAACTGCTCTTTTTCAGTGTGTTGTTAGCTAATTGCCAGCGCAACAATCACTTTTGCGGGTGCAAAGGTACAAATATTATATGGAACTGGCAATACCAATAGACAAAAAAATAACATTATTTAAAGTTTTTTACACTTTAAAATCTCTTACTGATGTCTATTGAATTTTTATTTTATTCATTCCCTTGTTCAATTTCACCCTTTTCTGCTCGCCATTTACAGTCAGTGTTACCTCACAGCGATGTTGAGCATTCAGTGTAAGGGTTTCCACTTTCACATCACGCCACGTCATATCAACGGTGATACCGCCACGGGCGCGGATACCAGAGACCGAGCCGTCCTTCCAGTTGGCAGGCAATGCCGGCAGCAGTTCTATAGCAATCAGGTTTTTCCCTTTTGCAAGTAAAAACTCGCTCTGCATCAGCATCTCAACCACACCGGCACAGCCCCCAAAGTTGCCATCTATCTGGAAAGGGGAATGGGCATCCAGCAGGTTGGGATAGGTACCTCCGCCACGACGTGCATCGGATCCTCGATAACCATCAGGACTCACATAGCTGAGTAGTTTTCGGTAGATATGGTAGGCATTCTTGGCATCGTGAAGTCGGGCATAGAGATTCACGCGCCAGCCAGTACTCCATCCCGTAGTACGGTCGCCTTTCAGTTCAAGGGTACGTGAGGCTGCACGATGGATAGCCTCCTTGGTGTTCACGCCGTCATCGAGATGATGACCAGGATAGATACCAAAGAGATGACTCTGATGGCGATGGTGCGGATCTTCATCCTCCCAATCGTAGAACCACTCCTGCAAGTTTCCTTTATGACCTATCTTATAATGTTGCAGACGAGCAAGAGCCTGATTAGCCTCTGCCACAAAATCCTTATCACGTCCCAATACGACGGCCGCATCGCGTGCATCGGTGAGACATTCACGAATCATGGCAATGTCGGCAAAACCGCCATAGCAGGTACGACCATGATAGCCCTCTGGTGTCACAAACGAGTTTTCCGGTGAAGTCGCAGGAGCCGTTATCAGATATTCCTGACCATCCACACCCATATCCTTTGTCGAGATAAGCCACCCCAGACAGAACTCTGCAGCACCCTTCAACACGGGATAATATTCTTGCAAGAAAGCTTGATCCAACGAGAAGGCATAGTGTTCCCAGATATGGGTCGAGAGCCAGGCACCGCCCATATTCCAGTTAGCCCACATGGGATCGCCGGTATGCAAGCCTACAGGACAGGTCATAGCCCAAATATCTGTGTTATGAGCCAGACACCATCCCTTGTTCACACCATAGTACGCCTTAGCTGTGAGTTCACCCGAGCCCTGAAGTTCCTTCATAAAGGTGAAGAGCGACTGGTGCATCTCAGGCAGGGCTGCCGTCTCTGCTGCCCAGTAGTTCTCCTCCACATTGATATTACTGGTATAGTTGCACGACCAAGGCGGAAGTACCGATTCATTCCACAGCCCCTGAAGGTTTGCAGGCACGTTGGGTGTACGCGAGCAACTGATTAGCAGGTAGCGCCCATACTGGAAATAGAGGGTCTCTAACTCTGGGTTAAAGCGGCTCTCATCAACATATTCGCGCAACTGCACATCGGTGGGACGTTCATCCTTGGAGGTAGAGCCCAGGGTGAGTTTCACACGATCGTAGATGCTTTGATAGTCCTTCACATGGCGATACCACAGTTTGGGATAATCCACAGAGGAGATGTGCTTCAATCGCGTATCGGCCAGCTGCTTATAGGGCTTCCCCTGCTTCACCGGGTCTTTTTCATAGCCATTAAACGACGTAGCATCAACGATATAGAGTGTCACGTCTTGAGCACCATCGACCACAATGTCATCACCCTCTACATGGGTATTGGCAGCACTCACCAATACCTTGGTACGGAAATGGATGCCTCGATCTGGAGCATAGGCAAACTTCTCCTTAGCATCGTAGTAACTGGGTAGCGAAGTATAACCCGCATAGCCATCAGCAACGAGAGTGTTTTCGCCCTCCGTGCTGCGGGTATGTCGCAGCTGACAAGAAAGGGAAAAACGGGCATGAATACCGCGAGGATTGTCTGTAGTGATATGCACAACGAGACCTGAATCGGGGTTCGAAACAAAATAATCGGTAGAATACAGATACTTGCCACGATAATAAAGTGTGCTTGCTGTAGCATTGCTCAGGTCAAGCCAGCGACGATAACCTGACACCGTCTCAAGGGTATCAAGATAAACTATGGAGAGCTGACCCAACGGCTGATAGTTCTGTGAGAAATGCCCTTGCACATCACGCTGCAAGCGATCGGCCTCTTTGTAGTCACCCTTGCGCAAAGCCTCCCTGATAGCAGGGATTGTCTTGTAGGCATCAGGCGAGTAGATGTTCATATTACAAGGTTCACCTGTCCACAACGTGATATCATTGAGCGAGATCCGGTCGGTCTGCGTTCCGCCATAGACAATACCACCCATCGTTCCGTTGCCTATCACCAGAGCTTCTTCAAAGTATTCTGCCGGTCTGTCATAATGCAACGTCAGCGACGAATCTTCTGCCCTACCCGACAAAGGCAGAGACAACAACATCGAGATTAAAGAAAGATAAAAGGGAAAGGCAAACCTATGCATACGCAACATCATTTTTTTTATTTCAGGACACAAAGATACGCATTTTTTTCAGAATAACGAGAAAAGTAAGAAAATATTCGTACCTTTGCGACCTGAAAGAGAATAAAATCAAATGGAACAGCCCACCTTATTATATTATAATATACACCACGATGTCATAGCCTTTAGCACTACACGCCAAGGAGGAGTCAGCACCGGCAACTATGCCTCGTTCAACATCAACCGCTATTGCGGCGACTCAGAAGAAGCCATCAAGGGAAACCGCCGACAATTGTGCGACTTGCTTCAGATTGATGATGAGCATCTCATCATGCCGCATCAGGTACACCTTACCAAGACAGCTGTCATTGACGAATCATTCTTCAACCGTTCCGAAGAAGAACGAAAAGAAACGCTGGAAGGTGTCGACGCTATCATGACCAAGCTGCCCGATGTCTGTATTGGTGTCAGCACAGCCGACTGTATTCCAGTCCTCATTTACGATAGTCATCGAAAGGTTGCTGCAGCCATCCATGCAGGATGGCGAGGCACCGTCAAGCGTATTGTCCAGCAAGCCATTGCCGACATGAAGGCCATCTACGGTTCGGAACCCAAGGACATGAAGTCGCAGATATGTCCTGGTATCAGTCTCGACAGTTTCGAGGTGGGCGACGAGGTGTACGAGGCATTCGCAGCTGCGGGTTTTGACATGAGCCTTATCAGCCAGCGCAAAGAGAAATGGCACATCAACCTGCCCGAATGCAACCGACTTCAGCTCATCGAAGCAGGTATTCCTTCCGAAAACATTGACACTGCTAACATCTGCACCATGAAGCAGTCGGAAACCTTCTTCTCTGCCCGCCGTTTGGGCATTCAGTCGGGCAGGATTTTTACTGGCATCAACATCATTGCCAAGATGATCATCCTCCTGATGACCATGTTCACCGTGGCTTGCAGCGGGTGTGGCAATGCCAGCAGTAATCCAGGACTAACTCCTGAAGAGCTAAGGGTTCAGGCCAGCCAACGCATTGACAGCACCTTGATCCAAGAATTCGACTCCCTATCAGGCAAAGTCATGTACGACGGTCTTTCAGCAGAGGCGTGGATCATGGCAGAAGACTCCAGCGGACTTCTTATCAGTGCAAAGAACATCCACCAACGTATGCCCCCCGCCAGCCTCACCAAGATGATGACCTGTATGCTGGCTTTGGAACAAGGGAATATGAGTGATACCATAGTCATCACCCCCGACGTATTTATCCAAAAAGACTCCCGTGTACGTTTAGGCGACAGCTACCTTCTGGGACATCTCATCCAAGAGATGATGCTTCAAAGCGACAATGATGCAGCAAATGCTATTGCCAAACATATTGGTGGAGACATACCTGCTTTTTGTCGGATGATGAACGACAAAGCCGCTTATCTCGGCATGGACAGTACACACTTTGCCAATCCCAACGGCATCACCAACGACAGCACCTACAGCACCGCTCGCGACCTGCTTGTCCTGGCCCGCTACTGTATGCGCGACTCCATATTTGCAGAAATCGTGTCCACCCCGTTCATCGACATTCCCCTACTCGACGGTCGCCATCTGCCATGCGACAACACCAACCTCCTTTTAAGGGACTACGACGGTTGCATAGGTATCAAAACTGGCTACACCCGCCGTGCCGGTGGATGTTTGGCATCGGCTGCCACTCGCAAAGGAAAAACACTTATCCTTATCCTGCTTAACAGCAAGACCAAAGGCACTCGCTTCAAAGAATCCTCCGAATTACTGGACTATGGATTCCTGACATTACAATCTTAGTAACTTGACCTCGAGTCGCTGTGAGTGGGAAGAGATGCGTTGTCCAAACCAGTCCTTCTTTGTTTTCATTGGCAAGGATCACTGCTGAGAACAAAAAAAGGCGAGGTGATTGCTCACTCCACCTTAAATGCTTTTACTTAGAATATTACTTAGTCAACAACCATATAGTTTCCGATTTATCACGCTTATCTTTCAACTTCAACTCTGTTTCCGTGACAGAGAGTACACGGAGGATCATGGTCTCTTTATTTTCAAACTCCAATAAGAGTTCTCCACTCTGTGGTTCATTCATGCTATATACGAACCCCCTGTTGTTATATTCTCCAGTTCCATCCTCAGTGAATGTCAAGGTCACATCTGTATCATTAACCTTTCCCGTCCAAGTACCTATGAGCAGATTGCCATGATTATCATCTATCGGTATGCTAAGATTTATCTTTTTATCTTTTCCCTGCCGATAGATGTTGTTCTTCAAGGGAACAGGCAGATACATTCCCACTTGATAGAGCGTGCTGTCCTTTACAGCAGAACCAATGAACGGCCCGCTGCTGATAAACGTCATTGCCCCGTTACTCTGCGTTGAGCTGTAAGGCTGTAGAAGCACATCCTTACTGATGCCTACAGGAGCAGCACTGATAGTATAGCCTGCATAGTGGAAGATGGGACGCATGGTGTAGCCATCGAGGTCTGCCTGGTTGATAGTCGGTGGCAGGGGAATCTCAGTATCGAATGTCTGGAAGTTTTCTTCTGTGGCTGAATGATTGCCAGTGTCCGCTTTCGATTCTATTGTTCCTTCGAACACAGAGTCTACGACTTCTTGTTGTGGGTTGACAATTTCATATCCCATTTCAACAGGAACGAGAGTGGTATCAGGAACTGCCGTTGCCACCTCCACAACCACTTTCTCCTTCTCTTTATCTTTCTGTTTCTTCTTTTTCGCTACAGCATTTGAATGCGTAAACTCCGGGAACAAGTTCCACTTGCGTTTAGCAAAGTAGAAGGGGTGCTCCCAGATTAGATGCTCATCAACAATTCCCATAATCCAATAATGGCGGTTGATTGTATAAGCCTCAATCTTCGCTTTACCACAAATGCCAAGTTCGGCAGATCCATATAGTTTCGCATTGTAGTTACGCAGGCTTTCCAGCAATGTTACATTGACATGTCCTTCAACTTCAGGACCGACCTTTAACTTTGCTCTCGCGCCAAGTCGCAGACCAACAATGGCGAAGTCTATTCTCAGAGCAGGACCGAAGGATATCTTTCCATCAAGTGTGACTGAGGCCTTCAGAGAATCAGCATATGGCTCCTTGGCATTGGCATCACGGAATTCGAAATCGTCCTTTTTGTCATTTCGTGTCCATAATAGCTTCTTATGATATGTCCGATTCATGTCAAGGTCGAAGGCAAGTTTTGCTTCAGCCTCGATATAGCTTCCTAACGATCCGTATACATCTATCACTTTGTTGATGGTGCCAATCAGTTTCTCATCGCCATACTGGTCATACTCTTCTGATCCACTATCGTTTGATTTTAGTTTCACATTAAAGCCAAAGCCATAGTCAACATCCAAGTCTGCATGGTAATACTTCTTTTTCCTACCGATGTCCGTTATGAGTTTTCCTGAAATACCGGCTTGACCCTTGACGGTGATATTTCCCATGTCTCCCAACTTGATGGGAACTTCTGTCTCTAATGTCATATTGATATCGTGTTCCCTCGGTGCTCTTCTTCTTGTTGCGGCTATTTCTTCTTCATTGTTGATTGTTCCTGCGTAAAATAGTCTGGAGAAGATTTCATCAATCTCCACGTCTGCTATTTCAACTTCTATTTCATCCGTCTTTTTTATCACTGCCACAACTTTGGCACACAGTCCATAGGGGAAAACAGATTCCAATGTGGGGTTATGCTCCAGGCCGTAGAACAACTTCGTGCCCACCGTGGGCAGAATATTGGCAGGTGTGTTTGTCCTGTAGTAGATGATCTGTCCGTCAAAGCGGATAATCCAAGGCAGGTCTTCCGTTTTCTTCAGTTCTTTTACGCCATCATGAAACTTCATTTCGTTCCTGCTGCCCACTGCCACGCTGTCCAGTTCATCTATCGGCACCACAAGAACTGTATCCTTGGCATAGAAAACCTGTGTCGTGTCGTTGGTCAGGATACTGTCCACCTCGTTGGTATAGAGCAAATCTACTACGCCCGTATTGCGGAATACCAGCAGTTGCTCGCCAGGATCTGCCTGCTCCTGAGCCTGCAAGCCCGATGTAAGGCTAAGCAGACCTAATAATATGATAAGGTATAACTGCTTCATGGCTTGCGTATTTTGAGGGTTTCGCTACCTGCCTTGATCAGATAGATATCGCCGGGCAACGCCCGTATGTCCACTTGGCCGTTCTTCACGCTTACTGGCATCTCGATGCCAGCCGCGTTATAAACATGCACGTCCTTAATGGTTCCGACGGTCAGCATACCTTCCTTGTAGCTTAATTTGTTCGGTTTTTGCACGCCTTCGATACCTTGGAAGATTGTCTCTGGGTCACCAACCATCCACTTGCGTACGTTCTCTATTTGGTAGTCGCCGTTGCTAACGCGCATCACCGTGCCGTCGAAGGCAATCTTCGGCTGCTCGCTGACGGGAAGGGAGATTTGCGTGCCGGATTTCAGAAAGACGCAGAGGCATTGCTCGCTCTTAGCCAATATGGTAGTCGGAATGAACAAATAAATGAGTGGAAACAAAATACTATATTTCATTGTTTAATATACTTATTATTATCGTCAAAAATAATATTTTTATCAAAATAATGGCAAGTAATACGATAATCATTACTACTAGAAGAAAGGAATATGATGTCTCCGTATATCTCATAGCTGCCAGACCAACAATCTAAGTCGTACTCATACCATTCGCCCGTATCATAACTACGCCTATAACTTTTACTTTCACACGTTCCATCTTCTTTGAATGTGAGAGTATACTTATTTCTACTTTTTAAAGACAACCATGTCCCTAAGATTTCACTTTTATCTATTGGGGCAATTCTTTTCGCCACTTCAGCCACTGGCACATTGAGTATCTGGCTCTTGCCGATGAGAACGTCATTAGCCGTGACCTCAATGAAGAAGGGCATCTTCGTGAGGTCAACGTCCTTGAATGTGTCGGCATTGCCGATGGAGAGGGAAAGCACGCCGAAATCGTTGGTCGTGGCCGACTTCGTCTCGCTGTAGAACACTTCGCCGTCTTTGTTAGAGAGCGACACGCTGACATTCACCGTCTCGTTGGCACGGGCCTCACCCGTCGCTGTATTCAACAAAGAGATCTGATAACCGATTTGGGCTTTTACACCCACGATGCTTGCTAACATGCATAGCAACAAAAGACTTACTTTTTTCATTTCCTCATTATTTTGGTTAGTACATAATTCCTAATTTTGGGGAAGCTGCACTAACTTATGCACATAAGAAAAGCGCAGGTCATCACCTTACGCCTATCTGGTCTGCGACAACCATCTATCAGTTAGGGGAAGCCCACGCTTTAAGCGTAAGCTCCTTACTGATAGATTTTACTCTTTTCACTTTTCCGAGGTCGCAGTTCGATAGGCGAATGAGCAAATAAAAATGTCCGTGCATCACAATGCACGCTGCAAAGATAAAACAAAATCTCCGAACCGCCAAGCAATTCGGAGATTATTTCGTTTTGAGGCTACTGTTTCAACTTGTTTGGATACATTCAGTCTCGGTAGTTTTAAGGTGGCCAACGAGGTTTACGAGGCAACATCGGCTATCAGCTTTGAGGTGAACCTTATCAGCCAGAAAAAAATCTCAAAACATAGGTCAAGCCTTCATACTAAAGGTTATCTTATTAATTATCAGCCTGTTATTACATGAAGGCTGGCCTTTTAAGCCTTCATGCTGCCTTCATAAAGCCTTCATACTCTGCCATAAGCTATCTCCGCGTCACTTGACATTCATAACTATGCCATTTACGATAAAAAGTAAGCCACTTTTGATGTAAAAGTAAGCCACTTTTGATGTAAAAGTAAGCCACTTTTGATGCAAAAGTAAGCCACTTTTGAAGCGTAAACGGCCTGTTTTTATCACACAATTCTATATGAAGGCTGCATG
>Ga0247610_10008560_pt1 | contig 10392 bp, 8 predicted proteins | sample 174DNAGHGhighgp2_FD_193483 | JGI IMG/M metagenome (GOLD analysis project Ga0247610, IMG submission 193483) | Sheep rumen microbial communities from Palmerston North, Manawatu-Wanganui, New Zealand - 1742 DNA GHGhigh gp2 | ecosystem: Host-associated > Mammals > Digestive system > Stomach > Rumen ... | reverse complement strand
GGACTCGATCCACGTAGCTCGAAACCCTTGAGCTACGTACCTCGCGGCGGGTGCTCGCGGGGATGATGGTGCTCTCTCAATAAGCGTGATCTGTTTTGAGTTCTTCTTTGTCGAGTTTCTTGGCATCGATGGCACGCCAGGCATAGACGATGTAGGCAAGGACGAACGGCACGAGAAGCGATACCCAGAACATCGTGGTGAGGGTGAACTCACTCGAACACGAGTTCTCGAGTGTCAGCGACGACTGGAGATCAGCTGTCGATGGGTAATAGGCTGTATTGTTCCATGCACAACTGAGCAGCAGGGCAAGCACCGTGAGCACCGTGCCGATGCCAGCAGGCCAGATACCACTGAAAGTGAAGAGTGATGAGTGATGAGTGAAGAATTTGCTACCGCGCAGTATTTCCGTGGCAATACCCCAGAGAACGAGTATAATACCTATTATTAGTATTATCAGGAGATACCACATATCAATGAAGTTGTTGAGATATTTATATGGCTCCATAAAGATGACTCCCTCCTCGTTGTAGGCGAAGCCGTCCTTCAGCAAGACATGCACGAGATAGGCTACGAATAATACCAGGAAAGGAACGGCGGCACCCATCAGACGGCTGGGAACACGACTGCGGATGTCCTCATCGTTTACGTTGTTCGTCACGTAGAGGATGCCCAGTACACGAGCCAGGAAGACCACTGCAAAGCCCAATACGAGCACCCAGGGATTGAGCAGTGCATCGAGTCCGTGTGAGGCATTAGCCCAACGCGAGATGATTGGGGTGAGTGCCTCAGGATTGATAAGGTTGTTCTTCTCGACGATGAAATTTGAACCTTCGAAGAAAGTGGCCACAGCACCGCCAAGGAGCAGCGGACCTACGATGCCATTGAGCGTGAGGAAGAACTGGAAGGTCTTTGGTCCGAGGATGTTGCCGATCTTATTCTGGAACTCGTAGCTGACGGCCTGCAGCACGAAAGTGAAGAGGATGATCATCCAAAGCCAGTAGGCTCCACCGAAAGAGGTGGAGTAGAAGAGCGGGAACGAGGCGAAGAAGGCTCCTCCGAAGGTGACGAGCGTTGTGAACGTGAACTCCCATTTACGGCCTGTAGAGTTGTAGACGAGGCGTCGCCCTTCTTCTGTCTGACCCAGTGAGCGGGCTACGGAGTTGGCTCCCTGCACGAATAGCAGGAATACTAATAGTGCACCAAGCAGTGATACGATGAAACACCAGTAGTGCTGTAAGAATTCGTATGACATAGACAAATGAATGTTTTTAGACAGAGTAACGTATTAACTATTATTCCGAGTACTCGGGGCCTTTCTTGATCTGCTTCAACAGAATGTTGATCTCGACGGCGAGCATCGTGGAGAAGAGAATCAGGAAGAGGAAGAAGGTGATGGCAACGCTTGATGACTGGAGATCGCTGACGGCAGCCCACGTGGGGAGCATGTCCTGTATGGTCCAGGGCTGACGACCGAACTCTGCGACGAGCCAGCCACTTTCTGAGGCGATATAAGCCAGAGGAATGAGGGCGATAGCTACCCAGTAATGCCAGGCAGGGAGATTCTCGATAGAACGCTTCTGCCAGAGTCCTTTAGGGAAGCCATAGGCACCAGCCAGCACCACAGCGAAGAAAAGGATAATCAGACAGCCAAAACCCACCATGATGCGGAAAGCCCAGAAGTTGACGGGAATGAAAGGCACCACCTCGCTCTTATCACGAATATAGCCGTAGCCAAAGTAGGGCATGTTCTCCTTAAGTACTGCCAAATGAGCGGCAGCAGTAGAGCCGTCGTCGCTCGAGTTGAACTTTGCCTGACGATAGGCGGCAAGGGCGGCGATGGCTTTCTTGCCTCGCTCCATCTTCTCGTCGATGGATGGCTCCACTTTCCCGTCAGGAGTGGTATAGCCATTGAGAATATCATTGATGCCAGGCACGAAACCATGGAAATCGTTGGTGGCCATAAAGGAGAGGGCGTAAGGCATCTCGATCTTCAGCGGTGCTGACTCTTCATTTGTATAGTCGGGCTGCGTGAACGGATTTACCCAGGCCACAGCCGTCAGTCCTACATCGGTACCGCCATTGTAGAGTGCCTCCATGGCAGCCAGTTTCATGGGCTGCACAGCGGCTACATCCTGTGCTGACTTATGACCCGTAGCTCCTGCCAGCAGTGCGCCTATGAGTCCCACCCATGCGCCAATCTTCATGCTCTCAAGAGCAAGTTTCGTGTCGCGCTTCTTCATGAGATACCAACAACTGACACCTACACAGAAGACTGCACCGATGATCCAGGCAGAGGTGACGGTATGGCAGAACTTGCTGATGGCGAAAGGTGAGAGGGCAACCTCGAAGAACGATACCATCTCATTGCGCATCGTGTCGGGGTTGAACTCACAACCTACGGGATACTGCATCCAGGCATTGGCTACAAGAATCCACCAGGCAGAGATCGTGGCACCCAATCCTGTGAGCCAGGTAGAGGCGAGGTGGAAGCCCGGGGATACCTTCTTCCAACCGAAGTACATCACGGCCACGAAAGTCGACTCCATGAAGAATGCCACGATACCCTCGATAGCCAGTGGCGCACCGAAGATATCGCCTACGAACCAAGAGTAGTTGCTCCAGTTGGTGCCAAACTCAAACTCGAGGATGATGCCCGTGGCTACTCCCATGGCGAAGTTCACACCGAAAAGCTTCTGCCAGAAGATGGCGGTGTCTTTCCAGAACAGATCCTTCGTACGATAATAATAGGTCTCCATGATGCCCATGATGACCGCCAGTCCGAGGGTCAGGGGCACAAAGAGCCAGTGATAGATTGCCGTGAGGGCGAACTGCGCTCTCGACCAGTCGATGGTTCCGGCATCAATGTCTAAGAAGAGATTGTTGAACATAATATCTGTAATTTAATGTTTAATCTTTCACAGCGCGGTCGGTGAGTTCTGTGGCAACAAAGCCCGCTTCGTCGCCCTGGGCATGCTGCTTGAGGAAATTAGGGAAGAAAAACAACTTCAGTACAGCAAAGATAATAAACAGCTTGATGAGGATGATAGTCCACAACGTACGACCCAGGCGCATGTGGCGGAAGCCGTCAGAATAAAGGTCGTAGGCTCTGTAGAGAAAACTGTCCTTTCGCATATTACGTAGGTTTTTATTTTGCAAATATACGTTATTTATTTTTAAGTTCCAAATAAATTAGGCATAAAACTGCAAATTTCTTTTGTTTTCTCCTAAATATTATATAATTTTGCAGCCGGAAATAAAGACTGGTGACATCAAGAATATAGATTTTTCATATATGAATAAGAAAATATTGATTCCATTGCTGGTTGTCATCCTTGCTTTGGCAGCAGGATCGGTCTGGCTGTTCCTGAGCCTTCAGGAGCAGCGGCAGGTCAATCAGGATATGCAGGAACTGGCAGAACTCGACAAGCAGGAGATGGAAAACGAATATGAGCGATTCGCACTGCAGTACAGTGAGATGAAGACGCAGATTAATAATGACTCAATCATTCAGCAGTTGACAGAGGAACAGATGAAGACGCAGCAGCTCCTCGAGGAACTGAAGCGTGTGAAGGCCTCCGATGCTCGTGAGATAGCCCGTCTGAAGAAGGAGCTGGCCACGGTGCGTGCCGTGCTGCGCGACTACGTGTTGCAGATCGACTCGCTGAACCGCCTGAATGAGAGCCTGAAACAGGAGAATACCACCGTGAAGGCAGAGCTCGAGCAACGCACCCAGCAAGTGGCTGGTCTGAGTAGTGAAAAGGCTTCGCTCTCACAGAAAGTGGCTATCGCCGCACAGCTCGATGCGACGAATATCAGTCTGCAGCTATTGAACAAACGTGGTAAGAATGCCAAGAAACTGAAGGACTGCACACAGATGAAGACAAGTTTCGTGATCACGAAGAACGTGACGGCTTCGAATGGTAACCGTACTATCTACGTGCGCATACAGAATCCTGGAGGTAATGTGCTTGGCGGTGGCGGTACTTTCGCTTACGAGAATCGTCAGTTGGAATGCTCTGCCAAGAAGACTATTGAATATACGGGTGAGGAAACGCCTGTGACGGTCTATTGGAACGTGTCGCAGATGCTTGAGGCGGGCGACTACCGTGTGAGTGTCTTTGCAGATGGTAATATGATAGGTACGAGATCATTTAGTTTTAAATAAAGGATGGTAAATAGAATAACAGGAACGTTGTTGGCGGTTTTTCTTGCGCTTCCGTCGGGGGCGCAGAGAATACTGTCGCTCGACAGTTGTCGGCAGATGGCCCTGAGCAATAATAAGCAGCTGGGCATCTCGAAACTGAAGCAAGGTGTGGCGGCCAACCTGCGAAAATCGGCTCGCACAAAGTATCTGCCCCATGTAAGTGCCGTCGGTACTTATGAATTTACCAGCAAGCCTATTTCCTTGCTGAGTTCGGAGCAGCAGGCTGAGTTCAGTCATCTTGGAACAGCTTTCGCAGGAAGCATCTCGCAGAGTCTGGCCCCGATGATGCAGCAGGATCCGAAGATGGCAGCCGTGATGGGACAGTTAGGCCCAACGCTGGAAACAGCCATGAACGGTTTGGGCCAAAAGATCGTCGATGCCTTCGATACCGACACGCGTCATGTCTTGGCAGGGTCTGTCATGCTGACGCAGCCGCTTTTCATGGGCGGGAGTATTGTCGCCCTCAACAAGATGGCCGATATCAGTGAGAAACTGGCAGAAAACTCTACTGAAACCCGTCGCCAGGCTACGATCTATCGTATTGATCAGGCTTACTGGCAGGTGGTGTCGCTTCATCATAAGAAAAAGCTGGCAGAGAGCTACCGCGACCTGGTGAAGAAACTCAGCGGTGATGTGCATAAGATGATCGACGAAGGGGTTGCCACCAAGAGCGACGGCCTGAGTGTGGACGTCAAGGTGAATGAGGCCGAGATGACCCTGACCAAGGTGAACGACGGGCTGGTGCTTTCGCGCATGCTGCTGAACCAGCTTTGCGGACTCCCGCTGAATGAATCCGTGACACTCGAAGACGAGCAGGTAGAGAATATTGCCGTCGTGGAGCTCACACCCGAGCTGGATGTGGAACGGGCTGTGGATAACCGTCCTGAGCTGAAGATGCTCCAGAACACCGTTGACCTGACTAAGCAGACGACGAACGTGCTCCGTGCCGGGCACATGCCTCAGTTGCTCCTGACGGGAGGCTATGCCGTGAGCAATCCGAATGTGCTGGACGGCTTCCAACGTAAGTTCGGTGGGTTCTGGCATGTGGGCGTCATGATGCGCGTGCCCATCTGGAACTGGGGTGATGTGATGTACAAGGTGCGTGCATCCAAAGGTGCTACCTCTATTGCCAAGCTCGAACTAGAGGAGGCTCGCGAACTGATAGAGCTTCAGGTGAATCAGAATACTTTCAAGGTAGACGAGGCCAACAAGAAGCTTGTGATGGCTCAGTCGAATATACAGCGTGCGGAAGAAAACCTGCGCATGGCGAACCTTGGTTTCAGCGAGGGCGTGATAACACCGGCTACGGTGATGGAGGCCCAGACCGCCTGGCTGCAGGCACGTTCGCAGAAGATTGATGCCGAGATTGACGTCAAGCTCTCGCAGGTGGATCTGCAGAAGGCATTGGGAACCTTGGAATGAGAAGTGGTAAAGGAAAAAGAACAAGTAAAAAAGTTTTGATATTATGTCAGCAAAAAGTCAACATAACAATATTCTGCTTGCCATCGCAGGCTTCGTGACAGTAGTGATTATTGTAGCAGTGATAGGATTCTTCGCCTTCGATCGCGACCCGGAGATCATTCAGGGACAGGTTGAAGTGTCGGAGTACCGCGTGTCGAGCAAGGTGCCGGGACGTATACTTGAGCTCCGTGTGAAAGAGGGCGACTATGTGAAGGTAGGCGATACCCTTGCCATCCTCGATGCTCCGGAGGTACGTGCGAAGATGGAGCAGGCCCAGAGTGCCCAGAGTGCGGCGGCAGCCTTGGAGCTCAAGGCACAGAACGGTGCCCGCAAAGAGCAGATTCAGGGTGCCTACAGTGTGCTGCAGCAGGCTAAGGCAGGTTTTGAGATTGCCGAGAAGTCATATACCCGCATCCAGCGTCTCTACGACGAGGGTGTGATGAGTGCCCAAAAGCGCGACGAGGTCTATGCCAACTACAAGGCAATGGAGGCTCAGATGAAGGCAGCCCAGAGCCAGTATGATATGGCTGTCAACGGTGCCCGTGTGGAGGATAAGATGGCTGCTGCCGCTCAGGTGGGTCGCGCCAAGGGTGCCGTGCAGGAAGTGAATTCCTATATCCACGAGACTGTGCAGACGGCCCAGATGGAGGGTGAGGTAAGCGATGTCTATCCGAAGGTTGGTGAACTCGTAGGTACTGGTTCTCCTATCATGTCTATTGCTGTGATGCAGGATATGTGGGGCACATTCAATGTGCGCGAGGATCAGTTAAACGGTTTGAAGGTAGGTTCAGAACTGACGGCTTTCGTACCAGCTTTCAATAAGGAGATAAAGATGAAGGTGTACTACCTGAAGGACCAGGGCTCTTATGCCGTATGGAAGGCCACTAAGGCCAATGGTCAGTACGATCTGAAGACCTTCGAAGTCAAGGCTCGTCCTGTGGATAAGCTCGATGGTCTGCGTCCAGGTATGTCTTTGATTATTAAGAAATAAGCGTTAAGAGTGAAATACCTCTTTAATATATGGCAGGTAGCGAAGCGCGAGTGCAAGATCCTTCGCGTGAATCGCATTTACGTCATCAGCATGGTGATCTTCCCATTGCTGGCGATGTTGTTCTTTACTACGTTGATGGATGAAGGACTGCCCGAGGATATGCCTGTGGGGGTCGTCGACCTCGATAATACGTCCACGTCACGTGGACTGATCCGTCGCCTCGATGCTTTCCAAAGTTCGCGCGTCGTCGCCCATTACCCATCGGTAGCAGAGGCTCGTCGCGCCATTCATGAGAACCAGATCTATGCGTTCCTTTATATTCCCAAGGGAACTACCGATCAATTGCTTTCCAGCCGCAGGCCTAAGATATCCTATTATTATAATATGGCATCGGTGATGTCGGGATCACTACTGATGAAGGACCTGAAAACCATTTCCAACCTCGGCTCTGCCGCTGTGGGGCAAGCAACGATGCGAGCCAAAGGTTATACGCAGGAACAGATGATGGCATTCCTTCAGCCCATCCGTATCGACCTTCACCAGATAGCCAATCCATGGACTAACTATAATGCCTATCTGTCGACAGTATTTGTTACGGGTGTCATGATGCTGTTCATGTTCCTTATCTCGGCCTATTCCATCGGTATGGAACTGAAGTTTGGGCGTGGCAAAGAGTGGCTGAAGTTGGCCGATGGTAATATGGTGGTGGCCATCTTAGGCAAATATCTCCCTCAGGCACTCGTCTGGCTGACGCTGATCTTCGTCTATGAATTTTATCTCTTCGGCTATCTCCATTTCCCCTATTTGGGAAGTGTGTGGAACATATTTTTCCTGGGGTTGCTCGAGGTGTTTGCATCTATCGGATTCGGTATCTTCGCCTTTGGTCTGATGCCATCTCTGCGCATGTCGATGAGTGTGTGCTCGCTCTGGGCAGTCCTCAGTTTCTCACTGGCAGGCTCCGCTTTCCCAGTGATGGGTATGGACGGCCCCATCCAGTCACTCTCATGGCTCTTTCCTCTGCGCCATTATTTTATGGTGTACCAGATAACCGTGTTCAACGGCTTCCCGTTCATCAATGCTTGGTTCCACATCGCGGCCCTACTGGCTTTCAGCCTGTTGCCTTGGCTCGTCATGTCGAAGATAAAAAATGCAATGCTTACTTATGTCTATATTCCATAAGCTATACGGTGCAATACAAGATGCCGCTTTCATCTGGCACGAAGAGATGAAGCAGGTGCTGAAGGATGAGGGCGTACTCATCTTCTGTATCATCGTGCCTATTGTCTATCCGCTGCTTTATTCCTGGATCTACAACAATGAGGTAGTCCATGAGGTTCCTGTTGTCGTAGTCGATCAGTCGCATAGTCAGCTCTCACGTCAGTTTATCCGTATGTGCGATGCCTCACCCGATGTAAAGGTGATTTCCTATGCAGGCAATATAGAAGAGGCAAAGTCCGTCGTCAGCCGTCAGGCAGCCAAGGGCATCTATCTCATACCCGCAGATTTCGCTACCCATATCAACCGTATGGAACAGGGTGTTATCAGCGTCTATTGCGACATGTCACTGATGCTCACCTATAAGGCTATCTACCAGACATCTGTTGCCGTTTCGCAGACGATGGGAGCCGAGATTCAGAAACGGGTATCAGGCAACTATACCGACCGCGAGGATCTTATTACCACGCGTCCGCTCGACTTTGCCGATGTGCCAATCTTCAATCCTGCAGGAGGTTATGGTAACTTCATCATCCCTGCCGTGCTCATGCTCATCCTCCAGCAGACACTCGTGCTGGGTATCGGACTGGCAGCAGGTACGGCCCGCGAGCGTAATCGCTTCGAGGATCTGGTGCCTATCCATAAGTGTTATGGGGGAGTCTACCGCATCGTGGGCGGTAAGGCCATGTGTTATATCATGATCTATATTTTCATGGCAGCTTGGCTTACGATCATCGTTCCGAGGTTATTCTCTTTCCTGGCGCTCATTCACTGGCAGGATTTGTTAGCTCTGATGATACCTTATCTGCTGGCTTGTGTATTCTTTGGTATGACGGTATCATGCCTTGTGCGTTATCGTGAGAATGTCATGCTCATTATGGTATTCGTTTCTGTGCCCTTGTTGTTCCTTAGTGGTGTGTCGTGGCCACAGTCTAATATTCCTGGCGTATGGCAAGGCATCTCCTGGCTTTTTCCCAGTACGTTTGGCATCCGTGCTTTCGTACGCATGAACACACTTGGTGGAACACTCAGCGATGTATTGCTCGAGGTTCGTTGCCTATGGATTCATGTGGCAGTCTACTTTGGAGCCACCTGTCTGGTGTATGGTCACCAGCTGCGACTCTCGCGTAAGCATGCCAGAGAGCGTCTTATTTATCTGCGTCGCAAGCGTGAGATTCGTCAGCAGTTGAAGCAGCGACATAGTCGTACAGATAATCCGAAACTTCCACATTAATCTTTAATGTTTAATGCATACCGCTTCCTGTCAAGTTTGCCATTGAAGGTCCTGGCTACCTTTTCCACTTGTTCGTAGAGCATCGGCACCTTGTAGGCTTCCAGTCGCCCTTTCAAGTGCAGGGCCAGTTCGCGCTTGTTCAGTTGCTCCCCGTCGCTCATCACCACGAGCAGTTTCAAGGCACGTCCTGTGATAGGGTGTTCAATGGCAATACAGATACAGTCCTTCAGTCTGGGGTATGACATAGCGGCGTCTTCCACTTCAGTGGGAGCCACCTTGAAGCCCCCCACGTTGATCACGTCATCCTCGCGCCCTTTCAGGTGCAGCAGTCCGTCCTCGTCGATCATGCCGATGTCGGAAGTGTATACGGTGTCGCCCCTCAGGATCGAGGCTGTCCTTTCAGGATCGCCCACGTAGCCGCTCATCAGCGTGTCACCCTGACAGGCAATCAGTCCGCCCTTGGTGATGATGAGCTTTGAGTGCTTCATGGTTCTGCCCAGACAGCCCGCCACGCACTTGCCGCCGTTATAGTTATAGGTGGCAATGATACCCGTTTCCGTCGAGGCGTAAGTGTTGTAGAGCCTCGTCTTTGGCAATAGTTGGCACAACGCCTCCATGTCGGCCTGCGAAATGGCAGCAGCCCCAGTCTCGATGAAATCTATCTTGTCGGCATACCTCGCGAGCTGTTTGCCGCTAAACTGTATGAGCATCCTAATGCTGGCAGGCACGAGGAAAGTTGCCATCTTCTTAACTGGATAGTCGAAGGCTGCGAAGAACTTATTCATATCCTTCAGTCCGTCAACGATAATCAAAGTAGCCCCCAGCACGACGACGGGGTATATCTTCGACAGACTGCCGATATGGTTCAGAGGTCCGTTCACCACAAAAGCCAGCTCGTGGGTAAAGCCTTGGCCGTCGATTAGGTTCTCAGCATCTGCTATGATGGTGCGGTGACTGATCATCACCCCCTTCGACCTGCCCGTAGTGCCTGTCGTGTAGAGAATGTCAGCCGTGCCCTCAGGGGTAGTGTTAGCTTCCAGCCACAGAGCTATTTCCTGAAAAGTCGCTTCGGGCATGTCGCGCTCCAAGGGGGCAGCCACGCAGCCAGCCATGTGCAGGGCGAAGTACTCCACGAGATACGCCACCGTCGGGTAGGCTCTCAGGGCAACGATCTGTCCTGGGCGGTAGAGATTCTTCAGCGCTTCCGTCCTGGCGAGTACCCGTTCGTAGAGAGCCTCGTAGGTACACACTTCTTCACCGCAGACAACAGCCGTTTTCTGCGGATAG
>Ga0247610_10008559_pt1 | contig 10393 bp, 3 predicted proteins | sample 174DNAGHGhighgp2_FD_193483 | JGI IMG/M metagenome (GOLD analysis project Ga0247610, IMG submission 193483) | Sheep rumen microbial communities from Palmerston North, Manawatu-Wanganui, New Zealand - 1742 DNA GHGhigh gp2 | ecosystem: Host-associated > Mammals > Digestive system > Stomach > Rumen ... | reverse complement strand
CAGGCTACCAACGAATTTGTGAGCTGTAAAGCCTGTACATTGAAATTGGAGCATTCTCTTGTCTCCATCTCCAAATGGGAATCAAAATGGAAGAAACCTTTTCTGACAGATAAAGAAAAATCTCCAGCTGAATTTATTGACTATATCCGGTGCATGACGATCAACCAGGATGTACCAGATGAGGTCTTTCAGCTGATGGGGTACGATAATGTCAGGAAGATCGAAGAATATATTATGGATCCCGCTACGGCCACTACAGTATCTGACAGAAGGAAATCTAAAGGCGGAAAGTCTGAGATACCCACTTCTGAACTGATTTATTACTGGATGGTTAGTAACGGGATCCCTTTTGAATGCGAAAAATGGCGGTTAAACAGATTGCTTACGCTGATTAAGGTTTGCAATGCGAAAGGTAACCCACAGCAGATGAGCAAAGCTGAGATTTATGCCATGAATGCGGCACTCAATAATTCAAGGAGGGCGGCAAGCGGAAGTAAAGGATAATGGAGGGTTATATGAAAGTTAATTTTGAGCATAGAGGAAATTTCAACAAACTTGAAAAGTTCCTTGTTAAAACCCTTCATATTGGTCCGTTTGTGAAACCGATTCTTGAGAAATACGGAAGACGTGGTGTTGAAACTTTAAAAGAAGCAACACCAAAAGATTCTGGAAAAACTGCTGAAAGCTGGACATATAGTCTTGTTAAGAATGAGAACGGTAAGTACGAAATCGTCTGGTCCAATTCAAACATCAATAACGGCGTAAACGTGGCAATTTTGCTTCAGTATGGGCATGCTACACGAAACGGCGGATTTGTTAAAGGAACAGACTATATTAATCCAGCAATTGAAAAAGTTTTTCAGGGGATGGCTAACGAGGCGTGGGAGGAGGTAAGACGGCATGGCAACATCAGTTGATGAGCGGATCGTAGCTGCAAAATTTGACGCATCAGATTTCGAAAAAGGCGTTGACAAAACACTTAAGAAGCTTGATGAGTTAAAGAAGAGCCTTGATCTAAAGGATGCTACGAAGGGCGTTCAAGAGCTTGCTGAGAAAACAAAAGAATCCACAGACTCGATGAGCAAATCCCTTAATACTTTGACCGAACGTTTTACTACCTTTGTAGGAATGATTAAGCAGAAGATCCTGAGTGGACTTGCCCAGGAAGTTGCTGATGTATTCCTGCATATGGAGCAGAGTGTAAAGGGCTTTATTAAAGGCATAAGTACAGATCAGATCGCTGCCGGAATGAGCAAGTACGAGCAAATGCTAGCATCTGTTCGTACGATGATGGCCGCTGGTGAATCACAAGACAGTGCATATGAGGCAATCGGAAGGCTCCGCGAGTATTCGGACCAGACTTCATATTCGTTGAGCCAGATGACCGATGCACTGAGTAAATTGCGTTCAGCAGGCGTTGACCTTGATACAGCAACGAGAAGTGTAGAGGGTATCGCAAATGCTTGTGCAAATGCAGGTATTAATGCCCAGGATGCCCAGCGTGCGTTTTATAATCTTTCGCAGGCGTATTCTAGCGGTACATTGAAATACACCGATTATCGCAGTCTGGAACTTCTGAACATGACGACCGTTGACTTTAAAGAGAAGTTACTCGATGCTGCTGTTGCAGCCAAGACGCTTCAGAAGCAGGCTGACGGTTCATATAAAACAATTAATAAATTCAACAAGAAAGTTACTGCCGGTAAAAAAGTTACAACGCAGAATCTTCAGGATATGCTGCGGTATAACTTCGTAACTTCAGAAGTTATGGACGAATTATTTGGTGGGACTTTCTTCTTTGATGAGCAGAAATTTAAAGAGTATAAGAATAAGTATAAGTCTATTGATGAGGCCATTGCTGCCGCAAAGAAAGACTTCGGCGAAACAGCTGTTAATGCATATTTAGCTGCTCGTGAAGCACGAAGCTTTACAGATGTTATAAATACATTGAAGGATGTCGTTTCAACTGGTTGGAGTACGACGTTTGAGCATTTATTCGGTAAACTGGAAGAAGCTTCGAAATTCTTTACAGCTTTAGCAGAAGGCGAACTTGCTGACGTTGTTTATAAAATCGGTGAGTATCGTAATGCGATTCTTGGATATTGGGACGAGGTTGACGCATTAGGCAGGGGTACTGGCGGAGAAATACTCAGGCAGTCAATTGTTAATATTACAGATGCGCTGGGTATATTCATTAAAACATTTATGCAAATCCTTCCTGGATTTAATGAGCTTAATGCCGATCTTGATAAAGGTGAAAAGCAAAAGACTCTTGAAGGAATCGGTGAAAGGCTGAAAGTTCTTACCATGAGGCTGCGCGATTTTACTCTAAGAGTAAAAACAGCTGCTGAGAATTTTCAGACGTTCATGAATGAAAGGACCGTAAAAGATGGTCCTACACGAATTGAACGAATTCGTCAGGTGTTTGCAAATCTTGGATCAGTATTTATGATTTTTGCCAGGTTATCTGCTATTGCGTTTAGCGCTATTGAAAAAGCATTTTATACGCTAAGCCCTGTCATTGATGGGTTCATGCTTTTACTTGAAAAAGTTACAGAGCCATTAGCGACCTTAAAGGAAGATGCATCGGCAAAAGGCGGAGCAGGAGTATTTAAAGATCTTGAGCATGGTATCGATAATGTATTTATTGCTCTTGAGCCTATTGCTAAAACACTTGGCGAAATTATCGGGTTCTTAGGTGATGTCGGTAAGTTTATTGCCGAGATGGCATTAGGCACTGCAACCGCTAATATTCAGTTCTTTGCAGACGCATTAGGTCTTGTACTTGAATTGCTCGGTGTGAAATCTGCACAAGTAAAAGATGGTGCAGGAGTTATCGAAGGACTTCGCAAAGATTTTGAAGGGATTAAGCAAGCTTGTACGGAAGGCCTTGGCGCGATTCGTAGTTTCTTCGACGCATTGATTGGCGATATTCGTGAATTGCTTGGATTGACTGATGGAGAGGGCAAGGATGCTTCCGGACAAGAGGGCGGCGTTTTCTCAAGGCTGATGAACTTCTTCAACACGAATGAGTTTGTTCAGAGCGCCAAAGCATGGGTTAATCAGGCGATCATCGATGTTGGAAACTTTATCAAGGATATTCCAAATAAAGTTCGGGCGTTTGGTGCGAATATCTACGAAACCATTCGCAAAATGATATTTGAAGATCCATCCGAAAAGGATCCATCAAAACAGTCTGAGGAAGTCCTTACACCCTTTGGAGAATGGCTTACAGGTTTAATTGCCAGCATTAAAGATTTTATTATCAATCTTCCTCAGAAGATTATTGACGGCATCGGAACAATAGGTAACTGGATCGACGATGTATTTGATACTGTATTCGGACGAAAAGCTGCCGAAAAAGCCACTACTGATGCATCAAACAAGAAGGAAGCCAAGGCCGATGAAAAGATCTTGTCTCAGTTTGATCAGTTCATAGCAGACACAGTAGCTTCCATCAAAGCATGGTTTGAGGATCTTCCGAATAAGATCCAGACATTTTTGACAAGCACTGGTGATTTTATAGCGAATCTTTGGAATGCTATTGATGAGTTCTTATTTGGCAAGAAAGTAACGCGTGAAAGAACCGTTACTGATAAGAATGGCAAAAAGTCAGTTAAGACGTTCACTTATCGGTACAAAAAAGGATTTTCTTCTTTCCTTGATATTGTTATAAAATCCGTCAAAGAGTTTATCCATAAGATTCCGGAGTATATCAAATCCGCCATCAAAGGAACCGGCGATATCATTTCAACTATAATCAATTCTTTGTTTGGTAAACCCGAAGATTCCAATAAGGAAGTAACAAGCAAAGAAGTTGAAAATCGTCTTGAGAAGCCTTTTCTTGGGATTGATCTGACAAATATTATTAATACTATTAAGGACATTGGTCTTACTCTTCTTAATGAAATCGCGAGGATCTTTACCGGTTCTGATAATATTGAAGAGAATCAGAAATGGTTCTCTGAAAAGATTGCCGAAGGTATTCTGTGGATTAAGACAAATGCGATTGAAGCATTCCATACCGTTCTTGATTGGTTAGCAGATATTCCTAATAAAATTGCAAACTTGTTTAAAGGCGAAAAGACCGATAAACCGGAACAGGGTCCTATTGGCAAAGCTTTATCTGAGTTTGCTTCTGCGATCGGAACGTTTATTACACATGATGTTCCAGAAAAGATTCTCGAACTCGTTGATAATGCCGCAACTGTGTTCACTGAATTGTGGAATAATCTGTATAATATCATCACAGGAAATGCTGAAGAAAATGCTGAAGAGACTGCTAAGAAAGCCGAAGAAAATGTCAATAAAGCTGCTGATAGTACAACTGTTGAAGTAAGTTCATGGCAAAAGCTTGTTGATAAACTCGGTCAAACTATTTCAAATTTGTGGGAAGATCTTCCTATTTGGATTGGCCAGGGAATTGGCATGGCCGCAGTAGGTATCGGAAAGTTACTTGAGACTGTTGGAGATTGGCTGAATCCTCAGGAGCAAAGCGAAGTCTCTAAGGTATTTGTAGATAAGTCTGGTAAATTTACAGCGGGTTTAACAAAGATGGTTGCCAATTCTGCTGAAAAAGGTGAAGAACAGGAAGAACCTCTGCTTATTACAAAGCTAAAAGAGGTTGGTGAGCAAATAAAGAATCTCTTCATTACGATTATTCCTGGATTTATCAGCGATGCATGGGCTGCTATTTCTTCGCTCAGATCAGATATCTGGATTGGCATTAGCAATGTGTTCTCTGGAAATCCGCCTGATAATGAACGACAAGGAATCATCACAAATGTTGTTTCGGAGATTGTTAAGGTATTTGTTGAAAAATTACCTGCCGCTCTTCAGGGAATGTGGAACGGAATTAAACACGTTATTAATGGTATCTGGGATGGCATTTCTGGTATTTTCACGGAAAAGGATATTCCTCAGGAGGAACAACAAAGTGCCGTCGATCATGTAAAAGAGACCATGGATAGGGTGTTTAAAGAAGAACTTCCGAAAGTATTTCAGGGCATTTGGGAAGATATTAAGGGCACCGCTACTGATATCTTTATGGGATTCTCTGCAATCTTTACTGGAAAACCAACAGAGAATGCTGCTCAGGAATCTGTTAAGAACTTCGGAGAAACAATTTACAAGTTTATCACTGAAGATTTGCCAGGATATATTAAGAGGGCATTCCAGAAGGTAATGAACCTTTTCAATGGTCGTTCAAGTTTAATTAATCAAAATGAGTATAAACTTGAGACCTTTGATGATATTAACGCAATAATGAAGAAGGCCCAGGAAAAGGCATCTAAGGATTCTGATAAGCCTGGATTCTGGACGTTTATTGAGAACATAAAGAATGGGCTTAAAGAGGCATTTAAAACAATTGGGCCGGCAATTTTGGATGGCCTTTCCTCGGCATTAGAGTTTCTTGGTAATATAGCAACGTTTATTGTAAATGTGCTTACTGGTAATACCAGCATTGCTAAAGAAGTTGAAAAAGCTTATGGACAAGAACAACCAGAGCTTATTGAATCACTTAAACGTATTGGTGAAACCATTAAGAACTTTTTACTTGACACATTACCAAAATTCTTAGGATCAGTTGCCGGAGCAATTGCAGAGAATGCTGGTACTTGGTTTACAAAACTGTTTGATAGCATTCGTAAAGCAAAAGATAAAGCAGCAGATGATGCAACAAAGGGAACTAGTGGCGGACATGGTTTTGGTGATGAAGCTGAAAATGATACAGACATTCTTCAAGGAATTATGGGTGGTATCAAGGGAGTTCTTGATTATCTGAAAGAACTTTGGGTTGATGACGACCTTAAATCTGTTGTTATTTTGTTGGCCATAGCAACAATTCTTAAGAATTTGAAAAACATACTTTCTGTTGCTGAAACGCTTGATAGTGTTGCTGGCGTTATTAAATGGACAGCGATTACCATTGCCATATCTGCGATAGCCGGTATTCTTTCTTCTATTTCGAGTATCGTCGAGGAAGGAGATCCGGAAAAAATACAGGCAGCCGAGGATATTATTGATAAACTTGCAAATTTGTTTGAAAAATTGGCATGGGTTATTGGCTTGTTTTCACTTGGAAAAATAGCAGATATGGCCAGTGATATATGGGGAAAGCAAAACATTTCAGTTGTATCTGAGCAGGCCACTGGTCTGTTGAGCAATGCTCTTGGGGGCTTTGCAAAACTGCTTGGAATAGGTGCTGGAACATATGTTGCTGGAGGATTAGCTGGAGCTGGTATTGAGATGCTTCTTTCGTCTATTGGCGATGCTGCTAAGAATCTTACTGGCGGTGCAAATGATGCAATGGCTAATATTATGCCAATGGTTGATGCACTTTCAGCATTGGACGATAAAATGGAAAAAGCCATATCTGCTGTAGGAAAGATAAAAGATTTATTTGTTGGCTTCTATAATGTTTTTGGATCCCTTTATAAAGAACTTGGTGTAAGCCAAACAGAGCTAAATGTTGATCTTAATTCTGACAATGAACCATTGAACATGACGTTTGAGGAAATGCTTAAGTTGACCGCCGATATGGAAACGTATCAGAAAGCCCTTGAAGCAAAACTCAATATTTTTGTGTACTTTGCCAATTTCCTTGAGAAGTTAACTGGGGCTTTAGAGCATTTCAGTAATGTCGAAAATGTTAATGAAAAGCTTCAGGAATTACTTGGTCTGTTTGGTGGAGAGCAAAAAGAAGGCTTTGTTAAGCTCATGTCCAACATGTTTAATGCGTTGCATGAAGCATTTAATACAAGCACTTTGAATCAAGGAAGTTTTGCAAGAGCGTCGTCGTACTGGGATTTATCGGCATTAAGTACCGGTCTTGATATGCTTTCTAATGCATTGTCGCTTCTTGGCGATGCCGCTTCTCATTATACGCAAGATAATGTTAAAGCTGTTGAGGATGCTATAAGTATTATCCTGGAACTCGCTCAGGTCACTGAAAGTTCTAGGTTTCACCAGAGTGCATTGTCAAAAGTATTTTCTGGAGACACGTCTTTGTCTAATGTCGGTAAACAAATTCGCGACTTCGGTTATTATATGAAAGGTTTCTATGACAATATTATTGGATTAAAAGGCTTGGAAGATGAGCAAACTACAGCAGAAACAGAGAGAAAAATAAAGTCTATCGGCGATATCACAAATAGGATGGCAAACGCCATGCGAGATTTGCGAGGTTATGGTACATCCGCAGTTTTGCTCAAGGATCTTGGTGAACAACTCCCCACTTTTGCTTCAAAAGTTGGTGAATTCTTTGCAAATCTTGACAGAGCCATGCCCAAGGATTTGTCTACTGATAGATCAGAAGTATTAATGAACTCTGTAGATGCTATGTCTTCTCTTATGAGTTCTCTTAATGATATGTCACAGCTTCTTGCTGTGTTTAATAATCAATCAATTAGCGATATTATCAACAAATTATTTACCGGGTTGGACAGCAATTCTGCAAATATGATGGCTGCGGCAATTCGTACACTCGATGAAGCCGTCTTAATAGTTATGTCTCGAGAAGATTTCCAAAACGGTTATTATGAAATGGGCAAAAAGATTGCCGTGTCTCTTTCTAATGGAATCACCGATGCGTTCATTGAAGATCCTACGCTTAGGCCTATGATTACTCCAGTTCTTAACTTTGATCCGGAAGCAATCAGGGCACAAATGGGTACGCAGCTTGGTATGGATCTTTCAGCAGGAATTTCCTGGAAAGATCTGATGATGGCTGCAATGGGATCTAACGACATGATTGATTCTCAGATTGCTGAACTGAAGCTAGTTAATGAGAAACTTGATACAGCTAATATGTCCCTTACTGAACTTGTTAACAAATCCGATAACATTGCAACTATTACAGATGTTAAAGAAGCCTTTAAGGGTATTAAGATTGTTACAGATACTGGCGTACTTGCTGGAGAGATTGTTGATTACATTGACTCTGGCATCGGAGATAAGATTTGGGTTGTCAATGAGAATGTCTCAACAGGTACAGGTTAATTAATCAAAATGGAAGGAAAAGGAGGAAGAGGATCCATGTATTATGCCAATGGAACATATTATACGGAAGAGCATTCTGTGTCTTTCGGAGATCTAGTAACAAGAACTTCCGAAGGCAGAATATATTACGACTTTGAGGATACGTATAACACGTGGAGAGACTGGTACTTGATCCCTTCCTCCAGACCTTCTGTGGCACATCCTACGATTGTGACTAAATATGTAGAAATTCCTGGCGCAGATGGAGCTCTAGATCTGACAGATTATCTGACAGGCAAACCAGTATATGGTCAGCGCCAGGGAGCTTTTTCTTTTTATGTGGATAATGACCGGGAACACTGGGAAAGTATCCGAATGAAAATTGTAAGCGCATTGCATGGTAAACGGATGAAAATGCGTTTGATGGATGATCCAAATTATTATTATAATGGACGGTTTACGGTTGGTAATTATGAGTCTGGAGCGGATCATTCCGGCATAACGATTAGTTATCAATTAGAACCTTACAAATACAGTTTAATTGAAGAAGGGTCCATTCCTCTTCTATGGGATCCTTTTAATTTTGAAACAGATTATGATTATTATACATTACTCGGAGACGACATTACAGTAACCGGTATACAAAGGACATTTGAGATTTACGGATTTGATTATTCGTTTACTCCAACTGCCACATGGGTGTCTGGAAATGTGACAGTAAGTTTTGGCGGAGTTACAAAAACATTAAATTCAGCAGGGTCACAGTTACTTGGCGCAGCAAGTAATGGAACAAATATTTTGACCGTATCTGGAAATGGGTCCGTCCGTGTTACATGGAGAGGAGGATCCCTGTAAGTGTATGATGTTTATATAAATCATTATTTGATGAATGGGCAAATTGTAGATACGGAGACGCTACTGTTCTCAATTCCAAACAGTTCCGGCGGTTTTCCTGTAACAAAGCCCATGGTAAAATCTAGCGAAGATGCTGCAGATAATTTCTCTTTTACAATGGAATGCAGTTCACCATATTATGATGCAATGCAGCAATTTAAGACAACATTGCGCGTAGTATATGATGGCGACATTATATTCTTTGGAAGAGTCCTTATTATTGGAAACCAGTCTGTATTTCATACGAGAAGCATTACTTGTGAAGGTACTTTTAACCTATTCAAGGACACCCAGTATGAAGGCAAGCCGGATAAATATTTAAGTAAAATTACGGTTGGGCAATATTTAGACAAAGTTCTTGCCAACCATAATACAAATGCCCCTGAGAAAGTAATTAATAAAGGGACAATTACTGTTACGCTTCCTACTGAAACTGAAAAATATGAGCCTACTTCATGGACTGATACTGCAAGTCTTCTAAGCAATATGTGCAGTAATTATGGCGGACATATGAGGGTTCGCTATAATGGTCTTACGCCATATCTCGACTGGTATAAATATTATGCAAGGGATCTTGGCGATGGAAATCGGCCGAGTGTTACTATCGGCAGGAACATTCTGGATATTTCATCAGATCATCGTTCTAACCAGATTTTTACGAAGCTTATTCCGATAGGCTCTACAGATTCAAACGGAAAGACTATTTACATAGATGGTTATAAGTACAAAGATAAAAACAACGCAGAGCATACATATTCAGGAAAAGTTTTCCCAATTCCATTTATCAGGAATATTTATACGGATGCCCAGTTAACCGACGAGTTTCATAGTTATACTGACTATAGGGATGCAGAATCCAATTATGGTACGATTTACAAACCCATGTCATTCTCAGATGCTGACACGCAGAAGAAACTCTGGGATTATATGGTTAAATGGGTTAAGGAAACGTATTTTGGAATTGCTCCATCGTTCACCGTTAAAGCAATCGACATGCATTTAATTAACAATACGTTGCCCAAGATTCTTATCGGCGATTGCGTTGATGTTAATTATTATATTGTTAAAAACGGCGTAAAACAATGGGAGCATAAGAAGCTTGTTTGCACAGCCGTTCAGTATGATTTATTTAATCCGGATAATAACAGTTATACATTTGCTTATCCAAGTGATTTGCTTGAGCATAGAAATAATCGAAAGAAATCATCAAAGGATACAACAGCAAGTGCAGCAGCGGGCAGAAAAGCAATGCCGCAGCCAGCAAAAGATGTCCCTTGGACTTGGGAAAATATTGGCAATGTGATTGGTGAATTAACTGGAAATTTAGACTATGAAGGAACCGACGCATATATTTCATATCGTGCAAATAAAGAACAGAATTATACAGGTAATTTTTATGATCCAGAGGAGATTCCTGCCGGTGAACTTCCTTCAGATCACAAGGATCTATGGTTTACAGGAAGAATTATAGGTAAGATTACTTTACCAGGAAAAATTACAAAGTTTGTTGTTGTGAACG
>Ga0247610_10008558_pt1 | contig 10393 bp, 6 predicted proteins | sample 174DNAGHGhighgp2_FD_193483 | JGI IMG/M metagenome (GOLD analysis project Ga0247610, IMG submission 193483) | Sheep rumen microbial communities from Palmerston North, Manawatu-Wanganui, New Zealand - 1742 DNA GHGhigh gp2 | ecosystem: Host-associated > Mammals > Digestive system > Stomach > Rumen ... | reverse complement strand
GGGAATATCCGTCTTACTACTGAGCATTGTCGTCCTAAGCCCGGGTTGCTCGTTTAGGATACAAAGAATTGACGCCAGTTTCTCTTTAATTTCTTTACCGACTCCCTCAATTACTCCCTCAAAATGAGCCATCAAATCTGTAGCGCTTTGATGTGGTTGTTCCGCGCGCAGGTAATGGATATTGGGGAAAGACACCTTTACTATTTGGTCTTTAATCTCAAATATAGGAATATCAAAGCCATGTTCCTTGCAGTCTTGAATCATTCGAGGTATGCCTGTCCCCATCATCTCTATCAGCTTTCTGTAATAGCACTGATAGAGCAATATCTGTCCTTTATTATCGTCCATATATTCTTAACGTTTTCGTTACTGTTCTATTGTTTGAACCGTAATTCTTGAATCATGAGCCTTTGACCATAAGTGCCATCATAACTCATAGATCCAACTTCTTTCCATAATGAGTCCCTTTCGGATCTCTATCTATAAAATATAATGTTACTGTCCTTCCAATGTAAATCTCTTTTGCTATGTTAGTGGCTCGCAATACATTTTGTTTACAACCCTATCTCTCATTAAATTCATATCGGTGAAGTTTCGATGAATATTCTGAACCAATTCCAGATAATTATCACTTCCATCTTTTTTTATGTAAAAATATGGTTTAATCGAAACGCAGTTCTTATGTTCAAAAAGTTTATTTAGCAAAGTCCTATCTGAATTGCCACATGAATGGCCCATTATTAGAACTTGATAAGGGTCTGATTCTATGAAATCCAAGAACTTGCGATATTTATCCGAGTTAAGATAGTTGATTGATTTTACATTGCGCAGACAATCATCGTCGTTTACCTCTTTCAGTAGAGGATAATCTTTATCCAACTCATCTCCATAACCAAATATTACACTTTCCGGATCACTCAGGTACCCATGAATATAATTTACGGTCACATTTGAACAGTTATTGACATAGAGTTCGGCAGTCCTCGTATAATTGAAATTCAGCAACATAATGTTATCAGGAGTCATAAAGCAACGAGGATAATCTGCGTATGGGTTCAATTTGTATTCATCGATACCGGAGTACGCAATACTATCCCCATACTTCTTTTTCCAATAGTCTTTACCTTGCTCCATACTCCAGTCAATATACTCTTTTAGATTTTTCTGCCACGCGATAGCAACCTCAGTTTTTTTGATTGGAGCGTAAATATTTGTCTTAATAGTGTTAATTAGCTTTATATCAATCTTATTAATCTGTGTTAAGTATTCTACCAGCTTTTCTTTTATGTATTCTAATTGCAGATTGAGCTTTGTTACTTCTTCTTTTGACTTACTTCTAATAGCAAATCCTGTAAGGAGACTATAGTACTCATTCTCAATATCTACCCATCCTTTCGTTTCAATGCTTTTATGGATATTCCCGAAAAATGAGGTATAGCTTATCCTAAATGTGTCTTTATGTTTATTAAAGAAATGGTATAAATATTCTCCTGAAGCATTGTTTAATGCCATGGGCTGACTCAAATAAAAAACCGCCCACGTTTCACCATTTGTAAGCTCTAATTGGCACAGAGTATCATCAGACATGGTATGAGCGACATTGTGCAAACTAGTGACCCTTTGCTTCCAATACCAGTATATAAAGTCTCTATAACTGGTTTTTAGATTATGGGCCAAATCAAAGCCATTACCTATGAGTACAATCCTATTCATTATACCAATGGGGGCAGACCTAATTCTTTCAGGAACTCGTTATGCTTATCGCGAGCCTTGACGATTTCTGCTTCAATCTCTACCAATTTGTCGTGTACTTCTTGAAGGTCGATAGGCTTTTCTTCCTGTGCCAGACTGACATAACGTGTGATATTGAGGTTGTAGTCATTCTCTTTGATTTCCTGCAAAGAGACTTGACGGGAATAGCGTGATTCTTCCTTACGGAATTGGTAAGTGTCAACTATCTTATTGACATCTTCATCACGAAGATAATTCTGGCGTTTTCCCTTTTCGTAGTGCTCGTCAGAACTGGCATTGATGAAGAGAATCTTGTCATTCTTGCGGCATTTCTTTAAAACAATGATGCAAACAGGAATACCTGTTGAATAGAATAGGTTGCCAGGCAAACCAATAACAGCATCGATGTTGTCATCTTCAAGCAGTTTCTTTCTGATAGCCAACTCTTTGCCTCCACGGAACAACACACCATGAGGCAGAATGATAGCCATTGTGCCATCTTCGCTCAAAAAGTGAAAACCGTGCAAAAGAAAAGCAAAGTCAGCGGCAGAACGAGGTGCTACCCCATAACGGTTAAAGCGGAAGTCGTTTGCAGTATCTTCCGTTGGATCCCATCGTAGAGAGAAAGGAGGATTGGCGACGACTGCATCGAAATCTATTTTATTGGCAGGATTCTCTTCCTGTAAGATGTCCCAGTCATTAGCAAGCGAGTCACCGTGATGAATCTCAAAAGCAGAATCTTTTACCCCATGTAGCAACATATTCATACGGCAGAGGTTATAGGTGGTGATATTCTTCTCCTGACCATAAATCTTGCCGATACCACTTTCGCCCATCTGGTTGCGTACATTCAGCAATAGCGATCCTGAACCACAAGCAAAGTCCAGCACACGGTTAATTCTGTTCTTCTTGCCAGATGCCGGGTCTTGGCAGTCCAAAGTAACAATGCGTGAAAGAATCGTTGAGATCATCTGTGGTGTATAGAACTCACCAGCCTTTTGACCTGAACCTGCTGCAAACTGACCAATCAAATATTCATAAGCGTCGCCCAACGAATCGTTGTCAGCAGAAAACTCTTTCAACCCATTCGCAATTGTCGTAATTACCTTCGTCAACAATTCATTTCGCTCTGTATAGTTCTTGCCCAGCTTCTCTGAACTCAAATTGATTTCAGAGAACAAGCCTTTAAACGAACTGTCAAATGAATCATTTTCTATAAATTTAAAACCTTCTTCTAATGTTTGAAGCAGTTCATTACTTTGAATTCTGGCCAATTCGACAATATTATCCCATAGATATTTGGGTTCAATTACATAATGCACCTTACGTTTCATCTGTTTTTCAAACAGAAAGATGTCATTGGGATTTTCATTGTACCATATCTGTAAAGGTATTATTGCCCCTAATGTATCATCTTTGGGAGAATCTGGATAATCTTGCCCCAATTCTTTTTTTGCAGCATTAACATAACTATCCGACAAATACTTCCAGAAAAGGAATGACAGCATATAATCACGGAAATCATCCGCCATCATTGCACCACGTAAGTTGTTGGCGATTCCCCAAAGAGTTTTTCCAAGTTCTTGTTGTTGACTTGTAGTCATAAGGCTATACTTTAAAATCAAATGTTCTTCTAATTCCTTCTACCACATTCTTCAATAAATCCTTTTCAGAGTCTGAGGGAACAGGATCCATATAGTGATATCGGTCATTATGCGATAAGCTATGAATCACATTCATGGTACCTTCAATATTATCTATTCCAATTTTAGATAATGTGTACGAAGGTCTTCCTACGCCAAAGAATGAGGCAATATTTTCTAATAATAGGCGCAATAAAGCGAAATGATATAAATAGAGTTTGTCTTCTTCTATTGCTACAAGCAAAGTTTTATAGAGGAATAGATGGTATAGGAACACACCATCTTTTGTCTGTAAGATTGGTTCACCGTCTTTTTTACTCAATGAGAAGATTTTAATTGAATTCTTATATTTCGAACTCTTTTCGCCACTCGTCAGTCTATCTGCCAGTATTGCAAACAAGCCAATATGGTGTGTCGTCAATATTATCTTTTTCTTTCCAAAATTCTGATCAATTATATCACAGATACTATCAGCCGTGATATAAAGATTATGCTCATCAAGACTGGAAACAGGATCATCTATAAAGATATGTGCCCCTTGTTCTGCCATCCAATCTTCAATATCAAATAAGGCTAAGAAAAAACACCAAATAAAAATTCTCTCTTCACCCCTCGAAATTTTTATTGGATACATTTGTTCAACATCATCCAACGCATAGAAAGAAAAAGAATCAATACCTTTTTCTATATCATCTTCATCCGTTCCTGCAACTTTATATGTATTAATGACGAAAGAGTAATTCGGATTATATCTGTCTAGTTTACTCTGAATTTTGGGATAGATATTAAAACCTTCCTCTGACTTCTCCATATCTTCTAGCAAATAAGAATGGTATTGATTGAGGCTGCTTTGTAGAACTGATAATCTCATACTTTCATTACTATGATCTTCATCATTATCCCATACAAAAAGGTCTTCACTAAAGGCATTGAAATAAACGCCAGCATGTTGTCCGCCATTCTGTTCTTTCGTAACATCTTTGTATGCGACAGATAATCTTGTTTTACCAGTTGAGTTGAAAGCATGAATTAAAATAATATCAGCTTTCTCTTTATTAAGTCGCTCTGCAATTTCTATAAAACTCATTTCTTCAATTCTTTTAATTTGGGGAATAATTGTTGCATTAATCCCTTTTTATGTTGTTCTAGTATTACTGACTTTTTTGTATAGTATTCTATCGTTTTATCAATAGAGGATAAGCATTCTGCTATTTTTCTTTGTTCTGCAAGGGAAGGAGCAATGAATACTTCCATTTTCAAAAATGATTCAGGTTTAAGAGTCCTTAATTTAAGAACTGTACCCTCCATATAAGTAGACATTTTCTGAATGAACTCCGGCATCCTTACAATATATTCCATGAAACTAGCATCTTGACTTGTACTGAATATTTTGTATATTGGAGACACAACCCCATTACATAAACTGTTTTTATGAATAGCGCCGTATATTACATTTGCAGGATTATAAATTATATCATCTATATAAGTAACTAAATACTTTTTGTTGTCTTTATCATTTATCAGAAAATCTCTTTTGTTCGTTTTCTTATTATCTGGATATATAACCCCTTCTTCTATTGTAAATGATAGTTGTGGCAGATCATCTGTTATTGTACTATGCTCACGCCTCTCGACAAAGATATCACCTAAAGCTACTTTTTTCCATTCTGTATTAAATTCTGGAAAACGAAATTCAGGAACGGTTTGGCCCTTTTGAGGGAACAACTTTTGCATAAGGCTTTTCTTATGTGTTTTCAATTGCTCCACTTTTTCGTTAATAGAAGAAATGTAAGAGTCAATCGAAGACAAACATTCTGCTATTTTTTGTTGCTCTGACAAATTAATAGGGTAAGGAATCTTCAATTGTTTAAAAGCGCTCATATTGACAGAAAGGAGCCCACCACTATTCGTGTTTTTTTTGCACCAATCATCAACTATAAACATATAGTAATGAAAGAACAGCATATCAATAACCTTTTCAAACGATTTGCGTTTTGTCAAAAACGTAAATTGTTGATTCGCAAGCGAATCAACAATTATTAATGCGTGTTCGCCTATAGTCGCTGTTGTAGCCACAATTATCGAATAAGCAGGAAAAAGTCCCTTGCCTTTAATTGCCTCTGGAGTGACATGCTGAATGGAGTCTGACAATATATGACCATTCAAACGAATATCTTCCATCCTGAACCAAGGAATGTTTCCATTATCCCAAAATCGAGGATTTACTTTAGATGGTGTATATCCATTCCTAATGGCGAATATTGTCTCCATAGATTCCGTATCCCATTCTTTTTGATTAATATAATCAGGGAAGCGAAGTTTCGGAATTAATAGCATCATTTTTCCCATAATTAATCAATCTTCATACGCCGAAAGTCCAGAAATCTTCTGGCCTCCTGCCATTCGTTTCAGCAAAGGAATCAGGTCTTTCATCAATTCCTCTTCCTTTCGGGCACGGTCTTTCCAACCTAATTCCAGAGGGGCAATCAGGTCGTATAGTTTCTCTCCGTCAAAGATTCTTCGCTCAACGATTTCATTAACAAAAACCTGAACGGCTTCGATATCCAAATGATATTTCTCAGCAATGGAAGATATAGCTATGGTGAACTTATCTTTTTTGAAGAGTTCATAACCTTGCTCTATTTCCTTTTCAGTCTTGCCGTTCACACCTTTGGCATCCAACTCGTCAATATAGTCAATAATGTCCTCACGCTCGTCTATAAGGTTGGCACTGGAACATATCAGGTTTACTAATTGCTCCTTCGTCATCTTCTGCATAGAGGGCGCACCCACATAGCGGCTGATTAGCTCCATGATATAATCATAGTCTATCAGAGCCGATGCAAACAGGACAAACTCGAAATCCAAGTCCTCAATCTCTGTAGAGACTGTTATATCGTTGCTTTCGCGTTTTGTCTTCAGTTGCTTGGCTACATCAAGGTAAGCACCACGGAATGCACGCAGTTCATCATCATTACTGAAACCGTATGTCGTTGTGGCTGCGGGTTCACTTGCCATCCAAGGATTATCATTATTATCAACCTTCACAAGGTCTGTGTATTGGTCTAATTGGGTCTTGTATCGCTGCACCTCCTTGAAATAGTTGATAAAGCCAGCCTTGGCATCATCGCCTTTCAGGTTAGCCACCTCTTCGGGTTTAAACTCCAGATTATGCAGATGCATGAAATTACGCAAGTCATTCACAGCCTTGCAATATTTCTGTATGATGACTTCTGCAGGCTCCACAAGCCATACCTGACGGGCAACATCTCCATTCTTTTCGCCCGAGAACAGTGCAATGGCCTCATCAACTGCATCCTGCTGTCCTCTGAAATCAAGGATGTTCCCGTAGGGTTTCGTGTCGTTTAAGATTCTGTTGGTACGAGAGAACGCCTGCACAAGTCCATGATACTTCAGATTCTTATCCACATATAGCGTATTCAGATACTTAGAGTCAAAGCCTGTCAGCAACATATCCACTACAATCGTAATGTCTATCTTGTTTTTATGTGGATAATCCTGATTGGTATATTTCTGGCTCTTAATACGTTTCTGCACATCCTGGTAATAAGCATCAAACTCCTCTACAGAATGGGACGTACCATATTGTTTATTATAATCATCAATAATAGCCTTAAGTGCTGCCTTTTTCTGGTCTGGCTCTTTCTCATTATCTATACGCTCCTGCTGCAAATCCTCTTGAATCTGCATGATGTCCCTATTCCCTTCGGCCGGAGGAGAGAACACACAGGCAATATTCAATGGCTCGAAGGTCTCATCCTTTTCCTGTTGCTCTGCCTGCATTTTCTTGAACAACTGGTAATATTCAATAGCTTCATTGATAGAGCCTGTTGCAAAAAGCGCATTGAAACGACGTTCATTGGTGGCGTTGTTATGTTTTTGGAGAATCGTTCTAACGATAGCTTGTTTCTTCACAATGCCTATAACATTATCATCCTCATCGGGCTTAAAGAAGTCCACATGGAAACGCAACACGTTCTTGTCGTCAATGGCGTTAGTGATAGTATAGGCATGCAGCTCTTTCTCAAACACGTCTTCTGTAGTTTTGTATTGCGCCTCTTCACCTGTAATCTGCGTATAAGAAGCATTCTGCTCAAATATGGGCGTTCCAGTAAAGCCAAACAACTGAGAGTTGGGGAAGAACTCTTTAATGGCCTTGTGGTTCTCGCCAAACTGAGAACGATGGCACTCGTCAAAGATGAATACCATACGCAAATCTCTTACAGGAAGCAAACGCTTCTGATAGTTAGCGCGATTCTGTGGATCTAAAGCAATCCCTAACTTCTGAATGGTGGTCACAATAATCTTATCGGAATAGTCTTCCGACAACATTCTGCGTACCAATGCATCAGTATTGGTGTTCTCTTCCACACAACCCTCTTGGAATTTGTTGAACTCCTCGCGTGTTTGTCTGTCAAGATCTTTACGATCCACCACGAACAGGCATTTATCAATTTCGGGATTGTCCTTCAACAGCGTTGCAGCCTTGAAGGAAGTGAGTGTCTTACCACTACCCGTTGTATGCCAGATATATCCGTTACCACGATTCTCATTGATACAATTTATGATGGCTTTTACAGCATAAATCTGATAAGGACGCATCATCAGTATCTTTTGTTCGCTGGCTACAAGAACCATATATCGGCTAATCATCTCACCCAACTTACACTTTGCTAGAAAGATATCAGAGAAGTCGTCAAGGTTTGTTATCTTTTTGTTCTTCTCATCAGCCCACTGATAGACAGGCAAATAGTTCTCAGCAGCATTGAAATTGAAGTGAGTTCTATTGTTGTTAGCAAAATAGTAGGTGTTTGTTCTGTTGCTAACAATGAACATTTGCATGAAACAAAGCAGCGAATTAGTATATCCGTTGCCAACGTCATTCTTATAGTCAACAATCTGCTGCATGGCACGACGAGGACTAACATCGAGTGCCTTCAACTCGATTTGGACAAGAGGCAAGCCATTAATCAGAAGAATCACATCATAACGATGCGAACTATAACGGGTGTTCATTCGTAACTGGTTAATGACTTCGTAGTCATTTTTGCACCAGTCCTTAATATTAACCAGTGTATATTGAAGCGGCGTACCATCTTCACGCATAAATGTATTACGTTCACGCAACCTCTTGGAAGAGGCATAAACATCTGAATTCGTAAGTTCCTCCATTAGTCGGGTAAACTCTGCATCCGTCAGATGCACCTTATTCAATGCTTGAAACTTCTCCCTGAAATTACGCTCAAGACTTTGCCTATCGTGAATATCATCACGATAGACATACTTCAAATCAGCTGTTAGTTTCTGAATGAAACTATTCTCTATTTGGCTTTCTAACACTATTGTAAATACTAATCTGTTGCAAAGATAGAGATTTTTTATTAATCTAAGGTTTAATCGATAAAAATATCGATAATATTGTGATATTTCTTTCTCTTTCTTGAATCCTCCTGCATATTTTTCATTTGAACACGCTTGCAAATGTCTTTTCTTCAGCATCCACCCATGCCGTGGTGCCTTGCATGGCTGTTCCTGTACAGAAACTGGCAGCTGCTGAGGGGGATGCATTGAGTATTTCTATATCGTGCCCAAGAATGTAGAAGTCTCCTTCGGGACGCATGATAGTTGGAATGGCAATTAGTTCGTCACGACGTTTACGAATTGCTGCCGGAATGCTCTTTGCTGCTTTGCCACGAATACGGCTGCCGGCCTTGATGACATATCGATTAGCAGTGAGATAATAATCTAACGTTGCCTTGACTCCGCTCTTGGGTGCATCCAAATAGAAGGTATGTGGCTGTTCGTATGTCTCCACTTGAGTTGATTCTTCTGATGGTTCGAAGACATCACGGCCATAGAACTTTGTGAGAAACATGATTTCGTCAAAAAACAGTTCCATATCGTTCTCTTTGTCGGGAGCGATACTTGGTTTCTGAGGAATCTGCTTGTTCTCATCAAGCGAATAGGTGCCAGCCTCCAAGGCTTTCTTAATACCAAGATATTCTAAGAAAAGAACCTCGCTGGCATAGACCTCATTGGCTTTTGAGACGAAGACAAGGGCTGTGTCCCAAAACTCTTTCTTGCTTTGGTGGTCTTTCACTCGATGCAGGAAGTCGTTGCTTTGACCAATATACGCCTTGGGAGTGCCGTCTAATGTTTGCCCGAGAAGAACATAAAAGCAATATTGGTGCAGTAGTTTCTCCTTTGAGACCAATGTGAGCTGTTCGCGCGGAATCACATATAGTTGGCAGGTACGCGTGCTGCCCATATCTATGATACGTGCACCTGTTAGCGTCTTATCCAGCAATTTAGTATAAACGGTTAGTATAGCCATAATCTATTCAGTTTATAACTTTGAGAAAAATTGTCCTCCTATGCCACTGATGTTTTATTATCTCGTTTTATTCTTGGCGCAAAGATACAACTATTAATTAAATGAGAAGAAGAAAACAGATAAAAATGTGGCCTGAAAAGGATAAAACGCACCTGAAACCTAATTTTTTTACTGACTATGTGCAAACTTCAAATGTTAAATGTGCCAAATGGAACTTTTTCAGAACCCTCCGGCGGTTGTCGGGATTTTGTTGTTCTTTTGCGGAGAACACTATTTCCATAACGGTTCATCTTCCCATCCACGGGGAAAACCCATCATGGAAGGTTGCACATAGGAATATCTTGTAAGAAGAGATTTGAGGTCCTGAACAAAAGAGTTCTGGGGATTGATGCTGTTGAGCCGGTTAGAGGCTGTTTGGTATATTCCATATATAAAAGAAACGTCCCACCCTGGTCAGCTGGTCTTGCGACGAGAAGCGTGGTGGGATTTGTTGGTGCAAAAATATTGCTTTTAGTTGAATCAGCCAAATATTTTGAGGGAAAACTTCTGTTATGAAGCCTTTTTGCAAAAGGCTCAAAAAGTTGGCTTTTTGTGGCCAATTATTGTTTATAGGTTTTCAACCTCTTCTTGGCTAAGACCGGTTATCTTACATATCTCGGAGATG
>Ga0247610_10008557_pt1 | contig 10395 bp, 10 predicted proteins | sample 174DNAGHGhighgp2_FD_193483 | JGI IMG/M metagenome (GOLD analysis project Ga0247610, IMG submission 193483) | Sheep rumen microbial communities from Palmerston North, Manawatu-Wanganui, New Zealand - 1742 DNA GHGhigh gp2 | ecosystem: Host-associated > Mammals > Digestive system > Stomach > Rumen... | reverse complement strand
AAAACCAGGCATTTCTGCTTCGATGAAGCATTTACCATCTTTTTCGTAGATGTCGCATCTTATTTGAGGCGCCAATTCGTGATGGCGAAATGGTGGTAATGTCTCCTCGTCCATAAATAAATCATTAAAAAATTCTCTTGGAATTAAATCCATATTCCAACATCTCCTTTGCAATTATGTTATACCGCAAAATTTAGCACTTGTCAATGACGAGTGCTAAATTTCTACTTTGTATTCATGAGTTGTTTTTGGCGCATCCATTTGCAAAGCTTTTTCTATTGTTACTTCTTTTTCTAATAAGAATGCATCGAAATTGTCTAAAAAATGTGAATTAATTTCTAGAGGTTCTTCTGCCAATTCAAACCAATCAGGCATTTGCACTTTTATTACTTCATATTTATTAATCCATTTAGTAGAAAGACCAAATGCAAACGCATATGGATATATATCTGTATAATATAGTGGATCTTTATATCTAATAGTTTCTAATGTTTCTCTATCCGCACCTTCGATATATTTCTTAAATCCTGTTATTCTTTCTAGGATTCTCTTTTGCTCATCTTTTATTTTGATAGTTGGGATTAAATGGAAGCATATCATTAATATTGCTCCGCATATTCCTGAATAAGCAAATATCATTAAGCTTATTTTATTAATATCCATTAAATTAGATACTATACCAAGGTATAGTGGAACTAAACCTATTAAATATATTACTATTTTTATTGTTATCGGTAGTTTTCTTAATAGAGATATTACAAATAATACTAAGGCTACTATAGATACAATTATTAGTTTCATTGATACTCTAAATATTAATATTTCTGTTGTAATTATTAGCAAAGGAATAAATATCGCCAATAACATACATGTTAAATATAAAATGATACTTGTTGTTGGTGTTTTAACCCAGTAATTATACACTTCTGGTTTTATTTGTTTTTTTAGATTTGATACTGTTCTAGATAAAGCTTTAAATATATTCTCATTTGGAATATAATCTATTGGCTCTTCTGATCCCTCTTCAAGTGGTGCAAACAAATTATCCATGAATGCTTTTTCACTTGCTTTGTTTCCATCGTAATCTCTTAATTTCAAAATTGTAAAGTTTTCTTTATTGTTCTCAACTATTTTTATATATCCCATGCTCGCTAAATGTGGTAACAACGATAATACGTCGCTTACATTTATTTTTCCATCGATAATGTATCCCATTTCAACACTGTTTAGTGATTCAGGAGGATAGAATTCTATAGTTTCATGTAATTTATTTGATTTTTTAATAATCAAATATATAATTCCTATTAATGTACATATTGCCGGAATTGAGAACATTACTATTTTGTTAACTCTACTACTTTCAATAAAGAAATACCCATTTGGGAAACTACATGTGATTATTAATTCTGATTCTGGTAATAATACTTTATTATATTCACCAACAATAGTATTTTTTTTAAATGAATATGTTAATTCTTCTCCCATGATTCGATGGCCATCTGCATCATAGAATGCTATTTTTTTCTTATCAAAGCTTTTAGGCAACTCTATTGAGAACGCAATTTTACCAACTGGAGCGTCTACAAATTGATTTTTTAACGCAAAATATAATGTATCTTCTTCTTTTGTTCCATCGTATCCAAGTTTGTAAAAATAACTAATGTTTATTTTTTGTTCACCAATTAGCGGTCTATTAAGTGATCCCGTTTGTATTTCATATACATTTTTATTTTTTTTACCAACAAAGTCATCACTTACTTTAACATTACTTACTGTTGCTCTATGTAAGAAATTTGAACCGTTTTTTCGCGTTATAACTCTTTCTAGAGGCACTTTAAGTGTTACTCCATATCCAGTTTCATTGAAGAAAGCGTGGATTGTTTGATTTACTTCGATTGTATTATTGTCATGAACAATCAAAGAAATATCATATTTATTTATTAACAATTTATATGAATCATAATCAGGGTTATTGCTTAATGATTCATAGTCGAATGCGGCATTTACTGGAAATGCTATTACTGCTAATAATATAATAATCAAATATTTTATTTTTTTCATATGTATCACTCCTTTGGATTTAAAGTAATAATCTGTTCTTGCAATTCTTTTGGAGCAGCTGGAACAGCTTGAGGTTGAGTTTGTTGTTGAATTTGAGCCTGTTGTTGAGGCTGCGGAGAAACTGGTGCTTGTGGAACTGGTTGTTGGACAGTTGGAGCTAATTCTTCCAAACTTTCAACTTCCTCCTTGGATTTTGGCTGTTCCACAGGCTTGTTTTCCTTCTTAACCTTTTGTTTCTTTACCGGTACCTCTTTTGGCATTTCAAATTTCTCGTCTCGTTCTATTTCAAATAATTTTTCAGTATTGTATTTTAATATTTTGGCTACTATTTTCGTTGGAAATCTTTCAACTTTTTTATTATACGCAATGGCAGCCATGTTGTAATATCTTCTATTTTTACCAATGTCTGTTGTTAAATTAACTATATTTTGTAAGCATATTAATAATGACTGGTTATTCTTAACGTTTACGTTTGTTGTGGTTAAGACAATAACTTTATCTATGTCCATAGTCAATCTAGTATTAGCAGTTATCTTTTCTTCGATAGATAAACTATCATATTTAGCATTTCTTAAATCTATTAATTCATTTAGTAGTGCATCTTCAGCACTTATTGATTGTCTTAGAGAATCTATTACATTAGGAATAATGTTCCATCTTTTTAGTAAAACCTCGTCTAGGTTATTAAACGTTGATATTAATCTTGTTTTACGATTTGATAACGTATTAAAGGAATATATTCCCATAATGGTAACAATTAATAATATTATAAATCCTCCCATTATAAAATAAACATCCATACTAGACCTCCTATTGGCCACTTTACTATTTCAGTATATCATTTTTATAATTGATTGTCATATAATTTGATTCGCTTTACAAAAATAATTGATTTTTATTAAATATAAAAAAACCTCTTATGAGGTTTTTGTTCAAACTGGTGCTGGAGGTAGGAATCGAACCTACGACCTACGCGTTACGAGGGCGTTGCTCTACCAACTGAGCTATTCCAGCGCAATTAAATTATATCTAATTTTTGAACTTATTTCAATAATGTGTTATCATTTTCCTGGTGGTTTAAGTGTTTAAATATACCTTAGATAATAAAAGATATCATACTCTAAATTATTTCTTTAAAAATAAGTTTGGATGTAAAATTGCAAAGATTCCACTAGATGCAGGTTTCAGTTGTCCAAACAAAATTTCTGGAGGATGTGTTTATTGTTCTGATGGATCTAAAGCGAATATAGTGGATAATACAAATACTTTAATTAATCAATTTAATGATGGTACTAAAGTATTATTAAATAAATGGCCAGATTCTAAATTTATTGCTTATTTTCAAGCTGGAACTAATACTTTTGGCTCTTTAGATAAAATAAAAGAACTAATTGAACCTTTTTTAAATATAGAGCATGTTGTAGGAATAGCTATTGCAACTAGACCGGATTCAATATCAGAAGAATGCTTAGAGTATTTATGCGATTTAAATAAAAGAACTTTTCTTATGGTTGAGATTGGTTTGCAATCATCAAATGATAATACATTAAAATATATTAATCGAGGGCACGATGCTAATTGTTTTCTTGATTGTGTAAAAAAGCTAAAATCAAGAAATATTTTTACAGTTGCTCATGTAATAAATGGTCTTCCTTATGAAACAAAGAAAGATATGATAAAGACAATTCAATTTGTTAATGACTCTGGAGTTGATGCTATAAAAATACATATGCTACATGTTGTTAATAATACAAAATTAGCAGATATATATGAAAAGGAAAAATTTCATATATTAACAAAAGAAGAATATATAGATATAGTCTGCGATCAATTAGAATTATTAAAACCAGAAATAGTTATCGAAAGAATTACCGGAGATCCTATAAAAGAGGATTTAATTGAACCCCAGTGGTTAATAAAAAAGTTTGTTGTATTAAATGATATTGATAAAGAAATGGTTACAAGGGATATATATCAAGGAGATAAAATAAAAAGAGCTAATTAATTAGCTCTTCTTAATTTTCTAGGTTTATTAATATTACCATCATCAATATCTTTAAATCTAACTATTGATATTACCGCTGATACTACTTCTAGAACATTTCCTATAAGAATAATATATGCTCCTAAGTAGAAATTATATACGCCCCATAATGCTCCACATAATAACATTACCCATCTTATATATTTTGGATTTTTAAAGTATGTTGATACAAATAATAAAATGTTAATAACTAATGGTAGCAATGAGAATAATCCATCATAGAATATTGCTGAAAAAACAAATAACATGCCAATAAATATTGCTAAGTATAAGAATGGTATCTTTTTACCCTTTTTTTCAGTTTTGATAAACACAATATCTTTTAATTCTTCTAGAATTTCAATTGATACACCTGACCATGCTGATTTATATACATATACAATTAAATAACATAATGATGCAAAAATTTGAACTATTAATATATGTTCTTTCTTTTTAAACTGTACACTCATTATGTATAAAAATATTGATGCTATAGATACTACGTAATAAATAATTTTTAATAATAATGCTAATGTCATCTTATCAACTACCTTACTATTTAAATAGTATCAAAAAAGGCTAGATTAATCTAGTCTGTTTTGAGTTCTATTTACATCTATTTATCAGATACCATTATAATAGAATCGTCTATTGTTTCTCTACAGTTTGGGCAAAATCTATCTCCTGGGGAGATTTTGCCATTACATTTGGCACATCTTAATACAAAATCTTCATTTTTTACTACTTGTTGTAGTTTAACAACACGATTGTTGATACTGTTTGGATTATTTACATATTTTGCGTTTTCAAGTATAGCATGAAATTCCTCTTTTGTAATTTGTTTTCCTTCTCGCTTTGCCTTTTCAATTCCTTCTCTTATTTTTTGTTCATCATATGTTGCTCTAAATTTTTTTTCGAAAAGTTCCTTTGCTACTTTTTTTACATCATGTTTTCTTTTTTGTTTCATTACACTAGTCATTCCAATTATAATAATTGTGAAGTGAATTATGATTGTTATTGTTGGATTAAAAAAATCACCCACAAGGACTGCTGCTATCATTACAAAGAATAATGGCCATGGGGATTTTTTTGGAGGATTACTTGCCTTATTAACTATTGCTAAGGGATCAAAAATCCATAATGCGGCTACCAAAGACATAAATCCTTCGATTATAAGTGCCCAATGAATTGATATTTGTTCCGTTTGATTTAATATAGATATTGCATATGGCATTATATATTTCCACATTCCTACGATAACAATTACTAATACTACTAGTAATGTTGCGACAATTCTTCTTAACACTTCAGCTAATTTTGTTGGCATAATAACACCCCTCTATTTTATTCAAATTATAACATGTATTTTTAATAAAGCAATATAAGACCATATTAATCCAATTTCTATTTTTCAAGTTTTCTAATTAATTCCCTTGTTCTTCCTAAAGTTTCCTCTGTTGTTATTTGATTTACAACTTCTACGGTTACTGGTATTTCCCAATTACCTATATGTGCATAGACCGGGCATAAGTGTTCCTGTCTTAACACTTTTTTGCTTAATGGGCTTAATTGTTCAAAGTTATCAACATTCATATTATAAATAGCATTACCGTATGAACTTAGTAGTTCTGAATCCGAATATGCAACTTTATCTAATAGAATTTGAGAATTTGGAATAAAGAATGCTGTATAGCCTCTGTTATTAGCCATGCCTCTTGCTCTACCTATATATGGTAAATCATCATAGAATTTAATCTTTCTTTCATTTAACTCAATTATCTTAGGATCTATTTCTTTATGTAGTCTTCTTCTTGTTTGAGAACTTGTTTTATACTTCTTATCTTTTTCTCTTGGGATAATAATCCAGTCTAAAGAAACATTTCCTTCTTTAATCATATAGTTATATCTAATTAAAAGTTCACTATATGTTATTATTTGGCCAAGTTCATTATGTATATGCGTTTCTTCATGTGGTTCACTAAAATATCTTTTTAGGGTTTTCAAATATACATTTAATCTTTCTGGATCTTGACATCTTTGACATTCATTTAACATGTTCATTGTTATGTACATTTTTGTTTTTTCTTTGTCAAGTGATGGTGTTAGACGTTTTCCTATAGAGAAGCTATTTGTTGTTGCAGTTATGTCTTTTATGTGATGAAGAATGTGTGTCAACATTGCTACTTGTGTCTCAATATATTTTTTTACATTTCTTCTAAGCCCACAGTCATAATAGTATCTTTTTCTATACTCCGCTTCGGCAACTTGACTTTTATAAATTTCACTTGTTTCTTCCGGTTTATAATCAGTAATTGCTTCTGCATATTTTAATAATTGATTTCCCTCAACATATTTTTTATATAGTTCAGGAAATATCTTATGCAATTCATCTAATGTTTGTATTTGAGATAATTTATCTATTTTATCTGATAGTAGTTTTTCAAATTCCGGAGAATTAATATCTACAATTTGTTCTACGCTTAATAGTCTTTGAATTTTAATCATGAATTCTTCATAATTGAATGTTATATCACCAACAAAATAGTCTTCATTTCCCCATATAGTTAATGAACTAACATATTTTTCATCAAACTGATTGTATCTTATATATGCCTTTCTTTTTCTTTCATAAAATGTTGATAGTTGTTGAATAATAAGGTTTGCTTGTTCCTTATTTGTTGCACATTCCTCTATAAAGTTTTCAGTGTTAAGTACAATGGTTGGAATAAGCAATAATTTTCTTTCTTCTCCATTTATTTTGACTATTTTTTCTTTTATTTCAGTCATATATATACCTCTTCTACTATTATTATATACTATTTTCTTTTTCTAACATAATAATCTTCTTCTTTATTATCAAAATCGACGTCTCTAGTACTACTGTGCTTTACGTCAAGATAATAAAAGAAATTATGTATTAACCATTCTCTATACATTGATAATTCTGACCTTTCCCACTCTGTTGGATGATCAATTTCATATTGATTAAGAAATCTTATAATTTCAAGCATTTGTTCCGTATCCGTTATTTTGTATGAATCAGTTATTTTTATATTCGGATTATTTTTAAAATCTCGTTCATCAACAATTAGGACATCATACGGCCCAACGCTTTCAGTAATTTCTTCAATATAATCACTTGATCCTATATATATATTTCCGTTTGAGTATTCTCCCTGAGGAAGATGCAATTCTTCTGATAAAGCATTCGGATTATTTAACATCATTATGAGTGTTAGCATCGATAATAATCTTTTTTTCATTTCTTCCTCCTTGTTAGGAAGTGAGTATACCAACAAATGTAATAAATATCAAGTATTAATCATATTTTGAGAATTCTTTGCCATAATAATTTTTATTAAACATATCTCTCATCTCATAATATCTTGGATGGGTTCTCCAGCCACAACAAACAGATTCTGTTCCTTCAGTTACAAGTTTTATATTTGGATATGTAGTTCTTATCTTATTAAAACTTTCTTCAGATATTTGTGTTCCAGGAGCCCATAGTCTTTCTAATTTTGAGTACTTTAATATAGTATCTATATTTGTTAGTTTTCGATTGTATCCTATATTTAAATCTATAAGTTCATCTAAATTTTCAATTGGGGATAAATCTGTTATTTTATTAAAGAATAACTCTAAATAATGAAGATGTTTTAAATTCTTTAATGGTGTAATATCAGTTAATCCATTATCAACAAGAATTAATACTCTTAATTCAGTTAATTCCCCAATTACGGATAAATCATGTATTTGTTGATGACCTAAGTCTAATGCTTTTAGCTTTGTACAATATTTTAATACTTGAATATCCTCAGATGTTAATGGTGTGTATTGATAATATGCGATTGCGGTTGAAAATGCTATAGCATCAGTTTTAACATACCATACCTTTGTTCCACCAAAATGAACTGTCCACACTATTTCGGCGTTTTCTATTTTTTTGTTTAAACTATCACATTGCTCATTTGATAAATTACTAAAGCTTAAATCTACATATTTTAACTTTGGTAAAACCATAAGTTTCTTTTCTAATTCTTTATAATCCAAATTTGTTTTGTTAGTAAAATCAATTTTATCAACACTAGAATTAAACTTTTCACCATTAATAGTTATATTAAATTCTAATTCAGTATTTGGATAATCTTTAATAATAGTTAATAAGTCTTCGTAATCTATTTTTTCATAATCAAGTTTTATTTTTTTTATATTGCTAAATTCTTTTAAATAATCTAGTAGTTTATTATCTAGTTCTTTATTTCTTAGATCTAATTCTTCATCATTACTATGCAATTTTTCTCCATAGAAATCAATATATGTATTTGCATTAAATGATATTTCTGGGTATTCCTTTTGTAGTTTCTTTAATTCTATGTTAGATAACTTATTATCTCCAATGACCACCTCTTTTAGAAATGGGTATTTATTTATTTGATTTATATATTCATCTAACTTATAATCTTCATTACTCAAATCTAGCTTAGTTACCTTTAAAAATTGAATTGTTTCTTTAAAATTATTCTCATTTTTTTTGTAATATAAAAAAGAGTAACATCCAAGTGATATTATGATTACTAATAATTCAATAATTATACACGCTTTTGTTACCTTATTCATATATACTCCTACTTTAATAGAATATCATAAATAGTTATTTCTTAAAATAAAAAAATTCTATATTATATAGAATTTATTCTTTATCGCAGCCACACTCGCATTCACAAGTGCATTCTTTGCCTTCTTGGCATCCACATTCACAGTCAGGGCCACATTCACACTTACATTTTCCTTCGCAAGTGCATTCTTTACCCCCTTGACATCCGCATGTGCAATCTGGGCCACAGTTGCATTTCTTTTCTTCCATTTTTAATTCTCCTTTCATTAATTATTACATGGTTTATTTAATGATAATGGTATATCATGAGTTATTGTTTTATCAGTTTTATCAGTTGCATTTATTCTTAAAAATAAATTTTCATCACTGAATTTCTTACATGATCTATCATAATCATCTATTGCAAACTCCACTTCTTTTAAAAATTCTTCTAGAGTAATTGGTGATTTATCATGGTTAAATGAACTGATTTTAATATAATTATCGTTCATTTTTTCATATAGTGTACATTCAATCTTTTCGTATTGATTTTCATCATTTCCACCGCAGTAATTTATATTATTAATAAATATTGAAGTTTTATTCTTGTCATATGCTACTGTTCCAGAAATAGTGAATTTATCACATGTTGTGGATAATGTTTTAAATTCATATGAGTTTTTATTATTTATGATTATAACTACTATGGTAATAGCAATAATCACCACTAATAAACATATGCCTATTATTAGATTATGATTGCCTTTTTTAGATGTGGAATTTCTTTCTCCATCTAACAAATCATCAATGCTAACTGAATAATCTTTGCTTATTTTCTTTAATAAGGCTACATCAGGGATGTTTTTTCCTTGTTCCCAGTTACTTACAGCTTGATAAGTAACATTATATTTTTGAGCAAACTCAGCCTGTGTCATATTATTACTTTTTCGTAAATTTTTAATAAATTTGCCTATTTTCTCTGGGTCCATGTAATCACCTTTATATATTATATCATTATTTTTTTATTTATTTAATAATTCTTTTTTTATGCATAAAAAATGACCCACATAAGTGGGTCTCAGGGGGTTTTGGTTGATCTTGAACGCACTTTTTGACCGTACGTTCAGATCTAGCAAGATTTATATTCTTGCTAAAATAATATTATCGTAATTTTATATATTTGTCAATTTAATTTTTTTAAAAAATTTACACCTTTAGAATCTAAAATAGATGAATGGATTGTATGAACCCACTAAAATAGTGGCAATTGATATAATAAACATAATTATAATTATTATATCTGTTTTAGTATCATCTTTTAAAATTTTTTGAGATATATTCGTTGAGAAAATTATTCCTAAAACGAAAGCTATTATGTATCTTACTGAGAATATACCTATAGCTGCTAATTTAGTAATATTTCCTATTCCATTTAATCCAAATAGAGATTCTATAGTACTAAGAATCATTTCAATATTTTCTCCTCTAAAGATAATCCATCCTATTAATACAATTATTAATGTGTAAAGATGCGTTATTAATTTTGGGGATTTTTCTAGTACTTTTTTTAGTAGAAATTTTTCTGTTAGTAGGAATATTGCATAATATAATCCCCATATTACAAAGTTCCATGATGCCCCATGCCATAATCCTGTTAATAACCATACAATAAGTATATTTCTTACTTGTTTTAATAAACCATGTCTATTAC
>Ga0247610_10008556_pt1 | contig 10395 bp, 16 predicted proteins | sample 174DNAGHGhighgp2_FD_193483 | JGI IMG/M metagenome (GOLD analysis project Ga0247610, IMG submission 193483) | Sheep rumen microbial communities from Palmerston North, Manawatu-Wanganui, New Zealand - 1742 DNA GHGhigh gp2 | ecosystem: Host-associated > Mammals > Digestive system > Stomach > Rumen... | reverse complement strand
AAATTTTTCGGCAATTTTTTTGCAACTTTTTTCAATTCGTCTTATAATACACTGGAAATAAGTTCCATACAATCGGCATGTCTATTTATTTTATTCCATTCCGCTATAATCTCCCGTACAGCATAGACGCAATCGCGCCGAAAATCCTCTTCGACTTGCCGTACATCATGTCGAACCTCTCGTCAGGGTTCGTGTATTCCCACGTGCACAGCCATTTCAGGGGATCGTACACCGCCACGGACACCGCATACGCCGCCTCGAACGAGACAACAGCCGCCAGAGCCGCGGGAACGGACACAATCATCCCAGCCACGCGTGTGACCGCGTTCCTCTTTCTTGATGTATTGTCCATCGTTTCGCTTTCCATTTCCATTTCGTTTCAGGGTGCGGCCGTCCGCGTGCGCGATCCCTCCACGCCTTCCCCGAGAGAAGGCACGGTGAACCTGCACGGGTTGCCCGAGTCCTTTTTCCTTTTTCTATGCCGCAAAAGTACGGCAAGTTTTTGAATTGTGCAAGAAAAACGGGAAAAATTTTTTACCTCCGAGTGAAATTTTTGTTCAACATCCTGAAAACCCGCATGTTATGTTTTTATTTACTTCGGTTTCACACAGGGGACGACGCGGGCGAAGGACGACTCGCCCGTTCAGCAATTCCAATGAAATTGCTGGAAGATTTTCGATATATATTATATTTCCGCTTCTCTTGAAATATAATATATATCGAAGTTTTTCCCTACATTTTCGGGGTTTTTTCAGCTTCATTCTTTTAAGTTTACTTAAAAGAATGAAGAAATTCGGGAGATGAGTCCGATCCAGCAATCCCAATGAAATTGCTGGATGACCCCGTCCAGTGCGTCCCCGAATCCCCAGAGCATATTTTTCAAATTTTATATCACTGAAACCCAGCGACTTGTAAAAAAGTTGAAAAAAAGTTGCCGAAAAATTTGGTGGATTCAAAAACTTGCCGTACATTTGCAGCATGAAACGAAAGGGAAACGAAACCAATTAAAATAAAGTATAACATCAAAAATCTACAAGTCATGAAAAACATGGAACCTAAATTCAGAATCTACGACAACGGCGGACTCCACGTGTCAATCTCCTGCAAGAACGGCAAACTGGGAAACATCCCGCAGTTCAACACCCTGCCTGGCGACGAACCCCTGAAGCTCTCCAACGGTCAGACCCTCTGCAACATCAAGGGAACGTGCGGGACAGCCTGCAAGGACTGCAAGTCGAGCTGCTACGCCGTCCGCGCCGCCCTGTACCACAACAACTCCGTCATCCCTGCATGGGGTCGCAACACCGTAATCATGCGCAACGACCCTGAAAAGGTCAAAAGCGAGATAAACGAGTATTGCAGGAAAAACATAGTGAAGTACTTCCGCTTTCACACGTCGGGCGAACTCGAGTCGTCGGAGCAACTGGAACTGTACTGTGACATCTGCAACGACAACCCAGACGTCATCTTCTATATATACACAAAGCGTTTCGACGTACTCACCGAATACTTCCTCAACCATCCCGTCCCCGACAACTTCATAGTCAACCTTTCGGAGTGGCACGGCAACATATCCGACTACCTCAAAAACGACGTTTACGAGGGAGTCCGCGGCGAGGTCGAGGAAATATTCTCAAAGTTCAACGTCTTCTCGTACGACGACGGAAATTCATCGATGGAGGGTCTGACACACTGCCCCGCAATCGACAAGACGGGACACGAGACAGGCGTGACCTGCGCCCAGTGCCGCCGCTGCATGAAGCGCGGAAACAAAACCGCCGTATATCCACACTGATAAGAACAATAACCAAAACATACAAAGCCATGAGGAAAAAAATAAGAACCATTCTTTACAGGGTGGCGGTTGTCAGCAACGGAAAAGGGACAATCGCCCTCGAGACACGCGACGCGAACGCCGCCGAAAACAAGTTCCGCGACCTCGTCGCCGACTATGTGGAAAAGAAGTACACGGAAAAGTTCTCCGACAAGGAACTAATATACGGATATTTCAACGGAACCGACTACGTCTATCCCCTCGAGGCGATGAAGGCAGTCTCCGAAAGAGTCCTCAAGACGATAAAGGACGCAGGAAGGTCTTACTTCATAAACGAGGACGGCAAGGTCGAAATCTACGTCGAGACAATCTACTGCGTGGAAGAAGTCACCATATAAGGTGGCGCATACAGACGCGCAAAAGGATCGGGAAACCAAACCCGATCCTTTTTTGTTTTTACAGTCAGGAAGAAAAAGGAGCCTTTCCCTGAAGCCCAGCAATTTCATTGAGATTGTTTAAGGGGTCTTCAAGACCCGATTTTAACGTTTTTTAACAAAACAATTTCATTGAGATTGCCCGAATCCGACCTGATCCTTCACTAATCCTCCTGAAATTCAACGGCTTGTAAAAAAGTTGAAAAAAAGTTGCCCAAAAATTTGGTGGATTCAGAAAACCGCCTTATATTTGCAACGTCAATCAAAGGAAACCAACCGACACATTAAATAATAAAGTTATGGAAGAGAACGAAATCGTCAAGGCTCTTGCAGCCGAACTCAGGAACAACGGAATGGAGTGCTACACCCCGCGCTCGAACGGATACTACGAGAGGATAAAGAGACTCTCGAACGCGGAAACCCGCGACCTCAGGGAAAACCTCGAGTCGATGAACATGCGGCTGCTCTACAGCAACGACAACGACTGCTTCATAACAGTATCATAACAACCAAAAACCTAAACGACATGAAATACGGAAACTTTGTCGGGGAAAAATTCCTCGAATTCACGGACAACGAAATCAACGAGATAGGAAGCGCACTCCGCGCGCAGCTCGAATCGGTCATGGGCAAGGACTACTTCTGCGACATGCAGGTGGACAACGGCGGAGCGTTCGTCACAATATCGTTCCCCTTCAAGTCTTCCTTCTCGGGAAGGAACCTGATGTACGAAACCGTAAGCGACGCGTCGGAAATACACTTCCTGCTGACAAAGAAATCGGGATACCTTGAAGTCAAGAGACCGAAGTACGGCATCGAGGGGCTTGTAATCGACCCGATGGTCCCCACGTGGGAAAAAGACTACGAGAACGCCCCCGAATTCTCCTACGGATGCACGATGGCGATGAAGGGCAAGTGCAGGGTATACCGTTCAAGGACATGGGTAAACATACAGTCATGGAACCCCTACGTGTACGGCTCGGAAATATCCGACCTTGCATACGATCGCAACGATCTCGACAACGTAAGGAAAACACTCACCGCAATAAAATAAAGAATATGGAAGCAAAATACGAATTATACGCCGCATCGGAAGCATTCTACAATTCACTGATGGAACAGGAAGCCGAAAGAGTGAAATCCGAAGCCGAAAGAGTGAAGTCGTTCCCAATCCAACTCTCGACGGTGGAGTTCACGGAAGAGGAAATGAAGAGCCACAACATAAGCCCGACGGGAAGGGGCGACTTCAAGCGTCTCGTTGACAGGGAGACAGGCGAACCGATCGCCCAGGAGCTTCTTGTTGTCAGGGAAAACAAGGTGTATGACACGCTGAAGAGCGTAAACGGCGGCAACAGATACTCCGTCATAAGAATAGCCATGGAATACAGGTTCACGGAAGAGGAAATGAAGAAATACGAATACCTGACAGGCGAATTCCGCTACTTTTACACGTACGCCGTGTTCGACAGGGAGTCCAAATCCATTGTCTGGAAGGCTGAAAAGATGTTCGCGGACAGACCTACGGTCATAAACAACGTCCTCAGGACGGAAAAGGAGTTCATTTTCCTTCCCACGCTTGAAAAGATACACGAAAAGGACTACAGACCCGTGCTGTATTCGGAGAATTACATACTCATAGAGGATAAACCTTATGAATCGGTGTTCGTAATCAACTCAAAGACAGGTGATACACAGGAAATTATGTAATTTTTGAAAAAAAGTTGCCCAAAAATTTGGCAGATTCAAAAATACTCCTTATATTTGCATCATCAAAACAAACAAAAGTACAACGCAAAACACAAAAAGACATGAAAAAGATTGCAGTCATAGCGAACTTCTCAATCAAGAAGAGAATGGTGATAGAAATCCCCGACGACACGACACTTGACGAATACCTGTACCTCGAGAGCAACGGGGCATTCGAGGGGCTGAGCGAAGCCGCGGCTTCGGAATTCATTCCAGAAATATCCGAGTACCTTGTTCCCGAGAATTTCGAGGCGGAGGAGGACAGGGAAATTCCAGCGGAGGATTCGGAAAAAGTTTCGGAATATATTTTGCGGAAAAATATGGAATAACCTGTAGTATTATCCGAGAAAAAAATTCAAAACATAAAGCAAAACATAAAGTGATATGAAAAACAGAAAATTTAACTACCAAGGTTTAGTTTTTGAACCGATACGCAAAATGACGAAAGCGCAAAATAGATGGACACTGAAACAATGGGGCGGACATCTTGCAAGCGACATTGAACACCGAACCTCACTGTCAAGATACGGCGGCACTTACACGATGAAAGGCTTCTACGCGGTTTGCCTTGCCGCCTGCGGCGACGATTCAGCCGACTTCTTCCGCTGCATCGACAACGGGAAGACCTACATACCAGGTGAAAACGAACTCTTCATCTATAACGAATAAAAAACGGAAATAAAAAGAACATGAAAGTACAAATATATAATGAAAACTACGATTTGCCAACAGTGGCACAATGCGGTGATTATAGGTACGCAAAAGACGTATTTTGCCAGTGTGGGACCGAGTATCAATACGAAACATACGTCAATACAGTAAAACATTGGATTTTTGACGGTATATATGTTTCAAATATAGGGGAACTTATTTGTTTTACTTGTCCGATATGCGGGGATAAATTCATGTTTCATGTAAGAAAATACGAAACATGGAATATTTACGGCTTCTTTGATAATTACAAAGTAATAGAATAAGAATATGGAAAACAGAATAAGAAGAATGAAGAAAAGCGAACTCGTGGTTGAACTCTGCCGCATCATTTCACTCAGGGAAGACTGCACAATCGACATATCACAGCCGGGACTCGTCCCGTTGGGCAAGAGGGACAACGGCAAGGTACTCTTCGGACGAACCGCCAACAGATTGAAGGCATCGGTATCGGACAACGGGGAACCCGAACTCAGATACGTGTGCCGCAGCCAGTACGGGGACATATCATGGAAATGCTCCAACCTGACCAACAAGGAGATTATTTCCCTCATCGGCAAGGCGGAGTCCGAAAAGACGATGGCGGATTGAACATTCAGGACACTGCAAGACCCGCGTCTAACGTGCCATGCAACACCGAACAGGGCATCCCGCGCCCAAGCAGGCACCTCCTTTCCCTTTGATCTTACACCGACGCGGGCGCAGTCCTGAATGCAACTAAACAGAAACACAGGTTTCCATAACTATTCATAACTTGTTTTTAATTGGTGGAGCGGGTTTCCTGAAAAGGGAATCCGCTTTTTGGTTTTTATGTACCAGACACAGAAAGGAATAGGGGGCGTGCATATCCGCCCCCTTGCTTCATAACAAATTATTTCCCTATATTTTTATAACAGAACCAGCGGAGATGCACGCGGCTGCCTGCTGAGCAATCCCAATGAAATTGCCCGACAGTTCAGGATCCTGAACCCAGACACCGAACGCGGATCGTCGGTCGTCGGGCAATCCCAATGAAATTGCCCGACAGTTCAGGATCCTGAACCCAGACCCTGAACGAGTCGATGAGGCCGATTCAGCAATCCCAATGAAATTGCTGTCAGTCTTCAGGATCGCGTTCTTTTAACTGGTAGTTGCCGTCCAACGCATACACCTTCCGTTCGCCGTCGAGTTCGACCCTGAACACGTACTCGCCCGAATCGTCTTCAACTGGCTCAGCATAGTCGAACCATCCCGTTCCTGTAGCATCCGACAGAAGAGCTGTCCTCAGAGCGGGACTGGGGGACGAACCGTCGTAATCGGCGTCGTAGTCCGTCATGTCAATTTTGTCATACAGGTCAAGGTAGTTGTACTTGCCGTCCCTCATAACTACGGGAAAATATGTGTTCTTTTCGTATATACCGTCGAAAGGCTCGCTTGAATCCCTCATCAGCATGCACGTGGTACTAACGCTGCCAACATAGACACGCTTCAGATTCGAAATGACAATCCTCCACATGCCGTGGGACTTCATTGCGAGTTTGCCAGGCACCTTCGTTTCCATGATTCCCTCACATTCGATGCTGTTTCCCCTACACCCCACAACAAAGAGCTTCCCTTTCGACAAAGCATAAACATACGATGCCGCTGACACAAACACGTCGTCGAGACCCTCGGTGAGGATGAATGGCGATCCCCTATTAATCGACAACATATCCACCTTACCGTCGGACCTTCTCATGAAGGCACATCCCTCGCTCGGGGTAAACAATTCATTGTTTATCATCTTGGGATACGTCGGATTATACAACGAAATAACTGAATATAACACCATTTTCCTGGACCACTCGGGGAAAACCAGAGTGAAGTCCAAAGTGTTCAACAGGTTGTACTCGTCCCCGCACTGTACCTTGACTATGTCGCCCCCCACTGAATTGAAGGTGGAATCTTTGCTGAATTTGAGCCAGTGGTCATTGTCGAACGTCAGCCCGCCTTCCCCGTTAAGGAAATTAATCAACCCGTTCTCGTCTATAAGGGTCGCTTCCCCTTTAAGTGAATTAATCAACCCGTTCTTGTCTACAAGGGTCGGGGCAGAAGATAAACCCACGGTACCTACCTTCACGTCGACGACAGTGTGGTTCCCGAAGTCTATCCATTCGTTCCTCCAGTTTCTCACCCTTATGAAGACACTACCGTCCCTTTTCCTGTACTTAGCCATGTTGTAATACACCGATTTTATGGAGCCGCCGTTCCTGTACACCACGGTCTGTTTCTCGCCGAAACCGTCCGTCAGGCACATGTCGAACCTTCCGTCATCCCATTTCGTGCCTTCTATGACAAAACGCAAAGATTTCTCCGATCCAGGAACAACTGGTTCGTCAAAATGCTGGTATTCATCCTCGAAAACGCGGTGTTTCATACTGTATCTCATTGTTGTTCAATATGTTTTTCTATTTATCCGACTCTGAAGCGGACATCTCCTCTCCATCCCAGAGCAATTTCATTGAGATTGCTCCCAGAACGACGATCCTTCACTGATTCTATTGAAAATCAATGATTTGTAAAAAAGTTGAAAAAAAGTTGCCTCAAAATTTGGTGGATTCAAAAATACTCCTTATATTTGCAGCATGAAACGAAGATAAAAAGCCAGTCAGGTTTCAGAATAAAAAACGGAAAAATTCCGAATAAAAATCTGAAATAAAATTCGGAGCCGAATCCTGCACAGGCACGGAAAATAAAACAAGAAATACTAACAATTTAAAAACAAGTAATTATGGGACAGAGAACCAACATCATCCTGAAAGTCACAGACTTCAAGAACAACACAAAGGTGACAATCTACCACGACCAATGGGGCATAGGCAGAAAACCGCTGCTCAACGCGATAGCCCTCTTCCACTCGTACTACAACAAGCCGTTCGAGAAGTCGGCGTGCGATACCGTACACCTCAATCCTGAGGAGTGCGGGATAACGAAACAGTGCGAGATATTCTACGCCAACGGGAATCTGGTCTCAGACGAGAGGGAAGCCTATGTGTTCAACGAAATCAAGAACCTCGGTATACCCTCGAAGATAGGCGAGTACATAGACACCATGTGCTGCAACAACAACGGCGCCCTTGTCATCCACGTCAACCAGGCAAAGGACGAAATCAAAATAGGGTTCCTGCTCGGGCACGAGGACGAGTACGAGATATTCACCGTTGGCGGCAAGCGTAAAGTCAAGAACAAGTCCAACAAGAAGCTCGGCAAGGCTTTCGAGAGATGGCTGAGCATAGACGAATACTGCGGCATGCAGATTAACAAACCCTACGCGGACAGGAAGTTCGTCAAAATCTGCAAAGACTTCTTCAAATACTTCGTCATAAGGGAGTTCGCAAACGAAGAGGCTGCTTGACAAGGTTTTTCATATTGTTTTCTTTATTCTGGGAGTCGGAGTGCGGAAACGCGCCCCGACTTTTTTGTTCCATTGAGTAAGGTAAAGGCGATGAAAAGGCCTCCCGTGAACTGTGGAGCAATTCCAATGAAATTGTCGGGCGGGGACTTCCAGGAATTCAACGCCGCGGGAGTACTTTCTTCCAGGCAAGCCATGCTGAGCAATCCCAATGAAATTGCCCGACTGTATCCTGAGCTGGCGAAGGAATACTGTCATCAGGACCGAACCAAGACGAATCTTCACGAGATGGATACAGTGGAACAATTCCAATGAAATTGCCATAACGCTTGACGCCGGTCGATTCGGTTAATTTCTAAATCGGCTGAAGGGAAGAAGAACCCTCGGGATGAAAGCACTCTTTCCATCCGTTTTCATCCTTGACCCTGAACACATACTCGCCGTTAGCGTCTTCCTCGGCGGGTTCTACATAATCGAACCATTTGTCCGAAACAAGATATTCGCTCCCGTGCGTATCGGATAATTTGATTAAATCCGCATAGTTGTACTTGTAGTCATACATCACGACAGGGTAAAGGCTGTCTTTATCGTATATTCCGTCAAAATCCCCCACGGGTTTCATTATGCGCATGTTGACAATAATCGATCCTTTTGCGGGCGTTCCTTTCACGACAGCATCGTCCAAAACCGCGATGAGTTTGCACCTGCCGCCAGATTTTCCGAACAGCACGTCGCCGTTTGTCGATTTCGACACCCGCGAACACTCGACACTGTTTCCCTCGTATCCAAGAAGGAAGCTCCGTCCGCCGCAGATCATGAAAAAATAAGCTGTGTGATTATGACGATCGTCATAGACGACATCGTCGATGTTCTCCGTCAGGATAAACGGAATCCCCCTGTCGAAAGTCACGACGTCAACCTTCCCGTTCTTCTTTTTCATGTATATGCATCCTGACATCGGGACGTCGTCCGTGCTTGTCATTCTCGGGTATCCCCCGTAAACAGACATCGAGGCCTTGATTTTCGTCCCCCATTCACTGAACACAACACTCATGTCCATCGTGTTCAGGACATTCCATTCGGTCTCGCCGTTCCTCTCTGAGCTGATGATTATGCACACCTGCCCGCTGTACTGGGACGTTATGCCCATGATGTCTCCTGAAATCCAGTGTTCGTCTGAAATCCAGTGTTCGTCGTCGAACGAAAGCCCGTCCCCTCCAAGAAAATTGACAAGTCCGTCGCTGTCTATTACCGATGTCACCCTCGATATTCCCACATATCTTTCACGAATGGCGACTACGGTATGGCTGCCGAAATCGATCCATCCCTTCCCGCCGCGCACCTCGAAATGCCCGTCGTCGATGCACTGGTATATCCTGTAATCCACATTAGACAGAGAGTTGCCGTTTCTGTAAACTATCCTCTGCCTGTCCTCCATTCCCTTCGTCAAACAAACGCCAAGTTCTTTATCATCGAATTTATCGCCTCCCTTCACCACGAATGTTATTTCCTTCTTGTACTGAAGCTTGTTGTTATTCAGCAGTTCATCCTGATTGCCGCCTTTCATCGATCTGTTATTCATTTTTCAATATTTATTGCCCGTTGCGGAAGCGGGGACTTTTTACAAGCAATCCCTTTGAAATTGTTTTACAGTACCCGGTGAAATATTCGCCGATTCTTTCGCCGTCAATTCCATATAATATTCTGGCTGGCAATCCGATGAAATTCCAAAAATAAAAATCGAATAATTTTTTCGCCAAAAATTTGGATAATTCGAAATAATTCCGTAGATTTGCACCGTGATTAAAACCCATAAATAAATACGGAACGAAATCAAACCAAAGCATAAACATCAAAAAAGAATCATGAAAATGGAAAAACAAAGAATCGTAAAAGGGATTACTGATTCCTACGTGGTAAAAGAAATCATCAATTCCATGGACGGGAAACCTTTCCTTGAAGTGTACGAACACGTGGAATGCAATGACGATGAAGTCAGCGAGGGCTACATAGGAGAGTGGCTTTGCGACATCAACGGCACGTTGTCAGACACCGATGAGGCTATTCTGGATGCAATTGATTACGAGCTTATGCCGTGAAACAGGAACACAATCTCTTCCGCAAGGGGACTGGAACAACCTCCAGCCCCCTTGTTGTTTTTAGTGCTGCGCAGCAGACCTTGAGATTCATCTTCGAGATGGAACTGTCGGGCAATCGCGTTGAAATTGTCGGATCGATCGACGCGCCGACCACAGTCACTCGGGCGGTGGAATACAAAAATTAACCTGGATGGAGGACCGCGGAGCAATTTCAACGCGATTGCCCGACGCCGTCTTCTGACGAGCAACTCGTCGGTGTCA
>Ga0247610_10008555_pt1 | contig 10396 bp, 9 predicted proteins | sample 174DNAGHGhighgp2_FD_193483 | JGI IMG/M metagenome (GOLD analysis project Ga0247610, IMG submission 193483) | Sheep rumen microbial communities from Palmerston North, Manawatu-Wanganui, New Zealand - 1742 DNA GHGhigh gp2 | ecosystem: Host-associated > Mammals > Digestive system > Stomach > Rumen ... | reverse complement strand
ACGCTCGGCCCGAAGATGAGCCAACGTGCTCCTGGTAAGCTTGGTAAGAAGAGCGCCCGCAAGTTTGGGTGGCATGGCAAGAAGCGTGATGCTTCCGGTACGCCATCTCGTCTTGGTAAGTCCTCCTTTGGTCCAAAGATGACTCAGAAGGCCCCGCTCAAGGTTCCGACCGGCGATTTCATCCAGTAAACCATCGATTATTAAACCCCGGTAAATCCGGGGTTTTTTTATTATTGACATTCTTTGTTTTTCGGTATATAATAATAAACCGAATTTAAGGAATGTTATGGTTTATTATTTTGGAACAGATTGCAACCCGTGGACACGACAGCATCAGGAAATCTTGCACAAGTTTTGTGAAGTATATCATAGGGTATGGAAGGAAGATGATGTAATTGTCATCGCCATTAGTACTTTAAAGGACGAAACGGGGATAAAGGGTCACAGCCTATGTTCCAGTGAAGAGTACCGCATGGAGCTTGTGCAAGTCGCGATAGACCATTTGTATGAAAGACACTCATTTCTCAAAAACAAGAACCACCAATCAATCTACATAGACTTTCAATGTGATAAGGGTATAGACAAGTTTTGCGATGATTTCTGCGCACAAAACAATTTTAAATTGGAATACGCAGACATAAAAACACTTGAATTAGATTTTAACCCAAGTGAAAGCATTGCGTATGCAGACGATGTTGTAGCGCCTAAAGTACGGGACATTTTTTATCGCAATCCATGCGCATCTTTTGATGAGGTAAAAGATTATCTCTACAAAGAAACGTTCGATTGTATTAAGTCCTGGCACCACTATCATCAGATTGGGCACGAAGACGAGTATAGACAAGGTGAAACCATTGCAGCGTCTGAATATGATACAAATAAACGAGAGCGGCCGAGTGTAGTTGCCGATGTACTTGTAATCAGGGAAGAACAAAAGGTACGTTACGATGAGGTTATTCCGGTTGAACATCCTGAAAATTCGGACATACTTCTTGTGCGTAGAAAAGATTATCCATACAAGGGGTTCTGGTCTCTTCCAGGCGGGTTTTTCGATGTGAAAGAGGACATCAACCTTGAAGATACAGTTGGTAGAATTTTGGTTGATAGTCTTTGTATTATGGAGCCTGTTAGTAGAGATAACCAGTTCAGAACATTTTCCGACGAGGGCATTGATTCTAAACTTCGGATTATTGAGGCCGTATACGTACTTAAAGACAGTAGATGGTATCCTAAAGCTGGTGATGGGATAACCGAATTTGGCTGGTTTAAGATGAATGAATTACCTAGAATGGCTTTTAATCACAGGCAAATAATCGAGGAATACAGACAACATGTATCACCCAAAAAAACACCAGAAGGACTACATGATATGGGTCCCTATTTTGTATGTCATTCACAACCGGTTGATGAAAATGACAACCCAGAAGATGACGACCTAGATGATGAGGATTAAGACCATGATAGACCACTTTACAGACAATAACGGGGTATCATATCACCGTCGCGCAGAATTTGGATTTTGCTGGGTTGAGGATAAAGCATTTGAGAGATATCAAAAACAACAAGCTGACGACTTTACCGAACGTCTAAAGCGACGCAACGAATCTCGAAAGCGCAGGGGTGTACATGTTGTATCAGAACGAGAAGCAATAAAACGGGCAGCCCGGTATCGAGAGGCACTTCGTCTAGAAATGGACTTTAGTGATTACATTAAGTGGAAGATGTACCTTCCAGACCATCGTTATCTGGCGATGGAACTTAACGACGAACCTTGAAACAGGAGAATAATATGTACGAAAAACTAACACAGGATGAACTCACCGCGTTGTTGAGTATAGCGTTGGAAATACACTCTAGATGTATTGATTTGAAGTGTGTTATTAAACATCAGGCCGACGATAGTGTAATCGGCTCACTTCATCCGGGACAAACAATCCCATTTAGCACGTTTAGGGATTTGCTTCCGGTATGCTCTAATGATGCAGTTACACCATCCATTGGGCAATTTTATGTTTATCTAATGGATACCGCGCCGAACCCAGAGTATACTACACTGAATAAGTTGTTAGATAATGTTAAATGTTTGGTTTTACCGTATTGCACACACATCTGTACGGATGAACCCAGACGCACCGAGTACGCAAACGAAACGATGCAGTATTCGTGTGAGTGTACTCTAAACGATGCCATCATACAACTTCGCAAACTTTTAAATAGACTTCGTCGCGATATCGTAGATGCAGATGATGCAACCACCGATGTACGCAGACTCCAGACGCTTGCAGACGAAGCAGAAGAATCTGACGGCGATGGTGAAGAATGCAACGACGACGATAAGGCTAACGATTAAGTAATGGCCGATGTACCCCCTCCCGGTGAGGGGGTATTTTTTTTTTATTGATTTGAAATATGCTTATATGATAAAATAGTAAAGAAGGTTTGTCGTATGAAAATTTTAGAAAATTGTGTTGTTATAGAAAAGACAGATGATGCATCTGTTTCCTTTATGAAAATGGTTCGTAATAAGCAAAAGGCACCAATATTTTTCTGGTATGAGCAAGAAAATCATTCAGTAGCCATAGACTCAATTATCATGTCTAAAACCAATCATACAAATAAAATCCCGGCCAGAAAGTGTAAAGTGATGGAGCTTCAATATCAAAAGGCGTCTGATTTTCTAGACAAATATCATCTTCTCGGTCATGACACATCTGAAATCAGACTCGGCCTATACTATAATGATGAATTGGTCTCGGTTATGACATTTACGAATCGAGCTTTGACAAAAAGTGTTGTACGAATGGAATTAGCCCGGTTTGCTACGAAAAATGACATGACAGTTGTTGGTGGGGCATCAAAACTTTTAAGATACTTTGAAATGGTCTACCGCCCGGTAGAATTGATATCATATTCTGATATTAGATTTTCTGACGGTAAATTGTACGAAAAACTTGGTTTTGATTTTTTACATATGAGCAAACCAAATTATCATTATGTGAGTAAAGATGGTGTTGTATCATCAAGGTTGGCGTATCAAAAACATAAACTTCACAAGCTGCTGGAACATTTCGACCCAGCGAAATCTGAATGGGAAAATATGAAATCTAATGGATTTAAACGCATATTTGATTGTGGAAATAAGGTATATGTAAAGAGATACAATCAAATGCCAGTGTGGACCGTTTATCGTCATTTATTCCCGAACGGAAAAAACTACATAGGTATAACATCTATCTCACCGGCTGCTCGTTGGAGATGTGGTTTTGGGTATCATGGACAACCGGTGTATAATGCAATCAGGAAGTATGGTTGGTACAATATAGAGCATAACATTATAACAACGTGCGAGTCGGCCGAAGAAGCTGAACACCTTGAGTCAGTATATGTTAGAGAATATAAATCAAATGAAACGGACTTCGGTTACAATCATACCGATGGTGGACGTGATGTCGGCGTATATTGTAAGGTTGGATTACAGGAATATCTATCGATAGATGAAAACCGCAAAGAATTCGCTAGAAAAAGAGGAATTGGGCTAAAAAACTCAGAGAAGGCTAAAGAATCTAGGCGGATAGTTGGTCTCAGAATGAAATCAGACGAAATTTGGCAGGCAAAACATGCTGAGTTTCTGGAAAAATTACATACCGACCAAAAATATATTGATAATCACAAAGAAGCGATGAAAAAGTTATGGCAAGACCCAGAATATAGGAAAAAAATTAAAGAAGGATTAAGAAAAGGAATGGAGAATGGAACAAAAAAGAGAACACCGGTTGTGTGTGTAACCACCGGCAAATCGTATTTTTGTATAGCGGATGCGATTGCTGACATGCCGGAGTCGAAGCTCTCAAGTGGGTCAATAGTTAAGTGTTGTCGTGGTGAGTTAAACCATAGTGGAAACTTACCAGACGGAACCCCACTGAAATGGAGGTTTGAGAATCAAGAGGCACATGAAGACAAGCCGTTTAATTTTGAATACATGGATAATAAAGAATGGATGGAGCGACACGGTATGCGTAAGTTTATCTGTGTAGAAACCGGGGAAACGTACACATCAATAAACAACGTCGTTGTTTCTGTTTTAAATATGAAATCGCACAATCGAAGCAAACTAAAAGAATGCTTAGATGGTAAACGAGAGACGTTTGCCGGGTTTCATTGGAAATATGTAGATTAACCGACGTAAAACATGGGTTGTGCATATTCGCTGGATACCCAGCCCTGTCCTTTGAATAGCATTTCTTCGAGTTCTTTCTTCTTTTCCATTCCCTGTGATAGAAGTTGGTCGCCTGTTATGGTGGCGCCACCTAGCATTTGGAATGAATATTTACTGCGCAGACGGCCTATAGCAACGAGGGTGAGGGCCATTGCATACTCGAATATCCAAGCCTCGTTTATAAGCTCTCTAATAGGCTTCTCGACGTAACATGATACCAATCCAAGGTATCCCTGTCCCGGCAGCGGCTCTGGAGTAAGGCGAAGATATTGTGTTTGGGGATTAAATCTAAAATAAACCTGCTGTGCAAGTACTTTTTCGCGTACATCAAGCCAGTTTTTAACGCAATTCCATGTAATTAAATCCCAGCCATAGCTACCTAACAAGAAACTAAAGTACGTTTGTTGAGCCATAGCTTGCTCAAGGGTAAACAATGTGTTTATACCGGTGGATTCTCCAGGTTGAACCGCAGAAACATTCAAAACCTTACGGTAATTTTGAATGTCGTAGTCAAAATCAACTTTATTACCCTCTAAACCACGGGCTAAAAGTTCTGGAGTTATGGAGAAAAGTTTATCTAAACGAATGCCGGTGCCGCGTTTATAGATTCTGGAATCGAAAACCAGGAATTCTTCGTTAAATCCGGCATACTTAGAGTAAAGTTCCATGGCCTGGTCGATAAATTCTGCGATATTCTCGTCGCATAGGTCAAGTTCAACCGATGGCCAACCGAACTGCATCTTTATGCGGTTGATAAGGTCGGAATATGCTGTAATTTTGTTGTTTAAGTATGTAGAACCATATTCAGAACCAAAATCTACCGTTGGTTTACCAACCGAAATCATCGTTGTGACCCTTGGAAGAGGCATACAACAGCGTTTTTTAACCACATCTCCACCGTTTGCACCATCCATTACAGTTGGGATTGGAGGCATCGGGTTAACATTGTTGCGTTCTTCCTCGGTTATTTCTTTCCACTCCCCGGTTCCAATATCTACGGTATGTGTAAAGTCAAATAATGGTATACCAAAGTTTTGGTCATCTATAGAGAATATCAAAACTTTTGTAGATTCACCTACCGGGTATTCGCGCTTTGCGTTTTCTGCGATACTCGTGGGTTGCATACCGGCAGCAAAGGTAACCTCATTAAATTCAATAGTTGTTACATCGCTGGAATTTTGTGGAACGGTATATAGCGGGATAGCATACGTGGTTTTTCCAACACGAATAGCTACACCCATTGGCGAGCTTGGGTGGTCGGCGACTTCTAGTGTCATATAAGCTTCTATGTCTTTATCATCAAGCTTATAAGTGGTAGAACCTACCAAGCGTAGGTTGACGGTAGGTTGCACCAGGGTCATAGCGTTGGACATATCAGTAAGAATTGGAATGCCAACAGTTTTATTGTTTAACTTAGCTGTTAAAAGAGCAAATCCGTTACCTTGAATGTTGTCAAATATGACAGGTTCATCAATTGTTATTTGTTTTGCCATTTTTGTCTCCTGTCAAAACGATGATTGTTGTTTTTAGAGTATCCAACGTCATTGCGCCACCGTTTATTCTGTTTCTTTTCGTGGGAATTTTCCTCATCCCACTTACGAACTTTGCGTTTACGTCGATTGTTATAAACGTTTTGGGTGAATTTACCGGTTGAAGTCTTTTTAATCTTATCAAATTTCGTCTTGGCGAATTTTTCGTACGGGCTTTTATTACGGTTTTTAAGTCGTTTATCTTTGAATAGATAGTAATGTCCGGTCGGTGAACGCCAGAGAACGATTGGCATATTGGACAACTGTTTAATTGGGTCTTTTCGGCTGGGCATATCGAAGTGGTATTGAGACGCAATCCACTTGGCCTGTATTTTATTCAGCCACCACTGACCAAAATCGGCTTTTTTTGCAAGTTTGAGCTCTTTTATAGCGTTAAATTCGTTAGGTATAAATTCGCTCATAGGGAATTCTTCGAGGTGGGTTGACCTCCATGCCGAAATTAAGCGGTCGGTCGTACGGTCATTACCGCGCTGTTTTAGTGCGTCGTTCTTTGCTTTCTGTTTACGTCTGGATTTGTTGGCGTGTGACATACCAGGAATAGCCAAACTTGGGGGTTTTGGCATTCTTGGTTTTTTGAGATTAACTTTTTCGCAAATGGTCTGATAATCTAGGAATGTTATGTGTTCTTCGACCGGGGGTGGAACGGCTTTTGCTTGTTTAGTAAAATCTTCGATTGCTTTTTCCACGTCTGCCACGTCTGTTGTTTTGATTTCTTGGTCCGGTCCGGCTATTTTCTTCAATTCATCTATTAAAGCCCAATAGTAGTAACGTTCCATGAGCTTATAGATAATGTTCTCTGGCAATTCTTGGCGACTCTTTATTTTGTTTAACTCTTCTGGTGTAAGCGGGCGCTCAAACGCGATTTTACGAAGCTTATGCATCTCTTCGCGTGTGGTTGCCATCATGGCTATGGCCTTTTGGATTTCCCAGAGTTTAGCTTCGACCATTTGTTTAAGGTTTTCAACCTGGTCTTTGTCTAAGTTCTTGAGTATATTAATATCGATGATATCGCGCCGGATTTGCATTGCTGCTAAGTCGAGATTTGACACTTTCTTAGCAAACTCTTGCATATATGCATTAACATCGGTTGTATATTCTGGAGTACGCTTAATCCACTTTTCGTTCTCAAAATCGTAGATATTTTCAAATTGGTCTGAGATGTCTTTACCGGGCTCTACAAATGTTATGTGGTAATTCACCGGGTGTGATGATTGACCACCCATTTTACCACTGAGGCTACGAACGAGTTCCATCAGCTTGGATTTTGTTATTTCGTCAGTTGTGTTTGGGTCAACCTCCATAGTCACGTCAATATCACTATCATCATTGTATCTGCGAGTAAGAATACTACCAACAATGTACGCCTTATTAATCATGGCGATTTGGCGAAATTCGTCTAATCCCATTAATATCTGCTGCTTTATCGAATTGACCAACTTTGGTTCGTCTGAAAGGTCGTCTGTAAACACCTTCTTATCTAGTGTTTTATGTGGTATGTCGATTACGGATTCGGATATAAACTGAAGGAAGTTCATGGTGTTCAGTTGTATTTATTTTGACGAAACCGAATATCACAAAATAAAGCGATTTATAAACATAAAAAAAAAGAACCCCCGGTCGAGCCGGGGGTTTTGACATCCAGTCTTTCGACTAGGATTAGAGGAACACCGTCTTGCGTCCGGTATTGCTGTAGAGGCTGTCCATCTGTTCGCCGAGACCGGTAACCACGATGAGGTGGTAGAAAATCTCGGAACCGAAGATGTGGTCCACAACGCCGTAACGGGTCATAAGACCAATACGCGGATTGAAGGTGTTGGGTTGAATAGCCCGCTGTATCATAACTGGTATGTAGGGGCAGAAAACTATTCCGGTATCATAGAACTCAGCGCCCTTGTAACCGAGCAGAGCGTATTCAACCGCATTTTCACGGTCACCCATGTCATACTGGGCTTCGGTACGGGTGTCGCGGTAGAGCGTGAAGCGTCCACCAACAGTACCGACCTTAGCAACACCAGTCTGAGCGGTGTTAACGGAGGATGTGGCGGTCATGACCTTGAAGTCGGGAAGCTGCTCAAGCATCGCGCAAACACGCGGAGTGGCGATGATGAAGTTAGCGGGGCCACGGCGGGAATTGATGGCGATACGGTTGGCCTCGACGATGAGACGCGCGTAGAAGTCACGGCAGCGCTCACCGAACCAACGGCCATCAGCCTGACCGCAATCCCAGAAGGAGAATCCCTTGCCCTTGGATGGGTTGGAGAAACCGGTCTTGAGGCAGATGTGAATCATGCGGGTAAGCATTTCACGGTCAATCTCGGCCTGAATCTCATACGAAAGAGTATTGGTCATTTCGTTGTCGATTGTGATGCCGTTCATGGCCTTGAGGTCCTGCTCAAGTTCGGTTGACCAGTTGGCCGCAATCCTACGGGTTCCGGCTTCAACAGCGGTCTTCTCAATCTTGATGGACATCTGAGGAATCTTGCCGGTCATCTCGAACTGAGCGAGCAGACGAGCAACACCCTTGTCCTGAGCGTTTATAAGAGCAGAAACAGCCTCAATCTGAGATGCACTGAGACCTTCCTTGTTGATTTCATCAAACGCAGACGTGGACATGCCGGTGTAGTCTGTGAAGAGACGGTTGTAACCGGCTTCGTCGATATCACCAGACGGAACAACCTGATGACCAGGGTCACCCTTCTTATGGTACCACCATGCATCTCCGCCCTTGGGTTCGGGGAATCCCATACCGCTGAGAGCGCGGTCATTTGAGGCCCAACCATCAAGAGGCTCTGGGTCGTAGGTGTAACGGAGCGCGAATGCAAGGCCGACAGGGCCAGACATCGGCTGGACACCGACGATTTCGTTGGTGATGAGTTCGGGGAATGTACGGCGAATCATCGGGATTAGCACCTTGGGGAGACGAGCGTCGCCCGGGGCGTAACGGTCACCGGAGAATGTACCGGCTGTGGGCTGGTAGTTATTACCAAAAACGCCACCTTGCTGAGCCAGAAGACCTTCCTCGGTCAGATAGCGGCTCTCGTTTTCGAGCAGCATAGCCGTGGACAGGCGCTTGTGGGACTCTTCAATGGGGGCGACAGTGTTGGAGGAAAAATCGAGTACCTTCTTCCACTTGGAAACGAGGTCCTTTGCGACATCCTTTTCAATGAGTTTTGCGTTTTGCATAGTCGTTTTACCTATTGTAAGTAAAGTTTTTGAACCTTGTGGTGTTTTTCCGTCTGGACCATCACCTGATGGTCTACATCCGGGTTTTACATAACATCACTTAGTCCCTCAAGACACATGTTCACATCGCTCGACTCCGAGACGATGGACTGGTCTTCAACATTTTCCGTGATAACCGGCTTGGAAGCGCGGGGAGTGCGGTCAACCTTTTGGTTCAACGTGCGGGATTCTGTGAGACTCCCGGTACGCATTGCCTCGCGGCGGTCGCGCTCATTCTTATTGTACATTTCCAGGACGTAATCGAAGTTCTGTTCGATTTCGTCTGCTGTTCGCCCGGCGAATTTGCCCATGATAAACTCGCGCTTTTCTGCGACGAGTCCGGCGGTTTTTTGCTCCAGCACAAGCTGGGCCTTCTGGGCTTCTACCTGCTCTTTGAGCTGGGCGATAGTAGCATCCTTGTCGGACGCATCTTTTTTGAGTCCGTCGATTGTGTCATGCGCTTCCTTAATGGCCTCTTTAACGGTGTTGTCAACGTATGTGACATCAAGACCGACCAAGTCACGTATCTTGGCGAGGGCACGTACCGCTCGTGTATTTTCGACGGCCTCCTTGAGCATGTCTTGAGGAAATGTCTTATCAAGATACATCTCAAGAAAATCTGAAACCTGCTTATTGAGTTTGTTGCTGTATTCTGTAGCAGACTCATTGAGTTCACGGTCATACTTCTTAGCAACGTTGGAAAGCTTCTTGGCGAAATCCTCGTCGATGGATTCGACCAACTTCTTCATTTTGGAAGTATGGTCAGCGTCGAGCTTGGAAAGAAGATTCTCCAACATCTCAGCGTGTGCTTCATCCATCTTTTGGAGTTCATTATCAACCGCCATCTCAACACGAAGATTAACCTGTTCATTAACCGTGTTGTCAAACATTTCAGTTATTTTGGCGGCGAGTTCGTCGGAAACGATGTCCTTTCCGAGCTCTTCCTGGATTACATTACCGACTGTTTTCATTATTACTTCTTCTCCTTGTTGCCGGATTCTACAATTTTGTGAATGCGGGCTTTTACCTTCTCCGACAGCGCGGAGCGCAAATCATTTCTGGCAGCCGCATAATTCTCGGTAGCCAGATTTCGGATAAACTTACCTACGTATTTTTCTGCTTTCATCGAAACTATTTATCCGTCCTTCTAAAATTACTTATTCAGAAACCCTTCCAGATATGGTTTTAAAGAGTTTTGCGAAGCGTTCCATAACGAATTGGTCGCGCTCTTTACCTGGAGGTGGCAATTTATTTGTGTCTCGTTCGAACTGCTCAAATGCAGCTTCGATGATTCTGCCAGATGAATCTAACACATATTGTTTACTTTCCATTACAGATTCGAGCATCGCGGGGGCCGACGGTTCCATTACAAGGTCAAGACAAATAAGGTGGAAATTTTCGACTAGGT
>Ga0247610_10008554_pt1 | contig 10396 bp, 20 predicted proteins | sample 174DNAGHGhighgp2_FD_193483 | JGI IMG/M metagenome (GOLD analysis project Ga0247610, IMG submission 193483) | Sheep rumen microbial communities from Palmerston North, Manawatu-Wanganui, New Zealand - 1742 DNA GHGhigh gp2 | ecosystem: Host-associated > Mammals > Digestive system > Stomach > Rumen... | reverse complement strand
CTATGCTTGAGACGTCGGCGGCGCAGGCAGAGCAACGCAAAAGCAAGGTTACGCCGTCGCAGCTTGCAAGAGCAGAGAGAGCGGAGGCGGGTAAGCTAGACGCCTATAATGAGTGTTACACCGTAGACGCTTACAGGCGGGCTATCTACAACGCTATTGATAGGGCTAACAAGGCGGGATGTAACATACCGCGCTGGACTCCGTACCAGCTAAGACACACGGCTGTTACAGAGACTAGCTATCAATACGGCATTGACGCTGCGCGTGTGATGGCTGGACATACTACTATTAATATGACGGCTCACTATGAGCATACTGCAGAGCGGCTCAAGGCTGACCTGGCAAGCAAGAGAGGGGTGTATTTTGACAGCCAAAACTAATAACAAATGGTAAAATAGATAAACGTTATCAAAAAATCTTAAAAATTTTGGTTACTTTTTGATTAAATCATCGTTTTTAGTATTGCAAGATTAAAAAATCGTGCTATAATTGACGATGTAATGATTGAGGGAGCAAGTGATGACCCTCTGGCAAATACAACCCTAACAATGGAGATGACAAGATGACAAACCTGTACAACTACCGCAAGCCGCTGACTCTTAACAACAACTACAACAACGCCACAGGATACAGCGTTGCAGTTATCGTCAACAACTACGACAGCGTTATCTGGGTGGACTTGACACTCGACTACGCTGACTATAGCCAAACATGGACGGGATCTGAGCGCAAGACAACGGACACCGACGCTCTGGCTGACGCGGCGGCGGATGTGCTCAGCCGATTAGGCTGGCTGACTGCTGACGATTACGCAACCGTCAAGGCGGCAATTATGGACGGCGTCAATGGCTACGCTGCAACGCTCAACGCCTAACGCCCGACAATCACCGCCCCGCTCAGCGGCGGGGCTTACCCCTAACCCTTAACTTACAAGGAGACTTAACAATGTTTGGACATGACAACTTACCGGGATTTAGCGCAGGCTGTCCCGACGATGAGCGCAAGGCGTGGCAATACAGGGCTGCGTGGGTACACAGCAAGCTGATGGAGCACTGGGAGATTATTGACTCCGTTAATGACCTTGCCAATACGCTGCGTATGTGGGCTGATATCTGGACTGAGCACGCAGACCCTAAGCGGGCGCACGAGCTTACAAGCAAGGCTCTCAAGGCGTTTTGGGCAACACCTGTCGAGGACGGTTATTACAGTGAGGACAAGGCAATTAACCATTATATGGCTATAGTCGCAAGCTACACGGATGCTGCGTGGTGGGTAAAAAACAGAGGCGCATACGCCAATGAGATTGCAAGAGACTTGATTAAGTCTGTAGACAAGGAGGTTAACTAATGGCAGGATATGGACAACCCCGCAAGGGTGCGGACAAACGGACAAAGGCTGTAAACAGCTATTTTAGCCCCGCCGAGCTGGAGCGGCTCGACCGGGCGCAAGCGGTGGAGATGCCCGACAAGCCGCGGGGGGCGTATGTACGATACGCTGCTCTTAAGCACGTCGAGGGCGTCGATACGGGCGTATTAGACCGACAGGCCGAGGTCTGGTATTATTACCACAAAGACAAGTATGGGCGGGAGGTGTGCTACAGACTCAACGGCTGCGAGGTGCGGTCTAAACGTATGCAAAGCAAGGTTGCAGACTATACCGCGGCTGATTACCAGATAGCGCCGGCGATGTGCAACTCAGAGGATATTACACCCCGCAAGGCGGATAGGCTAGGTATGCACGCCCTAGCGGCTCTGCTGCGAGCCGAGGCGGCGGAGGAGGACAAATAGATAATAACAGAGGGGCCGCTAAGTTTGCACGCCTACAGCCCCTCTTGTATCGCTTACAATCACTAGTTACAATGGAGGTAAGACAATACGCTCTAATTATAGCACAGGCGGCGTAGCTTGTCAAGAGCGGCTTGTCTGCCCTCCAGATTATCAAGGAGGTCATAATGCAACGCAAGACTAAGTGGGATTGGCTCAGACCTGATTACGACTTAACCGACGATTACGCTGACCTGTTAGACGCTGAGCCGGATTACGCAGCGATAATGGCTGAGCTGGCTGGCTGCTCTATGGTAGCCTGGGAGAGCGGAGCTAACAGCATTGATGATAACGGCGCCGACTATGGCGATGATGTAGACCCCGCGGACGCTTACTGCTATAATTGAGCTATGGAGACAGATAACAAGACTAAGCGGACCCAGCTGACACAGGCTGAGCTAACGCAGTTATTAGCCGGCATGGACGCCAACGGCGTGCTAATTACTCTGGCTCCAGCTGCTAACGCGATTATAGAGCGATTGCACCAGCGGCTGACGTCTACTCGCAAGCCGCGGGTATGTTTGAGGCGTCCAGATGTGCTTAAGCATTACAAGGGATTAATGATAGCTGAGCTTGACGCTAATATGCAGCAAGTAGCAATGGGCGGAGATTTAATCGGAGAGACAGTGCTCTCAGTTAAGATTGGACTGAGCGACGCTACAATCTGTAACAATCCAACGCTACACGCTATCTATGAGAGATACAGGCATACCGTCTGCAACCTTAGACCCGCAACTGTTAATAATGATTTCTGATTACACGTAACCCGGCGCAATGCCGGGTATTTTTACAAAATCCTCTTATATAGCCCTCATAATCCAAAATAATTTTTAAACCGCTAAAATAGCGGCATCTATACAGTCTTATATATAGATACTCACAATAGACAGAGATAGACAACAATAGACAGAGAGCGACAAGCGATGTTAGAGGTTAGAGACCTGGCGAGATACTTGAGAGTTAGCACGCGGACAATTTACCGCCGTATTAAGAGCGGGTTTATCCCGCGCTATTACATACAAGTAACAGGCGGCGAGTTTGGCAAGCGCGGCTGCACCTATCGGATATATCCAGAGGCTATTAACCTGTTTAACGCTCCGGCGGCTGACGCTGAGCATAACAACAGCATTGATTATCTCAAGTCTAAAGGTATCTTATAAGGGAGAGTGTCCGAGACGGTAAAGGATATGCTCTGAGGGCTGACGTGGTGCAAGCTGCGCGGAGGTTCGAATCCTCCCTCTCCCTGTCGCACTCAGTGCGTGGATTGAAACGAAACATAGAACGAATTTCGAAGTTATACAATGGAGGTTAAAATGGAGATTATCCAGACAAACGAGCCGGGTAAAAGCGTGTATACAAGAGACCCGGACGCAGTAGAGGTAACGCTGGGCGAGCGCAGCCTATCAGCAAGAATCCGCGTATATTTTGGCGCAAACGTTAAACGCGCTAAAATGTACGCTCTTGGACGCGACAACGGGCAGCCGGTGTTAGTGCCTGTAGAGCAAAACGGCTACAAAGTTAATAACAGATACACAAACGGCGCAGGCTCTGTCAGCTTTAATCTTAACGATAGCGCTATTGACCTTTTTGGTGTCAAGATTGCATCTATGCTTACAGCAGATATCAATCGGGCTGTAGAGGTAGAGCGTCGATATGCAAACTTTAAAGGCTCTGACTTTGATAGTATCTATGCTGGGCTGCCTGAGTGTAACGGCGACATAGAGCTGCAGGCGACTGTTGATGACAATTTGTGCGTTAGGATAGACTGTAGCAGCGTAGGTTAATTAACACAATTTTTACAATGGAGATGTTACAATGGATTTTTCGCAATTTTACAAGCCCGCAAAAAAGCGGCGCGGCGTCGAGTATGGAGCTAATATCCATTTGTCGCCGGACGGCAAAGCCTGCGTCTACTTGACAATGCCAAAAGATGAGGACACCCGCGGCTGTTACTATTGGCTCATACCGCTTAAGGCTAAAGATACGCCTGACCAGCGCGATTGCCTGTACATACATAACGGCTGCAAAGACCGCGAGGGTTGGCTGACAGGACGCCCCAAGACGATTAACAAGACGCACGCTGTGAGCGTTAAGGGTATGACGTTATACGTCGCCCTTGCAGACGTACCTAAACGCCTCAGACCGACGCCGAAAAAGCCTAAAATCGTCTTACACGTAACAAAGACCGCAAGCGGCGGCTGGTTGTTACGGCTGCCTGTAGACGTGCAACAAGTTATGACGTATGTAGATTAATACAAAGGACTCTGGTTCCGCTATGCAGGCGGCGTCTGTTATCACCGCTGCAAGCCGAACGCTATGGATTGACTGATAGCTATTAGATTGAGTGGTACAACTAATAGCAAGGGGCTGCAGACTAGCTGCAGGATATTTATTGTTTTTCTTCTCGAGAGGGGCTATTTGTTACATTTAACCCCGGGCGACGAAAGGCGCCCTTGTTGAATGAAAACGGTATTTATTAAACAGTTTAAGCCCCTCTTTTTGTTACAAGGAGTTACAATGGCAAAGCGTAAAAGATCGCCCATGCCAGAGGATATTGACTTTGACGCGTGGGAAGAAGAGGTTGCTCGCAAGCAGCGCCAGCTTGATTACGACAAGGACTTTTTAGCGGTCTGCGAGTGGCTTATCTGCGCTGAGTCTGCTGAGTGCACACTGTTAGAGCAGATGGAGCGATGTCTTGAGCCTAAAGACATGGATATGATTAAAAGCCTCTTTGACCTGTTAGCTCTGGCTGGTTACTGCATTAAGACTCCAGAGGATTATTACAAGGCTGATGCAGATGAGTTTGTCGAGTCAACGTATTATGAGGATGACCTGCCGGAGCCTGTAGCTAAGGCTATTATACGCCTAGCTTACGCGGTTATGACGGCTAAGTTAGATATGGGCAATAGCAGCCCGTGGGGGTACTAAGGAGAGATGATGGAGACCTACAAAGACTTATTAGGGCGCAGACCAAAAGAAAAGCCGGCGACTGTTACGATTGACGGCGTGGAGGCAGCGTTAGATTACAGTCTAGTGCAATACGGCACTATTATAGCGCGATACGAGGAGACTTACACGGCTACTGAGCTGAGCTGGTTACAAGGCGCAGAGACAGTGGAGCTGACCGGGAGCAGGCGCTATCACGATGGCGACAATCAAAGCGGCGTCAGTAGCACGATTGAGTTAATATGGCGTCAAGGCGCTGAGTATACAGACAAAGACTCTATAACCCACTATTACCGCGGGGAGAGCAGGCGTAACGCTCTAAAGCAACTACAGGCGATTGTAACCGCGGCGCGTGAGGCTATTGACGCTATCGGCAATGCTGACAACCCGGATTTTGAGGCTGAGCTTGACGCGGCTGTGCGTGAGTGCGTAACGAGCGGGGAGGCTGAGTGATGACACCTCAGGGCTATCAACGTTTAGACGGACACCGCTGCGAGCGATTGACTGACAATGACCCCGCGGGAGAGCATATTAGCGTCGAGATTATCGGGGAGTATGCAGACAATAAGCGCGTCCGTGAGCGTTACGTTATGCGTTATTACAATGATTGGCGCTGCGTGCTTACCTACTATCCAGACGATAAGACAACCTATGAGGCAGCGGTAGATATTATGCGAGCGATGGCGGGAGTATACAAGAGGTCTATTGGGATAGGAGGCAACAATGACAGAGATTAGATTAGACCTACTCGCAACGCCTGAGCCAATAGTAGAGCATAGCGCCGACTGGTACAACCAACGCAAGCAAGGTATAGGCGGCAGCGATGCGGCGGCGGTGTTAGGCTATAGCAGATGGCATAGCGCGTATGACGTATGGAGAGCTAAAGTAGACGATAGCACGGCTCCAGACAGCGGCAATGAGTATACGCGGCGCGGTACTCGCAGAGAGCCGGAGCTGGTAAGGGAGTATTGCAACCTGACCGGCAAGACTGTCTATAAGACGCCACACCTGATACACCCGTCTATTAACTATATACACGCTAATTTGGACGGTATTATCCCCGGAGAGCGTGTGGTTGAGGCTAAGACGTCAAGGCGGCGCGATGGCTGGGGCGATGAGGGTACAGAGGATGTACCAATAGATTATTACTTGCAGTGTCAGCATTATATGCTAATAGCCGCGGCGCTGGGGCTTATACCTGACGCTGACCCGCTCTGTGACCTTATCGTAAGCATAGCCGGCGAGGCTATCCAGTGTTACACGATAGCCGGCAACAAGGAGCTATGGGCTGCAATGCTGACTAAATACGCGGCATTTTGGCGGCACGTAACAGATTTGACGCCTCCAGATAATCTAACCGTGTTTGAGCAGGTAGACTTATTACCGCCTAGCGTCAACGCATCAAAATATGCCACTTCATACATTGTAGAGCGCGTTCAGGATATGTTAGTAATGCAGCGCAAAATAGCAGACTGGGATGAGATTGTAAAAGGGCGCAAGGCTGAGCTGACGTTATATGCCGGAGAGTGTGACACGGTACTCAACGCGGACGGCTCAACGCTGTATACTTGCAAGACGTCAAAGCCGCGGCAGACGGTAGACGCTGACCTGTTACGGCGTAAATATCCAGAGATTTATAATGAGTGCTTAAGGCAAGGCAAGGCGGCTCGACCGCTAAGGATTGCAGATAAGGAGGATTGATGATGGGCGGCATAACGCGAGATGTACTTAACCGGCTGGGCTGTCTAAAAAAGGATATTTTTGACACGCTCGAAAAGGTTATCGTATTTGAGGAGATTGGCATTAACAAGGAGCGGTTAGAGCTGCTAAAGAGCAGCATACAAGCTCTTGCAAACGATGTAGACTATATGTTACAGCGATATGAGCAGATTGAGCACAGAGAGACAGACGGCGATAATCGAGGCGTACAAAGCCGGTTTGAGCGTAAACAAGATTAGAGATAATCTGGGTGTGCATAGAGCAACAATAACGGCGTTACTAATCAAAGCTGGATTGTATATGCGCTTAGCTGACCGTGAGCCGATAACGTTTAACTGCAGACACTGTGGGGCTAGAGTGGTTACAACTCCTGGTGCTGGAGACCATAGGACGGTATTCTGCTGCGCTCATTGCGAGCGGCAGTATTGGAGAGATAAGACGCGCTAATGTTACATTTTGAGAGCAAAGAGGCAGAGATAAAATACAACGATTTGGCGCGGCGTATTTTTATCTGCAGGATACAAAAAGAGCTTTTAACTGATGCGCGTATCTGTCAAATTATGTACAGAGATAACGCGCAAGCTAAAACGGCGTTTGTGGGCTATGTAAACATGATTAAAGCAGAGATTGATAATATACTAAAAGTGGTAAACAATGAGCAAACTAACAATAGCTGACGTCTGCAATATGATTAACAACTACGGCGGCTCGCAAGAAGAGAGAGACGCTATTATAGCTGGAGTGCGACCCGTCGTGTTAAATATTGCATATAAACAGCTAAAAAACCCGTCTATAAAGATGTTATATACCGCGGAAGATATAGAGACGATGATGTACCTCTACTTGTTACAATGCCTAAACGCTGACGGTTTGGAGTGCCCGTCGACCAGTTATCTGAGCAAACTACTGTATTTTGGATTGATAACCGAAATACGAAACGAGCGAAAAAAAATGAAGCTCTATCCACATATAACAGAGCGTCCGTTTGATTTTATTGACGAGACCGGGTGGCAGGGTGTAACAATAGATAATGTTGACATGGTGGACTTCTTGACAGATTTTGACTCTTTACAGATAGATGGAGTTAAACCGGCAACAGCAGAACGGTATAAAAGTATTTTTTTAAAGTATGTAATTGAGTACAAAGAGGCGAGGTATATAGCGGCGACAGAAAAAATAAGTAAATGGCTAGTATGGCATGCTATAACCCTTGTAACCAAAGCTGTGTGCGAACTGTATAGCTCTAATTATGCAGATGTACGCAAAATACTAAGCAAATACAGTCAGATTAAACACGCTCCCAAAACAAAGGTTAGGTACGGCAGGCTTATTGACGTTGCGTCAATAGATACGTCATTTTACAACTCAGACCAATAATAGCTTGCATTGATCACCCTAAGCTCCAAGTGGGTGGCAGCTATCGACGCTATGAGCAAAGACCCGCGGAATTTGTAGTTTAGACACGCGTGGACAGTAGCTCTTAGCTGTGTAATGGCTGCAATTTTAACAATGGTAAAATATCATTTTGCGACAGGTTAAAAGGAGACATAATGGATAAGGACTTTACAATGAGAGATGTTATGGGGCTTGCAGATGAGTTTGCGGCATATATGCTCGGTGACGACACTCTGGCAGACCGTGACGGGACCGGTAAGCCGTGCTCTACTAAACCTAATATATGGAGGTACAAGCGCAACTGTATGACAGACCTTAGACAAGAGCTTTTTGGATATATGGCATGCAACCCAGACTACGCCTCTAAATTTCCTGCAAGCGAGGAGGTGATACGCCTTGTTATTAAGTTTTTTGAGGAGTATCCACTAGCAGGGAGCAAAGCAAGAGAGTCTTGGGGGCGCACTATTAAGTGGATGGTAGATAAATACAATGATTGATAAAGATATATTAGAGGCGTCGCTTAACATTGTGTTACGAGCCTTTGAGGATTGTCTTGTATACGCGTCTGCAACCAAAGACGCCCTGGACAAATTTGGCGCGAACGGAGGCAAAGACAAGAATCTGCTCAAGTGGGCGATTAAGGCGGCGGCGCGTGGAGAGGTAACAATTAAACACACTTTAGACATGTTACAAAAGGAGGAACAATGACCAACAGACATGATGTAGACGAGCATCTTATCCCCTGGTCTGTGTACCGGCAGCGTATGTTGCGACAACACGCAGACAACGCAAACGATAAACCGATGATTGACCCAGCACTAAAAGACTGTCTGGAGCGTATTGCTATGATTGCAGAGGCAATACTGCAAGAGGCTAACCGCTCAATTATAAGCGGCGATGTGGACGAGTGGGCAATGGATACATTTAAACAGGCGCGAGCTATTAAAGAGTATCGCAAATGGATTAAAGGTATATTGAGCGTCGATGCTCAATGTAAAACAATGGACAACAACAAACAAGAGGAGGTACAATGAGCACAGATTTAGTAACAACTAAAGGCGTCTTGGGCGCGATGGCTGAGCGCTACGGCATACAACCAGACCGACTGCAGCCGGCGCTGGAAAAACTCTGGAGCGTCAAGGAGCGCGAGATTTTAGTTAGTCTTTGCATCGTGGCTAACCAGTATGGGCTTAACCCGTTTACCCGCGAGATTTACGCCTTTACTGACAAGGGCGGTAAGGTAGTACCTGTAGTGGGCGTCGATGGCTGGATTAGGATTATCAACGAGCATCCGATGTTTGATGGACTTGAGACAACCACTGCGAGCGACGGTGAGAGTGTAACCTGTACGATTTGGCGCAAAGACCGCACACGACCGATTACTGTTACAGAGTATATGCGCGAGTGCAAGCGCAATACCGACCCGTGGAGCAAATGCCCGCTGCGTATGCTCAGACACAGAGCTATTATCCAATGCGCCCGCGTGGCGTTTGGGTTTACGGGGATTTATGAGCAGGATGAGGCGGAGACGTTTACAGCTCCAATGCAAGCTGTAACAACCGAGACCGTACCCGGCGCGATTACAGATGAGGCGTTAGATGCTGAGTTTAGCGCGGCTACAGAGAGTATACTGCAAGCAACTCCAGCGCCTAAGACGTCTAAGACCAAGCAGGCTGCAGATGCGATTATAGCGGCAGCAAAGGACAATGAGCAATGACAGTTATTATCGGTATTGACCCCGGCAAGAGCGGCGCAGTAGCGGTTAAGAGCAATGGTAGGTACAGCGTCTATGACATACCGACTCTTACTGTGATTAGCGGCAAGGGCAAACGGCTAAAAAAGAGCGTCGATTATGATATATCGGCGCTCCACACGCTGCTTGTATCCCTAGTATGCGTGTCTAGACGTATTGAGCCGACCTATGCCGTTGTAGAGCGGGCGGAGGCGGTAACGTACAGCGCAACGTCAGCGCGGGCGTCTTACCATAACTCAGCACAAACCAATTTTAGCAAGGGCAGGGGCTATGGCATAATTGAGGCGTTGTTACAGATTAACAGTATCCCGATTATCGCTAGCCCCCGTCCTGGCGATTGGAAGCGCGGGCTAGGTCTTACAGACTCCAGCAAGGTTTACGCGGACAAGAAGGAGGCGTCAAGACTGATGGCTCTTGACTTATACCCGGAGCTTGCAGACGAGCTAAAACGTAAAAAGGATAACGGACGGGCTGAGGCTCTGTTACTCATTGAGTGGCTAGAGCTGCAAGTGCAAAAAGGTAAAATTACGCTTTTATAAATATCATTTTGCGACAGGTAATTAATGTGGAGCTACTTACCTTACACCTTTTCGCTGGAGCCGGAGGCGGGCTGCTCGCAGATGAGCTGCTTGGATTCAGACCGATCGGAGCCGTCGAGTGTGACAACTACTGCCGTCGAGTGTTGCTCAACCGACAGGCTGACGGGTGCTTACCTAGATTTCCTGTTTGGGACGACGTCTGTACCTTTAGAGCAGATAAC
>Ga0247610_10008552_pt1 | contig 10397 bp, 10 predicted proteins | sample 174DNAGHGhighgp2_FD_193483 | JGI IMG/M metagenome (GOLD analysis project Ga0247610, IMG submission 193483) | Sheep rumen microbial communities from Palmerston North, Manawatu-Wanganui, New Zealand - 1742 DNA GHGhigh gp2 | ecosystem: Host-associated > Mammals > Digestive system > Stomach > Rumen... | reverse complement strand
TACTAAATCAGATTTAATAGGAATGTTAGATAACTTTTCACATAATAATGGTAAATTAATATCTTCAAATTTATCCATTACAAATGATTGTTGATTATCTTTATTTAAATCATTTGTAACAATAGCACATGTCTTAGCATCAGCTGTTAAGAAGTTATTACATTCATTTGGTAAATTAGAAATACCATCATTTAATATTATTAAACCAAATCCTATATTACCAGGTTCTTTTAATACTTTGTTAATAATTTCAACATTCTTATTTTTCTTAATATTATCAACAACTATTAAATAATATGGTTTAACATTTTTATAATTAATTCCACCATCTTCTGATGCATTCTTTCTAGACATATATACTTGTTCTAAATAATATGAAATCTTAGTCATATCATCATAATTATCAGCAAAAAATCTTATGTCTCTAGCATCGCTCCATGTATGAGGTAACATCTTAAATGATTCCCATACTTCACTAGTGTTATCACTAATCATAAATACTATTTTTAAATCATCATATGCATGATATGTTGCTAATTGAAGCATCATATTCTTTAACATTGTTTCTCTATATTGTGTTTCACCTATCATAACTAATTTGTTCTTAACTGCTAAGTTAATCGTAACTGGTGCATTAGGAATTTCCTTAGCTGTTTCAGCAACATTAGTTAATGCATCTTTAAGTGAATCTTCACTCATTGAGAAATCTTCTACTGCATAAGATAAATTTAACTTTAGAGGTATTGTTCCTAAACCTACTCTTAATACTAAGAAATCTTCACTATCTATCTTTCTTTGCCATAAAGTTCTTGTTTTATTAAGAATTATATTTTGTAAATATTTTGGTTCTGGATAATTCTCTAATAATATTTGATGTTGATTATGTTTAATAGTGGCTATTTTATTTCTCTTTTCAGCTAAATAATCACTATATTTTCTTTGTCTTTCAGCTTCTCTTTTAATTTGTTTTTTCTTTTGAAATTTTCTTGTTAATGATGGCCATAATACAGTAGAAGCTATCATAGCAGTTGCTACTAATAAAGCAGGCCATACTTTATCTATTGTAGAATTACCATTCATTAAATTCATAACTGATGTAGATACACTTACAGCTGATGACATAGTCATTGTAAGCATAGGTCCTAATGTCATGATAAGAGGAGTTTCATCAGGTTCACTCTTACCAGGAGGACTATCTATTTTTAAGTTTTCTTCAGTTACAGATGTTGTAAATCTAGGTTGTCTAGAATAATAATCATTTTCTACATATAATACTGCACTATCATCTTCAACTGTAGGTTTTTTCTCTCCACTATATGTTGGTAATACATTTTCTACTAACATATCTGAATTAATTCTCATTTTGTTATTATAGTTATTTATTAATACACTATCATTTAAAACTATAAATGTATAACCAAATATAAATATAATATCTCCATTTTCAAGTGGCTTTTCTAATACTCTTACATCATTTACATAAATACCATTCTTAGTATCTATGGCTTTAACAGAAAAACCTTTTTCATCTTTTCTTAATATTGCATGAGCATCATTTATATACTCATTATTTATAATAATATTTTGATTATCAGCACGACCAATTGTATAATTACCTGGTTTTACTACTTTATATGTACGATAAGATTCATCATTTTCTTTATAAATATATAATAATACTGATGAATAATTATCGTTATTATCTCTAATCTTTAAAGGATAAAAACTATTTAATGATAGAGAAAGTTTTTCTACTTTTGCTCCTGATATTTCAAGATAACAAGTACTATTAGACAACAAAAACCAAGAGTCTTCTATTTTCTCTAAAGAAATTAGTTCCCTCTCGTTTCCTGATTCATCCCTATCTTTGATCCAATATGAATCTACATTTTCACTTGGAAAAGGATATTTATATAGTTTGTCATGTTTAATAACAACTATTTGCATCTAATAAACTCCCTCTTTTTTCTTTTTATATTTTAATAATAATTTTCTATTACTTTTTCTTCTTTTACTTCAGTTTCTACTTCAGTATTTCTTTCAACTTTAACTTCTTCATCTTCATAGACGTGGTCTTTCATTTCTTGTTCTCTATATATTTCTCTTCTTTCTTTTTCGACTACGTCTCTTTCGTTATAAAGTTGTTTTAATTCTTCTTTAGCAGTTGTTCTTTGATCATCAATGTTACCCATAACATTTCTTAAATATAATTTGTTACTATCACTGATATCAGATAACTTTTGCTCTATTCTTCCACCTTTCATAGAGGCACCTAATAACTCTACACACTTTTCTACGCTTTTAGATAATGAAACGAAACCTTCTTCAAGGTTACTCAATGTTTTCATCTTTTCTTTATTATCATCAATTCTAGAATCTATGTTATTTAATCTCATTGTATTAACAAAAATTCTATTATCAGCCACCTTTTTTTCCTGTTCTTCCATAATGCACCTCTATATTTATCCATTATTAATACTATTGTATCATATTTTTTACAATATAAAAAGAAGTATTTTCATACTTCTTAATATTTTTTTGATTATTAGTTTTGTAATTGTTCTGCTTGAGCAGCCATTTGTCTTTCCATATAAGCTGTTTCTTCAGAAGCTCCAGTTATATTATCAGCAAATTGTTGAACTAAATTACAATAATCATCAAATCTTTGTTTTAAAGAATCATATCTTTGTTTTAGAGATTCACTAGCATCTCCAACAAAAGCATCTTCTCCACCTACTCTAGACATTTCAGCACCGAAATCACCGAAAATTCCATTCATAGCATCTTTACAAGCTACAATTTCTTCAGCATGAGCTTTTGTTTGTGGATATGATAAATATGTACTATTATTATCTGCCATTATTAAATTCCTCCTTACCTACTAATTTGCATTAACTTTAAAGTTATCAGCTATGTTTTGTTCATTACGTACAACTGTTGCACTAGAACTGATACAATAGTTTCCGTAATCATCAATAACTTTTGCCATATTTTCTAGTTCATCCTTATAAGTAAGAATGTCAGCTGCAATAGCTCTTGCACCATCAGAAATATATGACCTTTCTGTCATTTCAGCAATGTTACTATAGATTTTCTCAGTATTAGTACGAAAATCTGCTGCTGATTCTAACATTTTTTTACCCTCTGCATCTAATACATTAGGATCTGCTAAAAATACATTTGACATAATGTCCTCCTTTATCTTCTAACTTATATATCTAATATATCATTTTTTAAAAAGTAAGTAAATAAATTTTACATTTTTATGACAAATTTACATTATTCCTTTACTTCAAAATCACTTATTTTACCATTAGCCTCTACTAATTTATTAATTGTCTTAGTTGCTGAGTTTAATTTTTTCTCGCATAGCTCAATTAATTTCATAGCTTCTGTATATTTAGTAATTGATTTATCTAAGTCTAATTCTCCACTTTCTAGTTCTCCAACTATTTTTTCTAAACTTTTTACAGCTTCTTCAAAAGTTTGTTCTTTCTTCTCTGCCATATTATTCCACTCCTTTTACACTAGCAGTTATTTTTCCTTTTTTAACTACTACTTTAATTTCATCATTTTCTTTTAATTTACTAGAATCCTTAATAATCTTATCATCCTTATATACAATAGAATATCCTTTATCTAATATATTTTGTGGATTTAATAATTCTGCTTTTACTTTTAAATGTTCTATTCTATTTTTACATCCCTCTAATAAAACACTAGGATTATTAATAATATAATTTGTTTTATATTTATCCATTATATGATTATATTTATCCAATTTGTTAAGTATTGATGAATTTAGTCTATCATATAAAGTATCTAATTTTTGTTCTTTCATTTCATATAATGCTTTTGGATTATTTAATAAATAATTTGTTTTATATTTTAAAACTAATTGTGTGTAATTATTTAATACATTTAATATTGCATTATTACTTCTTTCAAGTGCTGTTTCAAAATATCTTCTTACTTCAGTAATATCTGGTACTGCTAACATAGCTGCTCCTGTTGGAGTTGGTGCTCTTAAATCAGCAACAAAATCACTAATAGTAAAGTCTATTTCATGTCCTACTCCACTTATAATAGGTATTCTACTTTTATATATAGCACGTGCTACTATTTCTTCATTAAAAGCCCATAAATCTTCTATAGATCCTCCACCACGTCCTAAAATAATTGTGTCTATATCGTCATATTCATTAGCTTGTTCAATTGCTCTAACTATATTTTCAGCAGCTAAGTCTCCTTGAACAAGTGTTGGAAATACATATATTTCAGTCATTGGAAATCTTTTATTAATTGTTGAAATAATGTCTCTAATAGCTGCCCCTGTAGGTGCAGTAATAACTGCTATCTTTTTAGGAACTCTTCTAATTTTCTTTTTATGATCCGGATCAAACAATCCTTCTTCTGCAAGTTTCTTTTTTAATTTTTCAAACAAAATATATAAGTTGCCAATACCATCCATTTCCATACTATCAACATATATTTGATAGCTTCCATTTGGTTCGTATACTCCAACTCTACCTCTAATTAGAACAGAATCTCCATCTTTAGGTTCAAAACTTAGTTTAGCTGCTGCACTACTAAACATAACAGCACTAATTCTACTAGATTCATCCTTTAAAGAAAAATAAAGATGTCCTCTACTTGGTTTAAAATTACTAATTTCTCCCTTTATATAAACATCTCTTAATTCTTCATTTCCTTCAATGGTATACTTAATGATTCTATTAATATCGCTTACATTAATATACTCTTTATTCATTTACTTCCTCATTATCTCTTATTTTATCTAAAACAGCATTTACTAATTTAACTACTTTATCATCACTATATTTTTTTGATAATTCTACTGCTTCATTAATAGCAACTATTTTAGGAGTATCATAATATAAAATTTCATAAGCACCTAATCTTAAAATAGCCCTATCAGTTTTACCTAATCTATCTAAATCCCAACCATCTAAATACTTAGTAATTGTTTCATCAATAGTTTTCATATTTTCACAGACACCATGTACTATATCATTAACATATTCATTTTCAATTTCCATGTTTTCTTTTATAACAGCATCTATATCATAATCCATTTTTTCTTTCATATAAAAATCTATTTGATATAAAATAATCATAATTTTTTCTCTTGCTTCAGTTCTAGTAAGTTTCATAATGCCTCCTAAATACTATTAAAATTATATCATAATATTTAGTTTTTTTATATGTTTTTTACTTAAAAATAAAAACTTACTATATACTAGTAAGTTCACTCTCTTTTTCTTTAAATTTTTCATCAACAGTTTTATTAAACTTATCTGTTAATTCTTGTACTATTTCTAAGCACATATCTCTTTCATCTTCTCTTAGTTCTTCATCTTTTTTAATTTTATTATTTTCATCTTGTCTAATATTTCTAAGAGCAATACGTGCTTCTTCAGCCATCTGACTTGCTTGTTTAACATATTCTTTTCTTGTTTCACCTGTTAATTCAGGTATTGTAAGCATAATAACTTCACCATTATTAGTAGGTGCTAGACCAAGATTAGCTTCATAAATAGCTTTCTCTAAATTCTTTAATGAAGATTTATCAAAAGGTTTAATAGCAAGAACTCTTGCTTCTGGAATTGAAATTGTAGCTAAACTTTGAATAGGAGTTGGAGTTCCATAATAATCTACCATTATACCATGTAAAATATTAGGATTTGCTCTTCCTGCTCTTATTGTTGTATATCTACTTTCTAATGTTTCAATTACCTTTGTCATTTTATTTTTAATTTCTACTTCATCTATCATAAAAACACCTCACTTACAAAAATATTATAAATAAAACTATTATTAAAATCAATTTATTTGTTGAGTTTCTGTACTATTTTCCACAGGAGCTGCAGTTTGAACTGGAGTTTCAGCAACTACTGGTTCACTAGAAGCTTGCATTTGCTTTTCTAATAAGTCTTCAAAATGTTTAGGATCAGCTTGTAATTGTTCAATATATTTAACATATTCTTCTTTTTTCATAATTACTTCTAAACTATCAGTATTTTCATTAACATTTTTCTTTTTAACAAGCCATTTAGTAAAAGGTAGAGCCATTAACATATTCTTAGTTCTCATAGAATTAGTTTCTTTATAATATCTATTAATATCATCAACTAATCTATTTCTAGTAATCATTAAATCATCAACATTCATAACTCTTAATTTAGCTTTAAATTCTTCTTCATTCATATATTCATTCTTTTCTTTAATTAAAGAAGTTAAAGCTCTTTGGTATGCCATATAAATACTTTTTTCACTATTTTCACCAGATGAAGCAACTTTTACTTTATCAGTATCTGTTAAATTAACTACAAAGTCTTCATCCATTTGTATTTGAGCTAAGAAAGATGTATCTTGTGCATTTTGATCTTGTATATTTGGACTTTGACCAAAAGCATTAGCAGCATCTATTTCAGCTAATTTAGTTTCTACTCTTTTTAACTCATCTGTTATTTCACTAAGATTTCTTTTTGCATAATATTTTTTATATGTATCAGGATTTAATAATTCCATAAATATCTACCTTCCTTTATTAATAATTTATCACAATATTAATTATTTTTCAATCAAATAAAAAGAGACTATTTGTCTCTTAATATTGCATTATGTTTTTTAATAACCATTTCAATAACTTTATTAAATAATGGCATTACTTCTTCATCACTTAATGTCTTTTCATTACTTTCAAAATATAAGTTATATGCTAGAGATTTTTTATTATCTTCTATTTTATCTCCTTCATAATAATCAAATAATTTTACTTCTTTTAGTAATTTACCAGCAGCTTGTTTAATAGTTGAAACAACATTTTCATTAACAACATCTTTTGGTAAAACAAATGCTAAATCTTTAGATATGCCTGGGAATTTACATATTTCTTTATATCTAATTTTACCTGTTTTATTTTCAAATAAAGCATCTAAATTAATTTCCATAACATATACTTCATCTTTACAATAATTAGGATGTACTTGTCCAAATAAACCAACTACTTTTCCAGATACATTAATATATGCACTCTTAGTAGGATGTAATTCTTCAGGTAATTCTTTTACTACAAATGAATATCTATTTTCATATCCTAGATAATCAAGTAAGTTTTCTATAATACCTTTAATTGTATAGAAATCATGTTTTTGAGGATTTAATCCAGTAGTATAATTTCCACTAACTAAAGCAGCAAGTTTATTTTCTTCTACATATTCTCCATTTATAGAACTAAAACATTTAGATATTTCAAATATAGATAAATCTTTCATATTTCTAGCTTCATTATATTTATAAACATCTAATAATGAAGTAATAATACTATGTCTTAATACTACTCTTTCCTCAGTAAGAGGATCTAATACTCTTATTAATCCAAATTCATCTTGAGTAAATTTAAATACATCTTCTTCTTTTATTAAAGAATAAGTAATTACTTCAGATAATCCTTCACTAATCATCTTATCTCTAATAACTCTTTGTCTCTTATCAAATTTACCAAATTTACTTTCAAATACTGGAAGAGTACTTTCAATATTATCTACTCCATAAACACGAGATACTTCTTCAATTAAATCTTCTGGTATAGAAATATCTACTCTTCTTGTAGGTACTGTTACTGTAAATAATCCTTTAGATTCTTTAACTTTAAAATCTAATTTATTAAATACTTCTTTAATATCATCTACTACAAAAGTATATCCTAAAACACTATTTATTTTATCTAGACTAATTTCAATAATTTTATCTTCTCTACTTTGAGTATTATACTCTATCATTCCAGATAAAACTTTTCCATAAGCTAAATCTTCTAACATATTACATGCTCTTTCAATAGCCATGTAACATCTATTAACATCTAATCCTTTTTCATATCTAATACTAGCTTCACTTCTTACTAACTTCTTACTAGTTTTTCTAATATTAGCAGGATTAAATATAGCACATTCAATAACTACATTCTTAGTATTTTCATCTATTTCAGTATCAAGACCACCCATCACTCCTGCTAAACCAATAGGTTCTTTTTGATTAGTTATAACAATATCTTCTTCTGTTAATATTCTCTCTTGATTATCAAGAGTAACTAATGTTTCACCATTATTAGCTTGTCTAACACCTATTTTAGAACCTAATTTATCAGCATCATAAAAGTGTAATGGTTGACCAGTTTCTAACATTACATAGTTAGAAATATCTACTACATTATTAATACTTCTAATACCACAAGCCATTAATCTATTTTTAATATATAAAGGACTTGGTTCAATTTTAATACCATCTACTCTTTTAAGTAAGAAAGTATATGCATTAGGAGTATCTACTTTTAATGATAATTTTTTATTAATATTTTCTTTACTTTCTTTATATGTTAAATCAGGTAATTTAACTTCTTCTCCTGTAATAATAGAACTTTCATAAGCAAGACCTAACATACTTAATTCATCTGCTCTATTAGCTGTTAATTCAAAATCAATTATTTCATCATCTAATTCTAAGAATCTAATTGGATCATCTCCAACTATAGCTTCTTCTGGAAGTTCATGAATACCATTTATATCTTCAGGACTTAAATATTTATTTTCTAAACCTAGTTCTGCGATTGAACAAATCATACCATTAGATTCATGTCCTAAAATAATAGTCTTTTTAATTTGACCACCAGGTAATTCAGCACCATCAAGAGCAACTATTACTTTTATTCCTGCTCTAACATTAGGAGCACCACATACTATATTTAATACTTCACTACCAATATCAACCTTACATAAATTTAAATGATCACTTTCAGGATGTTTTTCACAAGATATAACTTCTCCAGTAATTAATTTAGTAGCATTAACTAGTTTAGTAATACTTTCATATTCATTACCAAGTTTTAACATTTTATCAGCATATTCATGAAAATCAATATTTTCTAATGAAGTATATTCACTAACAAACTTTTTACTTAATCTCATTATTACATCTCCTTTCTATTAAAATTATGTAAGAATCTATAATCATTTGTAAAATAATCTCTCATATTAGTAACACCATATTTTAAAGATGCTACTCTTTCAATACCAACACCAAAAGCAAATCCTTGATATTTAGTATGATCAAAACCACAGAATTCTAATACATTTGGATGTACCATTCCACAACCAAGTATTTCAATCCATCCAGTTCCTTTACAAATATTACATCCTTTTTGTCCACAATTAAAGCATGATACATCTACTTCATAAGAAGGTTCTGTAAATGGGAAATAACTAGCTCTAAATCTAATTTCTCTATCTCTACCAAACATTCTCCTAGCTAAACATTCTAATGTTCCTTTTAAATCTGATAATGAAATGTTTTCACCAACAACTAATCCTTCAACTTGACTAAATTCATGAGAGTGAGTTGCATCATCATCATCTCTTCTATATGTTTTACCAGGACAAATCATCTTAAATGGATGTTTTTCTTCCATACTAGTCATATATCTAACTTGCATTGAACTAGTATGTGGTCTTAGTAACATATCTTCTGTAATATAGAAACTATCTTGTGCATCTCTAGCAGGATGTGATTTTGGTAAATTTAACTTTTCAAAGCAGTTTTCATCACTATCTACTTCTGGTCCATCTACTACATCATATCCCATAGAAACAAATAAATCTTCTATTTCCTCTCTAACCATTGTTAATGGATGTTTAGTACCAGGAACTCTCTTATTACTTGGAAGAGTAATATCTATCTTATCATTTTCAAGTCTTTTGTTTAATTCAGCGCTTTTAATCTCTTGTAATTTAAGATCTAAAGCATTTTGTAAAGCTTCTCTTACTTCATTAGAAACTTTTCCTACTTCCTTTTTCTCTTCTGGTGATAGACTTCCCATTCCACTCATAACTTCAGAAAAAGCACTTTTTTTACCTAAATATTTACTCTTAGTATTATTAATTGCTGTTTCATCAGTACAGTTACTTATTTCTTCAAGAGCTTCTTTTTTAATTTCATTCAACTTCTCTATCATACTTTCCTCCTAAAATAAAAAGTCATAAACTAAGGACGAAAAACCGCGGTACCACCTTAATTCATGACTTTAATCATCTCTATTCTTTAACGCAGATATACGTTTCTTTTAACGAAAGGTGAATTCATGATTATTTATTTGTTAGATTTCCACTTTATACTAACTCCCTATAAATAAATATAATATCATTACTATTTCTTTCAAAAGACATAAGTATTTTAACACTATTTTATTTAAATATCAATATAAATATAAAAAAGAAGTTTTATATAAAACTTCTTTATTTATTGTCTTTTACTTCTAATAATTACAATTCCTGAACATCCTCCTGATGCATTAGGGTTACCATTTCCACCAGAAGCAATTC
>Ga0247610_10008545_pt1 | contig 10404 bp, 9 predicted proteins | sample 174DNAGHGhighgp2_FD_193483 | JGI IMG/M metagenome (GOLD analysis project Ga0247610, IMG submission 193483) | Sheep rumen microbial communities from Palmerston North, Manawatu-Wanganui, New Zealand - 1742 DNA GHGhigh gp2 | ecosystem: Host-associated > Mammals > Digestive system > Stomach > Rumen ... | reverse complement strand
AAGAATGGTGGCTGCCAATTGGTGCTACCAAATTGCTGTTTTCACTTTTTGCAACACTCTCATCACCGTCCCCTATAACTCCGTTATCGTGGCTCATGAAAATATGAAAATTTATGCTTATTTGTCTCTTGCAACTGCATTTTTGAAATTGCTAATATGTATGATGGTTGCATATTCTCCTATTGACAAACTTATTTTTTATTCGGTGATGATTGGACTGATGCTTATTTTAAACAGAACATTCACTAGATTGTATTGTAGGAGGAAATATAAGGAATGCAGAAGTGGATTCAAGTATGATAAGCAGCTTTTCCGACAAATCTTTTCTTTTGCTGGATGGAGTTATCTGGGGTCCATTGCTGGAATCATACACCAGCAAGGAATCAACATCCTTGTCAATCTTTTCTTCGGCACGACAATCAATGCCACTCAAGGTGTTGCCAGCCAAGTGAAAAATGGTGTCAATAGGTTGTCCTGTAGTTTCATGGTAGCGAGCAGACCACAGATTACACAATCGTATGCCAGTGGTGATATTTCGTATATGCATGAATTGGTAACTCTGGCAAGCAGAATTTATACCTTTCTGTTCATGTTTTTTTCTTTGCCTATCCTTTTTAATACCGATGCTATCTTGAATTTGTGGCTGAAGGAAGTGCCTCAGCACAGCGTATTATTCGTCAGGCTCACTTTGTTGTATATGATGATATGGAATAGTTCACAAGCACTGTCTACGGGTATTGGAGCAACAGGAAAGGTTAAATATGTGAATATTGTCAATAGTTCTCTTCGAGTTATGATCGTCCCTATCTGTTATGTTTTGTTGAAACAGGGTGGTGGTGTGGAGACATTGCTTATTGTTCCAATAGTGATAGATTTTATAGTTATTTTTACCAAATTGTATTTTTTCCATTCCTACACTCGTTATAATGTGTTCGTCTATCTTCGATATGTGATGTTTTACGCCTTTTTTCTATTGCTTATCACTTCTGCAGGGTGTTATTTGATGAATATGGCATTGCCCGAAGGAAATATCCTTTGCTTGTTCACACGTCTTGCACTCAATACCTTGTTTGGTGGTTTGGTAATCTATTTTATTGGATGTAATAAAAAAGAAAGAAAATTTATTTCGAAGAAATTTGAATCTCTCAGAAGAAGAAAAGGTTAGTGGTAAAGATTAATTAGCGAACAGTTGCCCATATAATGAAACAAAAAAAAATACATATCGGTAGGGCTTTAGCCTCCTATTTCAAGCAACCCAATACGTACATCATTGTTGACTTTTTAACAATAATGATTACATTTTTGTTTTTTTCCCCTCGAATGGAGTTATTGATGCCTTCTTACGTTGCCGTTATATTGGCATTGCAGCTTCTGTTGTTTATTGTTATTGTTTTTTCTGATAGATTCAAAATGTTCCGGGAATCCAATTATCTTTTGGCTATGATCATATGCTATGCAGCCATATTGTTGGCGCCATTGAATATTGGACATCAAACTATATTCAATAGATATTTGGTATTGACTTTTCCAACGGTTATCTTTTTCGTTTTTCTGTATAACTTAAAATATCGTGGAAATAAAGCAAACATTATCCTTTCCTTGGTTATTCTTCTCATTATGATAAACCCAAGTTGGAATACTTACAAAGCATTGCTTATAGATGGCAATGCGTGTAGGAGGATGGGTATCGATCTAGAATATACTTACTTTCAGATGAAGCACGGTGTGATGGGATATGTCCTTGTCTATTCTATGGTTTTTATACACATTGTATTTGCATTTTTAGTTAAGAACAATTCTCGTCTTGATTTTTCCAAAACAACGAAAGTGCTGATTATTCTTGTTTGTGTATTCAGTTTCTTTTTCATTGTTCTTTCAAACTATTTCACGGCATTGATACTTGCTGTTTTCTCAGATTTTGCTATATGGGTGTTGGCAAAATCTTCCAAATATGTTATCCTGCTTATTACATTGTTTACCATCTATTCTTTCAACCCGGATGGTTTCAATGACGTTATTATTGACACCTCTCTTCGTCTTGTCCCTCATGGGAAAACTTATGATCGAATAGAATCGATGAAGACGACTAGTTTGGATGCAATGGATTCTCGTAAGGGCCACATGAGTATTTCTTGGAGGACTATAAATCATTATCCTATTACGGGGGGGGTGGTTGACAAGCTTTTCACCATTAATGGTGGTATCAGTCAGCATTCTTATGTTTTGGATACAATCGCCATTTATGGCTTGCCTTTGGGCGTTTTCTATTTTTACATTGCTTTGTTTCCTTTTATCTTTTTGTATAAGAAAGCCAAATACTATACACAAAAGTTTTTTGTGAGTCTTATGGGGGGGGTATTCTTTGTGTTTTGTTATCGGAACAATTACACAGGGCATATCGGATGCATCGTTTATCTAATTGTGCCAACGGCTTGCACCTATGTAAACACCTATTTTAAACCATTGGCTCATAAGAATACCTACATCGACTTAAGCAAAACATGATGAAGAGAAGAAAAGTCTTGTTTGTGATTTCTTCCTTCACCGTAGGGGGGACATCCACTTCCTTGTTGAACTTGATATCACTCTTGCCCCATAGTGATGTTGATTTCAGTGTGTATGCTTTGACCAATGATGGACCACTGAGGGATGAGATGAGCAAATGGGCTACTATTGTCAATGATGGCAGCCATCATCGTGGTCCTACAAAAAAAAGATATTTGAAAACAAAAATTTTCGCTTTTGCAAAAAAAATCTATCGCCTTCTTAGGAAAAGGAAAGTCAATCTTTCGACATATTATTACAAGCATTTGGCAAAAAAACTAGATGACAAGCATTATGATTGTATCATAGCATATCAAGAAGGAAATGTCACTGAAGCCGTTAGTTTTTGTAATACAAAGAAAGTTGCATGGATACATAGTGACTATTCAAGATTCTTAAAATTAATCAAGTCATCACCACAGCATAAACTTTATCAAGGTTTCGACAAAATTTTCAATGTGTCGGAAATGGCAAAAAAGAAATTCGACAGCGTTATGCCTGAGTGCAGCCATAAGTCTTTTTCCTTGTATAATGCCATCAATGTAAATAGAATACAAAATCTCGCAAATGAGCATACCGATTTCATATTTGAATCGGGGGTATTCCATATCATTTCCATAGGAAGACTTGATCCTGTAAAAAGATTTGATAGAATCCCAGAGATAGCGCTTTCGTTGAAGGAAATGGGTCTCAAATTCAAATGGTTGTTGGTGGGTGGCTCTACGGTGAGCGCTCCTATGTTGATGAATGACTTGCATAATGAAATACAGTACAAGGGTTTGCAGAAAGAGGTCTGCATATTGGGAAACATACCAAATCCTTATCCTGTTTTGAAAAAATGTAATCTCTTGGTTTGCCTTTCTGTTTCAGAGACATTCAACTATACCATCGCCGAGGCAAGGGTGCTTGGGGTTCCTGTCCTTTCTGCTGATTATGAAGGAGTGGATGAGTTCCTTACCGATAGGATTGGTGGGGTGGTTGCTCGTTTGGAGGATATCCCTCAGATGATAGGAAAAATCATTAGTGACAAATCTTTCCATCAATCATTGAAACAAGGCATTCCTTCATACAAGGATTACAATGAAACCATCTTGAATAGATTCTTGTCTGACATTGTTGGCTGATTTCATTTCTTTATCTGTCACCTCAAAAAAAGAATGCAGTATGAAACCTAAAGTTACAATCATCACTGTTTGTTACAATGCCATCAATGGTTTGGAGAAGACCCTTGAATCGGTCATTGCTCAAACTTGGGACTGCTTGGAATATATTGTCATTGATGGAGGCAGCACTGATGGCTCTTTGGACGTTTTGGAAAAATACAAGCATCATGTTGATTGCTTGGTAAGTGAGCGTGACAAAGGTGTTTATGATGCAATGAACAAGGGTGTGAGAATCGCTCATGGAGAATGGGTCTTGTTTATGAATGCTGGGGATGTTTTCCATGATGAAATGGTTGTGGAGAAGATGTTTCAAGACAGGAATCTGAATGGAGTCTCTATCTTGTTTGGAGACACTGAATGCGTTTTCACCAATGGAAATCGTTTGGTGAAATATGGGGATTACAAGATTCATCAGATTATGCCCTCATGCCATCAGTCCATATTCTGCCGTAGGGAATTGCTGGTGAGTCATCCTTTTGATTTGAAATACAAAGTGAGGGCAGACTTGGATTTCTTTTGCAAAATGAAAAAAAAGGAATGTCCTATAATGTATGTTCCTATTGTGGTTTCCATTTTTGATAGGAGGGAAGGTATCAGCACAGATTTCAAGAAGGCTAAAAAAGAATATTTTCAAATCTTGTATCCTCCAGTGGTTGCAGATACGCTGTATTGGGCTTATCTCTTAGGAAGGAAAACCAAACGTTTCCTATGGAAATGGGTTGGTTCAAATCACCATTAGGTACAAGTTGGAAAAAGAAGGCTTGGGTTATAGTTTAGTAGAGAAGGATGAAACGAAAGAAAGTGCTGTATATTGGTGGATTTGAGTTGCCTGACAAGAATGCAGCAGCTCATCGCGTGGTTGCTGTGGCAAAATGCTTGCGAGATTTGGATTATGAAGTCGAATTCATTGGCATTACTCATGATGATGATTTTTGTGGTAGTTTTGAAGGGTTTGGATACACGGCATTGCAATACCCACGTTCTAACAAGGCATGGATACGCTATGCCATTGGAGCAGATATTGTTAAAAAGGTGAAACAGCAGGCACCTGACATCATCATTGCTTATAATTATCCAGCAGTGGCACTCGCTCGTATCATTTGTTATGCTCGAAGTAGAAAGGTGAAAGTGGTGGGCGACATCACGGAATGGTATCAATCAAAATATTGGTATCGTCGTTTGGATACTATCTTGAGTATGAGATGTGTTTACAAGAATCTTGATGGTATCATCGCTATCAGCAACTATCTTTATGATTTCTTTTCTCCTTGTAAAAGGATGGTTTTGCCGCCATTGGTGGACAAGGAAGAAAAAAAATGGAATAGAGTTTCTAACTATGACTTTGAGAACAAGATAAGGATCGTTTATGCTGGAAATCCAGGAAAAAAAGACCTCCTCGGAAGTGTGGTGCACGCTTTAGACCAAATACACAACAAAAGGGTGGAACTGACCATCATTGGTATGAATGAAAAGCAATTTGTCATAACTTATGGTTCAAAGGGGTACGAAAACGCAAACATTTCTTTCTTGGGAAGAAAACCACATCAAGAGGTAATCAATATTCTATCATCATCCGACTTCCAAATCATCATTAGGGAAAACAACCGCCTTTGCAATGCAGGATTTCCAACGAAGTTTGTAGAAACCGTTATGGCCGGAGCGTCTGTGATAGCCAATCGTTTCAGTGACATCTCACACTATTTGGAAGACGGAACCAATGGTTTCTTATTAGAATCGTTTGATACAGATGAAATCGCCAAGACACTTTCCAAAGTGGCACAACTTTCCAGAGATGAGATTGAGCATATGAAAGCCAATGCAAAGAAGATTTCTTTCGATTATAGGGATTATTTGCCACAAGTCAAAGATTTCTTCTTAACCATATAGGATAGTTATTCAACATAATATATAAAAATGAGTTACAGTCATTTGTCTTTTCCAAAAGACTCTTTGTTCCTCGTCACCGGTGGCGCCGGATTCATCGGCTCCAACCTCTGTGAGGCCATCCTGAGGATGGGGTGTCGTGTGCGCTGTCTCGATGACTTGAGCACAGGCAAGCAGAAGAACGTCGACCTCTTTATCGACCATCCAAACTATGAATTCATCAAGGGGGACATCAAGGATCTCGACACATGCATGAAGGCTTGCGAAGGGGTGGACTACGTCCTCAACCAAGCGGCATGGGGAAGTGTACCACGCTCCATCGAGATGCCTTTGTTCTACTGTGCCAATAACATACAAGGCACGCTCAACATGCTGGAGGCGGCAAGGCAAAACGGGGTCAAGAAGTTTGTTTATGCATCAAGTTCCTCTGTCTATGGCGACGAGCCCAACCTCCCCAAGCGAGAGGGCGTGGAGGGAAACCTGCTTTCACCCTATGCTGTCTCGAAAAGATGTGACGAGGAATGGGCCAAGCAGTACACCAAGCATTACGGGCTCGACACCTACGGGCTGCGTTACTTCAACGTCTTCGGAAGAAGGCAGGATCCCGACGGGGCATATGCCGCTGTCATCCCTAAGTTCATCAAACTGCTGCTCAACGGTCAGAAATGCCATATAAACGGCGACGGAAGACAAAGCCGCGACTTCACTTACATCGAGAATGTGATAGAGGCCAACCTCAAGGCGTGCCTGGCTTCACACGAAGCAGCAGGGGAAGCCTACAACGTGGCCTATGGTGGGCGGGAGTATCTCATCGACATCTACTACACCCTTTGCAAAGCGCTAAATACAGATTTGGAACCTGAATTCGGACCGGACAGGCCGGGAGATATCAAGCATTCAAACGCCGACATCAGCAAGGCGAGAAAATTACTGGGTTACGATCCGGAATACAATTTCGAGCGTGGGCTCAATGAAGCCATTGAATGGTATAAAAACAACGTTTGACATATTGACAGACTGGTTGGGAAAATAGAGCTGACATACTGACATGTGGATATTATGAATAGCTGGCGATGATTTTGAAATTCAAACCCATCTTGAAATCCACCATCTGGGGTGGGGAAAAAATTGTTAAATTAAAGAAAATGGAATCTCCCCAACCACTAGTGGGCGAGAGTTGGGAGATTTCTGGCATCCCCGGTTCTGAGAGCATCGTCAGTGAAGGTGATTATGAAGGACTGCCACTCAACCAACTGGTGCATAAAATGGGTGCGAAACTTTTGGGAACCAGGAACCATCAGCGTTTTAGAAATGAGTTCCCACTCCTTGTCAAGTTTATTGACGCCAATGAAGACCTCTCCATTCAGGTGCATCCTGATGAAGAGACCGCCCAGCGTCAAGGGAAGGGTCATGGTAAGACAGAAATGTGGTACGCCATGCAGTCCTCACCTGATGCGCATCTTTATAATGGCCTTAGACAAGTCATCACGCCCGAACAATGCAAGGCAATGGCTAACGATGGCACCATTTGCGACGCTTTGGCTCGTTATGAGGTGAGGGAGGGTGATGTCTTTTTTGTTCCAGCTGGCTGCATACATTCCATTGGAAAGGGATGCCTCGTCGTCGAAATACAACAGACCAGTGATGTCACCTACCGCCTATATGACTTTATGCGACGTGGAAAGAACGGCAAGCTTCGAGAACTTCACTTGAAGGAGGCTGCTGAGAGTATTCATTACCAATCAATTTTGGACAATCACATCACATACACCCCTCAAAAAAATAAAGGCATAGGATTGGTGAGAAGTCCTTTTTTCACCACTTCCATCTATGATCTAGATGAAACTATGATTATTGACTACAACAACTTAGACAGTTTTGTCATACTTATTGGCTTGAAAGGTCAAGGTTCCCTCTTCGATCATGAGGGACGCAGTACATCGTTGTGCGAAGGTGAAACTGTGTTGATACCTGCTTGCACAAAAGAAATCAAGGTGGAAGGCGAAGTGAAATTCCTGGAAACTTATGTGTAATCATATAACTGAAATTGTTAGTAGGCGAATGGTATAAAAACAACGTTTGACAATCAAATACATCCAGAAATATGAAAGAAATCAAAATTTGCGTGATAGGATTGGGATATGTGGGCCTGCCTTTGGCACGCTTATTCTCCACCAAATATCCCACGGTGGGTTTCGACATGAACCCGGCACGCGTGGAGGCGTTGATGGGAGGTCATGACAGCACGCTTGAAGTGGCTGACGACTTGTTGAAAGATGCAATAGAGAATCACGGATTCACATGCACCACCGATTTGGAGATGATACGCGACTGCAACTTCTATGTCGTAGCCGTGCCAACACCGGTGGATGAGAACAACAATCCCGACTTGCGACCGCTCTATGGGGCAAGCGACACGGTGGGAAAGGTCATTTCCAAAGGAGACATCGTGGTGTATGAGTCTACCGTTTATCCGGGGGTGACCGAAGACGAGTGCATCCCTGTCGTAGAAAGAGTTAGCGGCATGAAATACAATACCGACTTCTTTGCAGGATACTCGCCAGAGCGCATCAACCCGGGAGACAAGCTGCACACCGTGGAACTCATCAAGAAAGTCACGTCGGGCTCTACTCCGGAAGTGGCGGAAATCGTGAACAACGTCTATGCAAGTGTCATCAAGGCCGGGACCCACAAGGCTTCCAGCATCAAGGTGGCGGAGGCTGCAAAAGTGATTGAGAACTCACAACGGGATATCAACATCGCCTTCGTCAATGAATTGTCGAAAATCTTCAACCGCATGGGCATCGACACACGGGATGTTCTTGAGGCTGCTGCCACCAAATGGAATTTCCTGCCTTTCAAACCGGGGCTTGTGGGAGGACATTGCATCGGCGTAGACCCTTATTATCTCGCACAGTGCGCGCAACGTCATGGATACAATCCCGAAATCATACTCGCGGGACGAAGGACAAACGACGGAATGGGCGAGTATGTGGCCAACCAAACACTCAGGTGCATGCTCAAGAAGGGCATACCGGTGCTCAAGTCGCACATCCTCATCTTGGGATTCACCTTCAAGGAGAACTGTCCTGACGTGCGCAACACCAAGGTCATCGACATCTACAAGGCTTTGGCTGAGTTCGACTTGTGCATCACTGTCTACGACCCTTGGGCCAATCCCGACATCGTAAGAAAGGAGTATGGCATTGAAGTGACCAACCAACTGCCTATCGAGAAAGCCGATGCCGCCATCCTCGCCGTAGCACATTCCAAGTTTGAAAGCCTCGATGTTTTGTCACTTGTCAAGCAAAAGCATGTGATTTACGACGTGAAGGCTTTCCTCGACAGGAACATCGTGGATGGAAGACTGTAAGAGGAAAACAAATCTTATATGAGTAGCTATTACTATTCCCGTCTTGATAGTATGATCCCTATATCTAATGGGCTATTGGGACAGTTGATTTAGTAATAATTTGATTTGTTAGGGCAAACTTAGCATTCTTTGGTGAAATATCTATTTAGTGATATTTTTCATCATTGGTTAATATTTGTACTTTTCAAACATAACTCGTCATTGTTGGTTTATTTTGTTTATTTGTGATAATTGATTGTAGGTCTTACCATCAATACATAAACGAATTATGAAAAAAATAGTAATAGTTTACCCAATACGTCATAATGATTATGGTTTCTTTTCAGATTTGATTCATAAGAAAAATGTAGAATTAGTAAGTCTGAAGCCTAATCCATATTCGTTTCTTATAAAAAATCTCAAATTAGGTAAAGGCGCTAAAGCACTCGCACATTATTTGAAAAAATTATTCAAGTATTTATTATACAAAATCAAAATTGATTTGGATAATATTAATTTCTATTCATTGCCATACAAAACTAAAAACGTAAAAATGATATTAGTGATGGATTTTGCGTTGAATGCAATGGATAATTTTAATGTGCTAAATAAGTGTAAAAAAAACAAAAAATTAAAGATTTGTCTTTATCTTTCAATCAGATTGGTTTTGGCGACGCAGAAAAAAGAGAGGATGTTCAAAAGTTATTGCAAAAAATGAAATCATTCAAGTGGGATTCCATATTCTCATTTGATAAACGTGATTGTGAAAAGTATGGTTTCCAATATATGGGGTTCAATTATTATTCAATGAGAAATTTGGAATCAGTGTCAAATCCGTCAAAAGATTTATTTTTAGCGGTATGTTATTCTAAGTCAAGAGAAAAGATAATATGTGACGTGTATAGTTATCTTGCAAAGGCAGGTGTAAAATGTGATTTTTATGTTAAGTTGTGGAATGAGGGGTATGAAAATATGATTGATGGTATTCATTATATAACTGATGGTATTGCCATGATGACTTATGAAGAATGTTTGAAAAAATCACTTGATAGTAATTGCTTGCTTGAAATCATCAGACCAGGTCAAGAAGGTCCAACACTGAGGTATATGGAAGCTGTTTGTTATAATAAAAAACTCCTAACAAATAACAGCCAAATAACTGAATATCCATATTATAATCCCAAATATATGAAGTTTTTCGACAAAATGGAGGATATTGATATAGAATGGCTGACAGACAAATCTCCTGTGGAATACAATTATAAGGGAGATTTTTCACCAGTTCATTTAGTCGATGAACTTCTTAGCAATGAATAATTCCAAGTTTATTTATTTAAAACTTTCCCAATAGGTTGTACTATACATTTCTGTCTCTATTCATCAAAAATCCCCGTATTTAAGTCTTCGGCATGACAAGGATGAGCATTCATCCCTCAAAATTTCACTTGAAAACTTGAAATT
>Ga0247610_10008544_pt1 | contig 10405 bp, 16 predicted proteins | sample 174DNAGHGhighgp2_FD_193483 | JGI IMG/M metagenome (GOLD analysis project Ga0247610, IMG submission 193483) | Sheep rumen microbial communities from Palmerston North, Manawatu-Wanganui, New Zealand - 1742 DNA GHGhigh gp2 | ecosystem: Host-associated > Mammals > Digestive system > Stomach > Rumen... | reverse complement strand
CTTGAAAAATATTTTACTGATGTAGATTCATTTTGTTCACCATTTTTAGGTGGTGGTTCATTTGAAATATATATGGCAGAAAAAGGTAAAAGAGTTTATGGATATGATTACTTTGATTTATTAGTAAATTGTTGGAATCAATTACTTAATAATAGAGATGCTTTTTATAATGAATTAATGAAATATTATAATATATTTTGGAATGAAACTCATACTCATGAAGAATTAAGAGATTTATATTATAATCTTAGAGATAAAGCAATTTATGAAGAAACCGATGATTTAAAAAGAGCAGTTATGTTTTTAGTTATTAACAGATGCTCTTTTTCTGGATTAGGTATGCTAGGTGGTTTTATATCATTATGGACAGTTGAATTTACAAAAGGTATTGTAGAAAGAATTAAAGAATTTAATGTTCCAAATCTTTCTGTTGAATATATGTCTTTTGAAGATTCTATTGCTAAACATCCTGATAAAAGATTATATTTAGATCCACCTTATATTGTAGATGCTCAATTATATGGTTCTAAAGATAATGATTTACATATGTCTTTTGACCATAAAAAATTAGCAGATATACTTCATCAAAGAGATAATTGGGTATTATCTTATAATAATTGTGATGAAGTAAGAAAACTTTATGATGGATATATTATACTTGATCCAAAATGGACATATGGATTAACTAAAGATAGAAAAATGGATAATGCTCCTTCAAAAGAAGTTTTAATATTATCCAAAGATATTCAACCAAAATAAATTTTATGAAAGGGAAATTATGACTGAAAGATTTAATAGAAAAAATTATGAATTTCTTACAGAAGAACAACAGAAAGATTTTTTTGATGAAAAAACATTAATACTTCAGCAAAGAGGATTAAAAGTTAAAGATCAATTAATTAAAGCAATGTATGATGGAATATACATTCGTCATAATATTCCTAAACTTAATTGTACAACAGGTAATTCATATATTTCTATTATTATTGATACGGCTATTTCTAATATTTTAGGTGGTAAATATGTTGATGAAATTGGATATGATATTCTTTATAAAGAACATGGTGCAATAGTTAGAATTTCTTCTAAATCATTAAAAAAGATGTTTGCTAAAACAGGAACGAGATCAATTATTGATTCTAATAAATTAGCTTCATCTGATAATTATGATAATAATAAACATGATGAAAGAACTGATTCTGATGTTTATCTTCTTGTTCAAACAGAAGGACAATTATTAATTGCTGTTGCTCCAAAAGCAGTTTATGATGTTTATCATAAGGAAACATCATCTAATACATCATTTACAATACCTAATGATTCATATATTAAATTTATTATTTCAAGAGAAGATAACATTTATTATGATGAAAATTATGTATCTGATAATATACATGTATTAAATTTGATTAATGCTACAAATGAATTTTTTAATAAATACGGAAAAGAAGATGGAGTCTTGGCAGAGAGGCTGAATGCGACCGATTGCTAATCGGTTATAGGTTTGAAAAAACTTATCAGAGGTTCAAATCCTCTAGGCTCCGCCATGCAGATATAGTATAGTGGTTATTACGATGGTTTGCCAAATCATAGATGCCAGTTCAATTCTGACTATCTGCTCCATTTTTACCGATCGGTAATAACTTATAACAATCTTCTAAATTATTCTACAAAAATTACCGATCGGGAATATTCCCATAGTTTAATTGAACAAAATATCAGATTACGACTCTGAAGATTGGGGGTTTGAGTCCCTCTGGGAATGATTTTTTAAATTAATTTAAAAAAGTTCTTGACAATAATAAAATCCTATGTTATAACAATTATAGTTAAACAGTTAATGAAAGGTTTTTGAAAATGGCAAATGTTGGCGATAAATTTGTTCGTAGAACTGCAAATGGTACGATATTATCTGAATTAACGGTTATAAAAGTTACTGAAAAATCTATGTTTTTACAAAATACTTTGGGAAAAATTTATCGTAAAGCAAATACTGATAAAAAATATGTTATTATTAAACCATTTTCTGGTAGCAATTTTGAAGAAACTTTGTATAAAGAAGATTAATTGAAAGGAAAATTCAATGTCTGATTTAATTAATGTAAAAGTTAAAAAAGAAACCTTAATGAAATTATTAGAGGATAGATTGCATCATTGGACTGATGAAGAAGATTATATTAGTTTATATATGAAAATGTATGAATCTAATTATGATATGGGGTTGTTTGATAATCAAGTAATTGATATTGATGATTTGGTTGACAATGATTGGTGTAATAATTTTTCTATCATTGGTGTTGGAACAGATAATTTTGATGAATTAGTTGATAATGGTGAATATTATTCTATTAATCTTGAAGAAACATTAATGTTGGTTAGGAATTAAAAGATGTATATTGTAGATGTTGATAAAGATGATTTGGTAAAACTTTTTGTAGAAAGAGTTAAACATTGGACTGATGATAATACTGTTATCAATCTTTATAAAATGATGTATGAGGAACATTTGATTGATAATCCTGCTTATTATGGTAATGGAATTGATGAACCAATTGACTATATAAGTATTGTTGATGATGATTTTAAGAATTGTCAAGTAATTTATGATACTGATGATGTATATGATATTTTAATGGAACATATTGCTGAAAGTAATTTTGATTTATCTGATGATAAACAATTAAAAGGATTTAGTTATATAGAAACATATAATTATAATAGAAATGAAATTTTAGTAAGAAAATCTTAAAAGTGAGTTTGAAGATGAATAATGATAATGTAATTCTAAAATATTCTTTTGAAGTAGGTGCTTTAAATTATGGTTATGTAGAAAATTGTATTCATAACTATTGTTTTAAAAGAGGTTATAATTATAATCTTAAAAAAGGTTCTGGAATTTTAAGTAAACCATTTTTTGTTGAAATAGTTGTTCCAAGAATTAAAGCAGAAATTGTTAAAGAAGAATTTAAACATATTTTTTAAAATAATACTTGACAATAAATAAAATAAGGATTATAATTATATTAGAAATCGTGAATAAGAAAAGATAAATGCTCTGGTCATTCAAAGGTTAGGATGCGGTTCTTATAAAGCTGTCATGGTGGTTCGAGTCCACCCTAGAGTACCAAGTTTCCTTGCAAGGGAGTGTGAATAAATGGTTTTCTGGACATCTTTTCCACTGTTTATTCTTAACACAATCTATAAGATGTCGGATTTACTGATAGTTTCTTCAAATCAGAGGTTTTAAGTTTCCTAGTGGAATGAAAATTCCGTGATGAAGGGTGGTTATGAGTTATCCTAATCCAAAAAACAAAAACTCTTATTTTATGCGGGTTAGTGAAATGGTATCACATTAGGCCCATAACCTAATATTTCTGGTTCAAGTCCGGAGCCCGCCTCCAATGGTTATGTAGTTCAAATAGTGGAACATATCTCTCATAAGGATAAGGGTGATCGTGCAAGTCGATCCATAACCACCAGTTTCCTTTCGTTAAAAGGTGTTGTAAAATATGATGTGACAACTTAATAAACTCTCTGTGAAAATGAGCAACCTTAATTTATTTTTATGGTTGGAGTGTGTTTGAGATAAAAAGATGACTGCAATCAGATTTTTATCAACATTATGGTGGAACACAAAAAGTGAGAGAATTGCAGTTCTCAAAACAATTTCCGTAGGTTCGAGTCCTACCCCAACTGTCAATTTATTTGCAACCAATGTGTATTTTTACACATTGGTTATTTTTTTATGAAAATAATGCTTGACAAGTAATTTATCTTATGTTATATGTATTACATCAAATGATTACTGAAAGGATTTAACATGAAAACCATTAGTTTCCAAATCTTTAATAACAGATTGTTTTTATCAAGCAAATCTGCAAATGCTTGTGATTTGAGAGGTGCTTTAACAAAAAATATTACTATTAAAGTTAAGAATAATGTTTCTTTGAAACAAGTTGCTGAAAAACTTGGTTTTGATGCTAATTTTGAAATCAAAACTTATGGACATAAAGAATTTAAAAATCTTAAAGAAAACAAAAGATTATTGATACATTTTGTTCATAATGATTGCAAAGAATCTTCTGAAGAATTAATTCCAGATTCTTTAAAAGATTTGCTTGACAATCATTAAAAAAATATATTATAATTAGTATAGTCTGAAACAAATAATGAAAGGGAAAACAATGTTTGAAGTTAATGATATTATAGTTTGTTCTTATGGGTATAATTGCCATTTAGTTGATTTTTATAAAGTTGTTGGTGTAACTAAATCTGGTAAATCCATTAAAATCAGACAAGTTGGTGAAAAACTTATTTCCCACGATGGTTATGGACAAGCAGGATATGTTAAACCTACTGATGAATTTGTTTCAGAAAAAGTTTTAACAAGAAAAATTCATGAAGGTATTTGGCAACCATTTGTTAAAGTTGATGACTATTCATATGGTTATAAATGGGATGGTAAAGAAGTTGCTTTTGATTCTTATGATTAAGGAATAATAAATGTGGGAACAATTATCTAATTTAATTAGTCAGAATCCTTTACTTACTACTGTTTATTCAGGTGGTATTGTAGCTGTTATCGTAACCAATTTTAGAGCAATAATGCAGTTCTTAAAGGATAAAATTCTTTATCTAATATCTTTTACTGTATTAAAGGTTTCTAATATTGGTTATTGCTATATGGAAGATAAAAATGATTTAGAAATCTTCTTAAAGCAACAAAAACATATCTTTCAAAAATCTTATGAATTAACTGATAGAAATGATATTAGAGAGGGTTTTGGAATCTCTTGGTATATTATTTTTGGTAAATTGGTTTGTGTATTAAAAGATTTGGATACTTCTAAAAATATGCTTGTATTAAGAATACATATGAGAGTATTTTTTGCCAATAAAGAAAAGTTTATGAATCAATTAAAAGAAAGTTTAAATTTTGCAACAGAAATTTATGAAAATAAGATTTCTATTCTCTATGATTGGAATAGTAGAAAAAGAGAAAAAAGACCTTTGGCATCTGTCTATACAAATAATAATATATCAACAATGTTGAAAAATGATATTCAATCATTCATTGATTCTAAAAAGATGTATATGAATAATAATATTCTTTATAAAAGAAATTATTTGTTGTATGGAAAACCTGGAACTGGTAAATCTTCATTAATATTTGCTTTGGCATCCGAATTTAATTATAAGATTAAAATTATTGATTTAAAATCTGTTAGAAGAATACCAGACATTCTTCAACAAATATCTAATCAAGAAAAGATATTTTATGTATTTGAAGATATTGATGCTTTATCAACAACATTAATGGAAAGAGAAGATAAACCTGAATCTAATAGAATTAGTGAAAAGAAAGAATCTCCAAGAGAATTGGTTGCTGATAGTCATTCAGAAGGTTTAGATTTATCTGATATTCTTAATGTTATGGATGGTTTATATACCCCAGAAGGAGCAATTTGTTTCTTTACAACAAATCATATAGAAAAACTTGATAAAGCATTTCTTCGTGATGGTAGAATGGATTGTAAAGTTGAAATGAATGACCTTGATAATAAAACTGCTAATCAAATGATTAAAGATAAACTTGGTTATGAAGGATTATTTACTAAAGAATCTATTAATCCAGCAACTTTACAGGAAATGATTATTCAAGTAATTTGGAATAAAATGAGTCTTGAAGAATTTAAAGAAAAAATTAATTAAGGAATAAAATAATGCTTGACAAGTAATTTTTTCTATGTTATAAAAACTACATAAGATAACTTAATGAAAGGAAAATAATATGTGGATTGATGATTTAACAGATGGTGAAAGAGAAGTTTTAAGAGTTGCTGAAATAGAAGGTGAATATACAGGACCTTTTGGATTCTCTTATGAAATAGCAATTTACAATTATGCTAAACTTTCTGTAAATGGCATGAAAGGTGCTTTAAGTTCATTGGTTAAGAAAGGCATTTTAAATCACAGAAGTTTTAGAGAAGATGGTGCTTTATGGAATTATTACACAGTAACTTCTGAAGAAAAAGCAAATGAATTAAGAGAATATTTTAAAGGAGAAAAATAATGAAAATAATTGATGTGGGTCAGGATTTTAATAAAATGATTCCAAATTGGGCAAAAGGAATTAATGATTTTCTTATTGATGAAAAATCATTTAAATATCTTACTTCATTAAAACCAATATTTTATACTGCTTATGGTATAGATAATCAAGAATTTGTAGCATCAAGGATTTTAGATGGTTTTACAAAACCAAATCCATCAAAACGATATATCATATCATTTATTAAAGATTTAGAAATCAATCCTATAAAAAATTTTTGTAAAGAAAATAATTTAAAAATGGATTATGAAATTTTACCATACCATGATTTATTATTTGGTGATGTTAAAATGATTAGATATTCATTTAAAAAGAAAAATAATATATTAAAAAAAGTGTTGACTTATTTAAAAAATAATGTAATATATAGGAGAAAGGGAAAATAAAGATGGCAGTAATTTTAGTTAGATTTTTATTAGGGTATGTTATTTTTACTTGGTTATGGTTTCTTATTTTAACACTGGGTAATGGAATAAAAGTTCAGAATAAATTGTTGTTAATTCTTTTATCACCATTACTGGTATGGTTTAAAAACGGTAGAAAACAATTAACAAAACTTTTTAACAAATAATTTTAAGAAAGGGTAATAAAAATGAAAAAACTTTTAACAATTTTTGCAACAATTTTAATGCTTACAGGTTGCGGTGCAGAACAAATTGATACAGGTAATCGTGGTGTCGAAACATCTTGGGGTAAGATTGTTTCAGCAGAACCAATGACAGAGGGATTGTATTTTTATAATCTTATTGGTGGTGATATTATTGAATATGAGTGTAAGACTCAATCAATGGTATTTGAAATGACTACTTATACAAAAGATATGCAAACTGCTGAAATGAAAGTAACTATTAACTATAATTTACAGCCAGAAAATGTAGTTAAACTTCATAAAGAAATTGGTGTTCATTATGAAAGCAAAGTTCTTGAACCAAAAGTTTCTAATGCTATTAAAGATGTTGTTGGTCAATGGAATGCAGCACAATTAGTTTCAAGCAGAGATAAAGCATCTGAACAAATGACTAAAATTCTTTCTGAACAAGTTGCTGAAAACTATATTAATATTCAATCTGTAATGATTAATAATATTGATTACAGTGATGTGTTTGAAAATGCTATTGAAGCAAAAGTTGTTGCTACACAAAAAGCAGAAGAAGCAAAGAATAAAACAATTCAAGTTGAGGAAGAAGCAAAGCAAACAGTTCTTAAAGCAGAAGCAGAAGCAAAAGCAATGAAGATTAAAAGTGATGCTCTTGCTCAAAATAAATCACTTGTGGCATATGAAGCAGTTCAACGATGGGATGGAAAATTACCTCAATATATGCTTGGTGAATCAATGAATATGTTGATGAATGTTAAATAATTAACAAAAAGTAATTTTTAAAAAGGAATGTGTAAAAAATGCACATTCCTTTAATTTTCGTTCTATTAAACAATTTTGTTGAAATATAACCCTTGCTTTAAAATTGGTAAGAGTTTAATAATAACCCTATCAATATTTTTTATGAAAGGGTTATGAAAATGACAGATGGCGAAATTGAAAATCTTTTTAACCAAATTAAAGATGAAAATGCTGAACGAATAATAAAAATATATTTAAATTATATGGATAAAAAGTTTATAGATGAATCTAAAAAAGGAGCGTTCAAAACTTTAGCATATATGAAAAAACAATATGCTGAATTGATACAAATACATAGAGGTTTATTACAATGTTTAGAATTATCCCAAAAACACATTGAAAAATTAAATAATCTATTTAAGACTCTCCAATAATGAAAAAATCATATCATAATTTTCTTTAAGATGCTGTTCCAATAATTCATCACGGTGATTTAATTCATTTTTTATAGTGTTGATTATGAATTGTTTTAATGCTTTTTTAGGGTGTAGAATAAAATACCACATCATCATATCTCCATAACATTATACCAATATTTATAATTCAAAACACCTAAAAATCACTTTTATCAAAATTAATTTTGCAGGAATTACATTTTTATTATTTTTGAGTATAAATAAAAATAGAGATGATGAATTAAAACATCACCACCTCTATCTTTTAGATTAATACCTAACCTAAAAGGATTTTTTTAGTTTGCTTAACAGGAATGGGGTTTCTATTCTTATCAAATAAACCAGAATCATATGATTTATTCATATATTCTCCTTATAGTTCATTTAAGCACAATTGCTTATAATGAGGTATATAACCCAATTATTTGATAAGAAGAAAAATAAAAAGAGTCAATAATTATTGACTCTTTCTATATAATTTTCAACATTTTATAATATTAAGTATTAACCCCAGCAATTTCTAAAATCTCATTGATTTCATCATTGATTGTTTCGTATAAACCATTTTGTTTGCCTGCTTTTATATCTGATAAAATTATAGCATATAGAGTGTTAATTTTTTATTTGACAAGTAATAAAATATATGTTATTATATTATCATAATGATTAAAAACATTATTAAAAATATTTTTCAAAAAATAAAAAATAATTATTGACATTGATAAATATTTTTGTTATAATGTTATTATTAAAGGTTGATAAAGAAACCTTGCTATAAAAATCGTGAATAAGAAAAAATAATTATAATGGAGATGTGGTGGAACTGCTATACACATAACACTTAAAATGTTACGCCCGTAGGGATTGAGGGTTGGAATCCCTCCATCTCCACCAATTTTTATCATATTCTCTCCAAAAGGTTTTATAAAACAAAACTAAGTGGAGCAAATATGACAATTCCTAATAATAAGTTAGGTTTGATGAAAAATCAGTAAAAAACAATTATATAAGATATTATCTTTTAATAACTGGTTTACAAAATCAGTAGGATACCATCTTTAAATGTGTGGTGATGGGAGTATTCAATCTCTCTTTTATCTTATATATTATCTATTACTAAATAGTTTAGTGGGAACTCTCATTTAGTAATACTATTTGAAATAAGAATATAATAGTGTATAAAACCCTTATGCAGTTGGCTTACAATTTGCTTTCTCCATACAGTGATAAGGAAATTGAATATTTATAAATAAATATAATTATGGAGTATGCCAGGGTTGGCTCCCTAAACGCTCTTGAAAAGCGTGGTAACCGAAAGGTTAATTGTTCGATGCGATCATACTCCGCCATTTAAAATTATTATGTAAAAACAATATGTTAGATGCCCTTGTAGTATAAAGGCTATTACAGTTGACTTGTGGATTAATTGCAACTTTTATGAGAAATCATAATTGAAAATGATGCCAAAACGAGGAAAGCTGACCAAGTAATGTTGAAGTCAATCTCGTGCTAAATTAAGTAATTATATTACTTATAAATGTGTAGAGACTAGATGGTATCCACCTGACCAAGTAATGTTGAAGGCGAAGGAATAGTCCAGGGAGTGTAGAAATACACACAAACCAGAATCATCAGATGATTGTTCGATTCAGTCCTGGGGCAGATTTTATGGAGTTTTTAGTAATATTTCTCCCACCTTATAATTAAAAAAATTACTAATATAAAGAGTCACCATCCGGAAAACTTTGGAACTCCGAATACGATAAATCCTCAATGACAGGATACTTAATAAATAATTCTAGAACAAATTTATTAAGTTGGTGACATAAAAGATTGTTCATGTACATAATTGTACAAGGAATTTCGGGTAGTATGCTTTCGTAAGCACGTCTCCGCTTTTACTAACCCCCTAGATTTGGGGGTATTTTTATTTAAGGAGTTTAAAATGTTTAATTATGAACAAAGGGTTAAATTTGATTATTTTAGAGATGGTGCTTTATGGTATTCCACATTAAAAGGTTTTCAATTCTCTGTTCCTATAAATACATTAAGCAGTAAAGATATTTGTCTTTCTAATGATAAAGCAGAAAGATTTAAATATTGGATAAAAAGAGAATTAAATAAAAAATTTATTGACAAGAAAAAGAAATAGGTTTATAATAAATATGTATTTAACAAAAAAAGAAAGAGAATTACTTATGAATGAAAAATATTATATTCATTTAGAACAAATAAAACCCAATCAATTTATTTATGGAGTAATGGGTGTTATTGAAAATACCCCATTCGATTATGAAATATCTAAAATGGTTGGTAGTAGAGAAGATGTTATTAATAATATTTCTAAACAAATTATTAAAGATAATAAATTAGGAATTGAAAGAGATGTCTTTAATTTAAGATTTTCTGAATTACATGATGCAAAACATATGAATCAAATGATTTATAAAGATGATTTTTTTAAAGATTACAGAGTAAGTATTTCACCAGCAGTATTTT
>Ga0247610_10008543_pt1 | contig 10405 bp, 13 predicted proteins | sample 174DNAGHGhighgp2_FD_193483 | JGI IMG/M metagenome (GOLD analysis project Ga0247610, IMG submission 193483) | Sheep rumen microbial communities from Palmerston North, Manawatu-Wanganui, New Zealand - 1742 DNA GHGhigh gp2 | ecosystem: Host-associated > Mammals > Digestive system > Stomach > Rumen... | reverse complement strand
AACGAGTTTACACATAAGACCTATTAATCCTAAATTAAAATATGAAAAGCTCGGATTAATTCCGGGCTTTTTCTTTTTGTGAAAGGGTGGTTTAAATGAATATGAGAGAATATTTAGCAGTAAAAGATTACACTTATTTGGAATATTGCGATTATCTACAGCAAAAATATGGAATTGGCCTGGACGATTATATGACCAAATCATTTAATCCAAAAGCAAAATGTAAGCGAACGAAAGAAGGATTGTTGGCACATCACAAAAAAGAAGACACAATGATACTGTTGTCGACAAAAGAGGTTGCTGCGAAGTGTCCTTTCGAGTGGCAAACAAGAGAAAATATCGTTTATTGCGATTATTTAGAACATTTGTTGCTGCACATACTTATTTGCAAATACCCTTCAAATGAAAAAGCGGACGATATAGAAGTGGGAATTGGCGGAGTTGTATGCTTTATTGTTCCTGAGCTTAATGATTTATATAGTGGCTGGCAAACAAAACAGGCGTGGCGAAAGATTTGTCACGATAAGGTAAAAAACGATAAAGATGTCTATCTTGCTCTTTTGAAGCAATTTATCGCTTTTGAAGAAGATAACGAGTTTTTTAATGTTTCGATGCTGTGTAAAAGCTTTAATGAAAAATATGGTGGGTGGAGTGACAAACAAAATAGAAAATTATATGCAGAAATAAGGGCGTTAAACGCAGATAAATCGGGTGCGATTAGATACACTCTTTTGAATGCAATTGATGTTGTGATGGATGCTAAAAAAGCGTCAACCACACTTTTGCAGAATAAGCTTAATCTTGATTACGCGGAAGCTGCCAAAACAATGGATGAGCTTGAAGCAATGGGAATAATCGGACCGTTCGAGGGTTCAAAGCCAAGAAGGGTTTTGATTTCAAAACAAGACGCAGATAAATTTAAACAAATATACGCAAGCCAATCAAATCATATTGAGGACGCTCGTTCCCCAAAAATTATAAAAAGGTTTTGGAACAATAAATCAAATCGTTGGGCGTTGTTTGCGTTTTTTGTTGTTGTTGTGGTCACAATCGTTCAGATTGTCCTCTTTTTTTATAAATAATTGCGAGGTTAAACCGTTTGCCCCACGGATAGAAAATGCTGCGAACCACATCATTTCTTGTTGTCAGGACGGTTATACTACTGAAGATAATTGTCAGGTGTTGTGTAAGCGTTAAAACAACGATAAATCGGCGTAATAGAACTTTAATTTAATCGGGCAAAAACGCGGTGTTCGTGTCACATATATTTTTGAAATAAGGAGTGATTTGTATGCGTCGAACAGTCAATGAGATGCGTGAGTTTTTAATAAAGCTCGCAGAAGAATATAAATACAAACCGTTACCGCCTCTCTTGAGTATGCAATACAGACAGGATTATCTTGATTCGCTTCCTGCTGGAATGCTTGTACAGGGGAACAAGAACTGTCGCATATACTCAAAAGAAGGTACGCTCATTGCTTGCGGATACACGAGAATTGTTGTCGGTGATTACGGCGCCTTTATCGAGTTTTCGCCCAAGCAAGCGGTACACAAAAATATCGTTATAAAACGCGGACAGGAATACCGTGTGAATGATGAGAGATATACCAAAAATATTAAATATCACTGGTTAACCGCTGCGGATAAGTCGGATTGTAAAATATATTACCAGATAAAAACGGTCGAGTATGCAGATTACAAGCCGAAGATGTATTATGTCAGTCCATACGACGTTAAAATTCGTTATGAAAGAAGTTTTTTGTGATAACAAAAGAGGTGAATGATAATGAATTTTCATACAGATGAAGTGTTTTTAATGGGTAAGAAGGATGATAATCTCAAAACCTGTGAAGACGCCTATGTTCTCACAGAAAATCTTGTTGCAGTAATAGACGGCTGCACGGCATTATCAGATAAGACTTGGGGCGGAAAGGCTCCGGGTCGTTTCGCAGCAGAAACACTCAAGGAAATCCTTGAATTTTTGTCAAGGCAGACAATATGGCTGTCGTTTTGCAGCGCTCACGAGTTCTTTTTGAAGGTAAACGAGTTGTTTCTCGGAAGAATACGTGAAGTGTCGGGTGATGAATTGCTTTATGAAAAAGGCGGCCCGAGTGCAATGCTTATAGTTTTTAACGCGGTCAGGGGTCTTGTATGGACGTATGGCGATTGCCAGTGCTATATAAATGGCAAATATCATTGTATGGAGAAGAAAATTGATAATATTCTTTCCTCCGCAAGAAAAGTTTGCATTGAAAGCTTGCTTTCTTCGGGAAAATACACTGAAGCAGACTTGCTTGAGAACGACATCAGCCGTGAATGTATTCTTCCTGTGCTTCAGCTTCAGACTGAACTGGCAAACAATCCTCACTTTGAATACGGATATCCGGTAATTGACGGATATACCGTAAACAAGAAAATGATAAGAGAATACATACCGGAACCGGGAAGTAAAATCATACTTGCGTCAGACGGATACCCAAGACTTGAGAAGACTCTTGAAAAGAGTGAAAAAAGTCTCGCTGAAATACTTAAACTTGACCCTCTGTGCTATAAGTTTTTCTCATCTCCAAAAGGATTAGTTCCCGGCAATCAGAGTTTTGACGACAGGTGTTATGTACGAATTGAACTCGAGAAGGAGTGATAAGTGTGATTAACCTTGGTTTTGAGATAACAGACCCCGTAAGTAAGATTATATGGACGCTTGTACTTATATTTCTTGTGCCTTTAAACGCGTTTATAAAAACTCTTGTAATCAATATTCCTTTGGGCATAGCCGGTTTAATTCTCGTATTAAGAGGTAAACACGTCAATAAGTACAACCCGGACAAAGGTGAGGCTCCTGAGCTGATTGGATACGTGTTGTGGATATTCTGCGGAATTGTCTTTCTTACGGCGGTGTTTTTCTTCGTGTTCCATCCGGATATGATGATTACCTGAGGTGATGATATGAACATAATTGCGATGTGCGGTGTGCTCCTATCGGTTGCTGTTGCTGCAACAACTGTAACATACACCGTTCGAAACAACCAAAATTAAGGGCAAAAACATTAAGTTTTTCAACATATATTCAGGATGTGAATTCCACATCCTTTATGCTGGCGTAGCACAATTGGCAGTGCAGTTGCCTTGTAAGCATCAGGTTGACGGTTCGATTCCGCCCGCCAGCTCCAAAAAAATAAAAAAGAAGGTGATAATATGATTTTGAGATATCAACAGTCTGTTAGTGACGATGGAAAATTTATCACTGTCATAGAAAAGAGGTCGGGAAAGATTTACTCTGAAGGAAAAATACAGGGTAACGCTTTTACAATAGCTGCGGCTTTTAAGTTTGAAAACTCAAAATGCACAATTTTCGGCGATTATCATCAGAACACTCAAGAACAGCCGCTGAAAGAAGAAACCAAAATTAAAGGTCTTTACACTGAAAACGAGTATATGAACGCAAACCGTGCAAAGTTTTTCGACACAAACAATAATTGTATAGGAGTTATAAGACGTCAAAGAATTGACACCAAGGTCTTATGGGCAGAAAAGTACGTGTTTGATTACAGGGGAAAGAATTACCGGGCCTACTACGTTGCAAAACCTTTAAAGGGCTTGTTTTACTTTATCGTTGATGAAAACAATCGTACTATCATCGCAATAAAACAAGATACAACTGCAATTGACTGGTGTTTCGGATACGATATTATGCTTGAAGACGATTCGTTCGCAGAACTTGCCATTATGTTTCTGGCTTACGCAGATTATCATAAGTACGGCGGACGATGGGTAGAATTTGGTGGAATTAAGGTAAAGAGCGAAACTACACTCGTAGCCCAACCAAAAGAGATTACCGAACACTGGGACGCTGATTTTATGAACCGAGTTAAAAAGGAGGAGTAACAATGGCACTGATAATTAACTTATTTGGCCCGCCAGGCTGCGGAAAAAGTACCGGAGCAGCGTATCTGTTTTACAAGCTTAAGCTTGCAGGAGTAAATGCTGAGCTCATAACAGAATACGCAAAAGATAAGGTCTGGGAAGAAAATGGCTCTGCGTTAAGCAATCAGCTGTACATATTCGGAAAACAAGCGTATAGGATTGCGAGATGTGCAGATAAGGTTGACGTTGTCATAACAGACAGCCCCTTACCGTTATCGATTTTCTACAACAAAGACCCTGTTCTCGGCGAGCCGTTTAATCAGACGGTAATGAACGTTTTTAACTCGTACAACAATATGAATTTTCTGCTTAAACGGGTTAAAAAATATAATCCCGCCGGAAGATTGCAAACAGAAGCAGAATCAGACGCATTATATGACCCTATAAAGAAAATGCTTGATGATAACTGCATTGTATATCTTGATAACATCGCAGGAAATGAGAGGGGATATGATTTCATTTTGAAACTCATTCTCGGCGAACTATCGAAAGAAGGTGAGTCTGTTGACACATAAACTTTTACGCTTAGTCTCATTTGCAATTTGCTTGCTGATGTTGCTGCTGATAATGTCCGGATGCGTATCCAATCAAAAAGAGAGCGGATTTCAGTACACAAAAGAAGAGATGCAAATTCTTAAAGAGCAGTACACTTCCGAACAAATAAAAACTTTGGAAAAGTTGGAAGCGCATCTTTATAACAAGTACGGAAAGCTGAATTATAACAGGGTTTTCTTCGAAAATAGCCATTTTATGCAGCAATACGACTTGCTTACGCTAAGCATTGATATTGATGGAGACGGTAGCTCTGAAGAATTTACGGTAAAAGGTCGCAATACGGACTCCGGTTACGAGATAACGGACACTTTCTTCGGATTGACTATAAAATCCAAATATCAGAAAGCCGTTGAAGACTGCGCGTCAAAATATTTCGATGACTTTTTCGTAGATGCTGAACCGGAAGCAATAAGATACCCGAATAAATTAACAGGTGCGTCAACATACGAAGATTTAATCAATATGAAAGATGAAATTGACGACGTCGTTCCGGTAATTGTAATAGTAAAAAACAATTATCCCGACGTAAGAGATTTTGAAGAAGACGGTCAAAATTTCTGTATAGATTGGGGAGCTCAAAGCCCGCCAACGATGCTGCGAGTCATTCTCGTAGACCCGAATGTTTACGACTCTATCGACAAAACCAACTATATGGACGCCGGAGTGCTTGTTACAAATAAGGTTGATGAGGTTCGTATCAATACAAGCGATAAATAATTTCAAAACAAAAAACTGGAGGTAAAAAAAATATGTCAGCAATTATTATTCCCATTGCAATCGCAGTTGCGGTTGTTATAGCAATCATCGTTTTTCTCTGCTTTATTTACAGGGTAGCACCTATTGATAAGGCGCTTATCGTTACCGGTGGCAAAGAACCGGTTATTAAGGTATCCGGCGGTTCGTTCGTCGTTCCGATTTTCCGTAAGGCACAGTATTTTGACCTGTGTATGCTTACCGTTAAGTCCGACAAAGACGAAGTTAAGACCAAGACATCGGTACCTATCGTTATCGACTGGACTGCACAGATTCGTCCGGATACAGAAAACATCGATAACCTGAGAAAAGCTGCTGTTTCGTTTATGGAACGCGGTCAGGAAGGTATCATAAACGACGTAAGACTTACGCTTACCGGCGCCGTGCGTGATATCGTTGCATCGATGACTCCCGAAGAGGTTTTAAGAGACAAGGTAACCTTTGCGAACAAGGTTAAGGAAATCGTTACCGACGAAATGGTAAATATGGGTATGGAACTCGTATCTCTTAACATTCAGGATATCACAGACCTTAACGGATATTACGATAATATCGCCGCTCTTGATATGGAAGATAAGAGGAGAGAAGCGGAAAATAAGAAAGCAACGGTTGACCAGGCTGTTCGTACACAGAAAGCCGCTTCGGAGCAGATTGCCGCCCAGAATGAGCTTGAGTCCGAGCTTGCTATAGCAGAAAAAGAACGTGACAATAATATCCAAATTGCAAAGTTCAAGGCTGAAACAGACCGTGAGCGTGCAAATGCAGATATTGCCGGTGAACTTCAGAAAACCATCAGACAGCAGGAAGTTGCTGAACAGCAGGGTAGAGTTGAGGTCGTTCGTCAGGAACAGGCCAATCTCGCAGCTGAAAAGGAAAAGGAAGTCATCGCCACGAAAGCCGAAGCAGAAAGAAAGAAGAAGGAAATCGAAGCGACAGCCGCTGCAAACGTAAAGAAAACCGAAGCAGAGGCAAGAGTTACCGTTGCAGAAAAGGATGCAGCAGCAGTTAAACTTGCAGCTGATGCTAATGCTCAGAAGACCAGAACAGAAGGTCTTGCTGAAGCAGAGGTAATAAGGCAGAAGGGTCTCGCAGAAGCTGAGATTGAAAAGCAGAAGCTTATGGCTCAGGCAGAAGGCGAGAGAGCTCTTGCTGAGGCACGTGCTTCCAACGACAAGGTTAACTTTGAAATTGAAAAAATCAGAATCGAAAACGAAGCGAGAATTACCATCGCAACAAAGACCGCAGAAATTATGGCGGAAATCGGTAAGAATGCTGAATTCGTCAACATCGGCAATGGCAATGCTCCGGGCTCGACCGGTAACGTGCTCACCGACACACTCTCTTCAATTCCCGAGCTTATGAAAAAGCTTGATGTTGAAAACAGAGCACTTAACGGTAAATCTTTCAATGAAGAGCTTAACGGTCTCGTAAAGAGCGTTGCTGAACCTATCAAGGGCTTGCTTGCGACAAATACCACGCAGGTTGTTGACGCACAGACTCCGCAGGATAAAGACGGTTTGCCCAGTGACGTTGTCACGAGTGTTGAACCGCCTGAAGATTAAAGAACAACTTTACTAAAAGCGGGTGCGGGTTAATCCTGCATCCGCATATTAAAATTTGGAGGTGTAGTTATGGATTTTTTGAAAGAAATGTTCGATATTGAACCCGAAAAAGAAAAAGAACCGGAATATAATAAGCTTCCGGCCGAATCGCGTGTAAGAGCATTTAATGCGGACGAATCGAAAGTAAAAGTGTTTTTCAAAAACTTTGTACAGATTGTTCTCGCAATAGCAATTCTTTCCGGACTGGGGTATTGGATATATTCCACGGTTTCATCTCCCGTTCCGGAAAAGAAGCCTGTTAAAAGAGCTCCGCAGGTGGTTATAGTTCAGGCACCCGAAAATGAGGAACCTGTGCAGATACCTAAACAGGAGCCGACAACTTCAACTGCTCCAAAACCTGCTACTCCGGTTACTCCCAGTACGCAGCCGTACAACAGCTACAACTCATCGAGCAGAAATAACAATAATTCCTCGTCCGGCGGTATATTTGATATGCTCGGTTTTATAATCAATCCCATTATGGATTTAGTCGGTAAGATTGATATAAACGCAGGAAAAGCTGACCTTGACGCGTTAATCAACGTGCTTAAAGACCCGACATCGGAAAATGCTGCTAAAACCCTTGAGTATTACAAGCAGCGTATGCTCGATACAATTGACAGCTCATCCATACTTCCGGATGAAATAAAGAATATGCTTAAGGATTTTATCTCAACAACTCTGTTTACCGCAGGTCAGGAGTTTGATAAGACTTTGCTTAAGAATGTCATACTCGACGGTCCGGCAAAGATAACCGAGGTTATGAACAAAATCAAAGACGCTATTGACAACGGAACAGAAATATCACCCGAATTGATTAAAGATATATTCGAGTCCATTTTTAATTCTTAAGGCCGATGATGATATGAATAAGTTAATTAAGATATTTTTGGTGTTGCTTTGTGCTGCAACGCTCGCTATTATAGCTCTCTGGTTTTATCTTGCCGTGTATTGTAGTATTGAGCCGAGAGAAATGACCCGTGAAGATGTCGCGTATGCCGAAAAATACGTATCTGAAAAAATCGGACAACACGTAAAGTGTACGAGACACTGGTCCGAAACATACAGGCGAAACACACTTGCCGACTGCGGAAGCCCTCTTCTCTCAGACACGTCATTCTATTACACGATGGAAACCGATGACGGAATCGAATTTGAATGTATCTTCGCATACAAAAATAAATCTCATCCTAAATGTCAGCAATATTATTACGCTGTCGAAACGATAGAAATAAATAAAGGAGTGTTAAATGCTGCAAGAGAAGTTTTTCCCGATACTGATTTAAGGGTTATGACGCCTCTTGAAGGAAACTCAAATATTCCATCGTCAGTATACGTTGTTTTGCCTGAATCTTATATGGAAAACAAGAATTATACGATTGACGACTGTATGGAAATACGCGACAAAATCTTCGAGAGCGCTGATTTAAAACCCAACACAAATAGGCGCGGATACAAAATATACGATGACTTCAATATTATCATCGACCGCGACGGAAAACTGTTTGAAAAGATTGACGCGATTGATTTAAGAAAAATTTTAGGCAGAGAAACAACTTTTTTAAGCGGTGAAATTTGTGATTTAAGCAAGGGTATTGATAATCGCTACTTCAGCACATATTGCACAACCCAAACGATAAAACATAAGCGTACTCACAGAGACCCAGAATACTTTTACATTGACGTGTGTAAAATTTGTTTGCAGGAGCAATGGTTTTATGAGCTTTCTGATGGAGAAATGTTAACGTCTGAAGAGTGGAAAAATTACTGCGAAGATTTAAAATTAAATGGTAAATGAGGTGAATACAATGAATGAAATTTACGGCAACAAAAAATGCAAAATGTCCAGGAAATATTATAACCTGTACAGCGTTTGCGACGCGGGGGAGGGTAACAGCGGATTGATAATCTGCTATTTCTTATCAAGGAGCCCAAAAATCGAGTTTGAATCACTCGACCTGTATGCAGAATTGAATTGTTCCGAAGACCAAATCCTGAAGTGGCATAGAAAATACGGAAAGGAATTTTTACAGTGCTTCGAAGATGTTGCAAAGTTTCTCGATATATATGACGGTGAGGATTTTGGCTACTGGGTATTAAGGTGCAAATATAACGGAATCGATATAAGCGTTGTTGGCCGCAGAGACGACTCAAGCATTGTAGTTTCGTTCGCTGAAAATGAAAAGGTTAATCTTGCAGGCGTTCTTAATGATATAGAAAATACGTGCGAAAATTACTACTTCAGGGTGTTAACTTGTCCAAACTGTTACCATCATTTTCATTTTAATGAAAAATCAGTAACTGATAAAAAATACGAAGTTGCGTGTGACGGGTGCGGCGTGCTGATACATTGTAAACGTGTTTTGAATGACCTTATCTGAAAGGAGATAAATATTGTGACGAATCGTACAGAGAATATATCTTTCAGAAAACCTTTTGTTAACGAGATTGAAAGCGTATCGCGGTATATGAATGATATGATTTCGTCGGATATTAAAAGGCAAAATAAAATCAACATATTTTTGGGTTTGTTGGGAACCGCATTTTTGGGCGTAGCAATTATCGGCTCTTCGGCAAGGATACTGTTCGCGGTACTGGCTGTTTTGACTTACCTGTTTATGTTCTGCGGTTTTTATCATAAAAAAGCACTGGTCCTCCGGCTTGATGCATATAAAAGCGGAATGTTTCTTGTAGCGGACGGTTTCTGCAACAAACTTTATCCGCATCCGAGTTATCCGCAATACCAGAGAGCAAGTTTTTGTCCGATAGGTGTGAATTCTTCAGAGGAGCGGTTGTTTATCGTTGATAGCAATCAGTCGAATACCGTAGGAATGAAACTGCTGTTAGTTAAAATGTCTTTGCCGGGTTCAAAAAAGGAAATTATAACGTTACTTACGCCGCAAATGCTTAATAAGTGATGCGTAGGCATATTTTAAATTTAAGTTTAATAAGTAACTCAAGCAGCCCATTATCGCTAATTAAGCGAAAAAGGGCTGTTTTTTACACAAAAGCTCCATATATTATGGGCCACGAAAAAAGAGGAGGATTGCTAATATGGGTATAAGAAAAAAGAGCCTTACTTTAGAGAAAAAAAATACTATCTTAACGCGTTGGATTCAGGGAAGAAGTCGCGGAGCGATAGCGGTAGAAATTAACAGAGATATATCAACCGTCAGTAAATTTTTAAAAAGAAGCGGCGTTCCGTCAAATGCGCACAGTCCAAAGCAAAGCAAAGTCCCTCCGGCGCCGAAGCCCGGTATTAAAACTGTCAAACTGCACGTCGGTGACAGCAAAAAGATGTTTAAATACGAAGTTGTATACAACGTGCTCAGAGAAATATGCAATCTCAACGGCGAGATTTATATGTCTGACGCATATATAGCGAGTCTTGCCGGATACACACCGCAGTGTACGAGTCAGATAATTCATTATCTGCAACGTTCAGGACTTCTGAAAATCGAAAAACGTGTAGTCAAAGAACTCGGATATGTCAGAATAATTATTCTGACAGGATACGCCGAGAGTTCGGCCGCATAACCGGGAGGTGTTTTTTATGGCTGATACCAATAATA
>Ga0247610_10008542_pt1 | contig 10406 bp, 12 predicted proteins | sample 174DNAGHGhighgp2_FD_193483 | JGI IMG/M metagenome (GOLD analysis project Ga0247610, IMG submission 193483) | Sheep rumen microbial communities from Palmerston North, Manawatu-Wanganui, New Zealand - 1742 DNA GHGhigh gp2 | ecosystem: Host-associated > Mammals > Digestive system > Stomach > Rumen... | reverse complement strand
TCAAACAGGCCGGAGAGATAGTTGGCTCTCTCGCTTTCGTCCGGTTCCAGCACGGCCAGGGGCATCCCGCCGTAGACCACGTACTCTGCCCAGGCGTCCGCTTTTTCCGTGCCCGACATGGCGTAAAATTCAGAAAAGCTCAGGGGGAACATGCGGATCTCGCTGCCCCGATCCCGAAAGTTGGTGGCGATGTCCTTGGACAGCATCCGGGAGTTGGAGCCGGTCACATAGATGTCCAGGTTCGGCTTGGCCATGAGGTCGTTCAGAATGTCGTAGAAGGTGGTGTAGGCCAAGTCCTGATCCTCTTTGGCAATCTTGTTCAGGTCCGCGTCCTCTCGCTTCACCTTGTAGGAGAGCTGTATCTCGTCCACAAAGAGGAAGTAGTCGCCCCCTCCGCTGATATGATGCAGAACATAGTCATACAGGACGTTGGGATTGCGATACTTTTCAAACTCCTTTTGATCCAGGGCGATCTCCAGGATATGGTCGGCCTGAACGCCGTTCTCCAGCAGATAGTCCTTGAAAATATGGCGAAGCAGATACGACTTCCCGCAGCGTCGGATGCCGGTGATGATCTTGACCTTCCCGTTGTGCATCTTGGAGATCAATCGGTTCAAATACAGGCTGCGCTCGATTCGCATAAAATTCCCCTTTCCGAATTTTATCGACACTCTCTGAATTTCGGTAATGCCATCTGCTGCCATTATATCATTCAACGGCTCCCTGTCAAGCCAAAACAATGAGACATTGATCATTAGTACCATTGTTGGGACTTATTCCTCAAAGATACACCTTGCTAGAGGGGCAGACGATGCTACAATAATGCTATCCAGTTAATGACACTTCATATGTATTTAGAAAACTGGTCGGTTTCAGATACAGCACCAACATCAATATTCCCGATGATACAGGCCAATGTTGTGGATAATCTTGAATAGTATGGCTCTGCATCGACTCTGAAGAAGATTGCCGCCAATGTTTGGAAATCACGAGCATATGAGCGCTTTCATCTGAAACAAAATTCATACTTATGGAGTGGGGTGATTCAATGACAGTTACATTTTGCGGACATAGGGATATCGTTTGCTCAGACAAGCTAACAAGACAACTGCGATTTGTATTGTATGACCTGATCTCGGAAGGTGCAGATACCTTTTTGCTGGGTGGCTACGGCACTTTTGATTCCATTGCCGCCATGGCCGTTCGCGGCTTGAAGTCCACATATCCAAACTTACGATCTACGCTAGTCCTGGCATACCTGGATCGCGACTATAACGCAGAGCTCTATGACGATACGATCTATCCACCGCTGGAAGGTGTCTCGTTGCGGTATGCTATTTCACAACGAAACAGATGGATGGTTGATGCCTCAGACGTGGTCGTGTCTTACGTTGCCCACAGCTATGGCGGTGCTGCGACCACCCTTCGATATGCCGAGCAAAAGCATAAGCGGATAATCTGGCTGGTCGAGTGAGATTTCTCCGCTCTTGAGCATCTCTAGCATTGCCCGTAAAGCAATTCTGAGCAGATTGGAGTACTGCATTAAATGACGATAAGTTGGTATGAACGGAAATAGCGTATCGACCCGCATGATTGCCAAGTTAAGCACATGGTAGTAATAGATTGCCATTTGCATTGCGATAAAAGAAGGGCACTATCCAGCAGACAAAATAGGGATAGTGGTTTCTTTCAGCATTTAGATCTCAATGAAACATATTAGAATAGAAGCACTATTCCGAAGATCATTTAGAAGGTATTCTTTAATCATAAATGCTAACTATCCAAGTATCAGAATCCATTTCTTGAACATCATACATCATGTAATCCCCATCAATTTGGATCCTAAGGTGACAACCCGTTAACAGATTAAAATACGCCATGTTGTAATAGTCCCTATTGTTTATACCGTGCCACAATTGCAAATAGCCATGTTCATCAGTAGTATATGATGTGCTCATGTAAGCGTTTGGATTAGAATCGTCATATACTATTAGTTGCACTTCTTTTCCCTGTAAGGGGGAGCCATTTCTATTCACCTGAATCCTAAACATTTCAGAGTACTTTGCATCGTTCTCTTCAATACAATAAGACCAAGGCATAACAGAGTCCTCCTGAACAAATCTGTGATCAATTATGAACGGGGTGGAAGAATACCCGATTTTATATCCGCTGCAACGTATGATAAAGAAGTAGATTCCATCTTGAAGCGATTCAAATTTTAATTCATCATAAAAGTCCGTTGTTTTTTCTTCAACAATTGTACCATCGGAATAACTATAAAGATCGACAACGATAGAAGAACCTGGGGATGGAAAAACGCCTAAATCATTGTTTAGTGAGTTATCTTCTTTGATTGTCGTCTTCAAAGCAAGCTTGCTAATGGAAAGCGAAAACGAATTAAAACTGCACGGGTATAGCTCTGCTGGATGAACATCTGGATATATGTCGTTTATTTCCTCCTTTGTAAGTTGTTGTTTATATGCATCAAGAGGCAGAGTATTGCATTGAGATGGTGTTGCCGTAACGCTGGTAATCGGATGCGGACTGATCAAACTATCCGCAGATGATAAAGGATCAGTCGCTTGAACAGTAACGTTATCCTCATTTACATTATCCGCAAACGAAGATTCCCCGTTTGTTGACTGCATGCCATACTTTTGAAGAATAGTGCTTTCCCATCCCATGTATTGTGCTAAAAACAGCATTGAAATAAATAGTATGATTGATCCGATTATGACTATAATAATCACCGTTGTCGAACGTTCAGGATCAATGCGATCAATTATTAGTTTCACAATGAAAAGAACAATAGGTACTAAGACTGCACCGATAAGTACGGTATCAAATGGCGTCACTTTGTAATCCTCCAAACACATGCAAGTTACTTACTTAATTAAAGACACCAGGAAAACACGAGATAATCCCTTAGATTTAATAATATATAATTACCAATCATTAAAGAGGCACTTCATCAATAACATATTAATTCGTGTCGGTGTTTTATGTGCAAGTTTCCTGTATAAAAGAGCATGATAATTTCTACAGATTGAATAATAGGGTATTATGTGATGGAGACTAACCTTTCTTTATGAACAAAGGAGACAATATTGATTCAATGATTAGTGACTTGCATTATAAGTGATCATTGCTTGATGCAGTTCAGTCATTAGGCCATCATGATTCTGTGGTTCTGTCCATGTTTGGCTTTGCTTTTAAACAGATGCAGCGCGGGTAATCAAAACACGGAATGCCAAAGCAGTCCCGACTGTTACTAATTCAGTGCACATATGACCTGTTCCCTGCTATCTGCAACAACATATTTCTTTAGCGTCACACCCAGATAAACCGGTGTGTCGCTCACACGAAAAATAGCAGTTTGTGTATTTGGTAGATCCAACAATTTCAAGCTAAAGACCTTTTGCTCATTTTGCAGTTTCCCGTGTATCAATTCGCCGATAGTATCAACATCCGTCTCAATTCTCATTGCGATTATTTGCGCTTCATTTTCGAATCTCATGCATTTGTGTCTTACTTCAAAAGAGGATCCATCTCCACAAATGCCTGATCCCAGTCCAATAATCACTCTTTCGTCTCCAAGATCAACCGGAGTATTTATGTTATTGTTTCGCAACTGCTTTCGATCCCTATCGCTGATTTTGGCTGTCAATGATCCCTCGAACACATTTCTCTTGACCAAATCTGGCCAATTATCCGCTAAATCACGAACCAGCTCCTCTTTTGTCCAATTAGCTCTCTTATGCGGAATGATTTGCAGAAAATATATGGTATCGTCATCTGAAGGATCTATATAAGCGATCAGAAGATAATCGCTTCTTTCAAGAAATCTTTCGTCATCAGGATGTCTTATATCTGGATCGGAGAGGTGGAAATGATAGAATCTCCAATCGCTGAACATCTTATCTTCAAAAGCAGTATTCAGCACATCGCGAGACATATATTCCACGAGATCCTGTCCGGCCTTTACGGCCTTTTCAAAGCTTTGCAACGGTGATTGCGCCTCGCTGGGACAAAAGAAATCCTTGGCTTTTTCTATGCTTCGACTTTTTGGGGGCAGCAACTTTGATTGTAATAAAAACCATTGATATAGGGCATTCTCTTTCTTTACGTTTTCTAAATAGCTATGCGCTGCTTGAAAAATCACAAGACATTGATATGATAGCTTGTTTAGTTCTTCGTGCATATCCAAAGAAATCTTGTATTGCTTTCCCATATATTCCATATCCACCTCTAAGGCATTATATTGCTGTCATTACGTTTTGAATAACAAATAATAAAAAACTACTATCCGATCCCAGATAGAACTGTGTTTCGTTGTCGTCTCAGTTGCAACAGCTTTACTAGTATAGCTTCATAATGACTGTAAATGATTTAAGCATAAAGATGATAGGATGTCAAACACAAAGTATTGCGTCGAGACATGGAACATGCGATGCTTTTGCAGTTCGATCTTTATCTAAAAAATTTTATATTTTTGAATGGACTTTCCATGGATCAGCGGTGTTTATCTATTTTAGGGTAACCTGAAATTCATTTTTTTGGAGGTCGTTATGAAAAGAAAAGCACTGTGTTTTGCCCTTGCACTGCTGATGTGTATGGTGGTCACTGCTCCCGCATTTGCGGATAGTGCTATAGAAATGTCATCGCAAAAAACAGATATTACAGCTTCATTTGGCTTAAAACACATTTCAGGCTCAACATATAGAATGTGGGCAAAAATCAGCAATCCGACAGGAGCTACCGTAAGTGCTACTCTCACATTATATGACGTATCCTATACACCTGTAACTTCTGTCAGCGGGACATCTTCTTTAACAATTATCAATCTAAGTAAAGATGTGAGCCTTTCGTCTGGTACGTATCATCTACGCCTCAGCTATACAGTGGATGGCACGACATATTCTGCCGAAAAAACATATACCATTTAATGCTCATAAGATGGTGGACGTTCTGATGGGCGTCCGCCTTTGTCTATTCTGCTTTCATAAGATCGATAAGATCGCGCAAAGCAAAATCTCCTCTTGCATTTATCCCCAATACAGAGTCCTCAAGAATCCATTTAATAATAATCGTTCCATCTTCTTCTACCGAGTAAAAGATGGATGCCTCGACATCATAGGCTGAATATCCTGTTGCCGTGGAAGAGATTAAATCTTCCGCATCCCAGATTTGATATGTAATAATCATCCCGTCCGGCACTTCATACATTGCATGGAATTCCAAATAATCAATGTATTCATCATATTCATAGTACAGCTTTGAGCAAGAAAGAGGTAACTCTACCGGATTCTTGCCTGTCATTCTTGTAAACTCCTCAAAAGAACTCACATAGATAACGCTGCTATCTATTTTCTGTTGGTCGTTACCAACAGAGATGGCTTCATCTTCTGTAAAAACAAGTGATGTATCACTATTGCTTCGATTGATAACGATTCTGCCATCATCAAACAGCGTCACAATATACTGTATCACACTCTCCGCAATGGCCTGCCCCATGGGCGTGGCGGCAAAGAACACGGTCAGTAGCAAGACGACAAGAACCGATATGATGATTTTGCGGATGGGCGGAATGGTGAATTGATCCCCTATGCTGCGCAGCCAGGCAAAGGGCTTTTTCTCTTCGCTGGGGCGGGTCATGCCGAGCTGGGCGTAGATGGAGTCGACGAACTCCTTGCCGGTCATCCGGATGTTCGCTTTGACGATGGCATCCGCTTCCTTTTCGGTCAAAGGAAGCTCGTGCGTGTCAAAGTAAGGATGATCCAGCGCGATCTTTTGCAGGTATCGCCATTCCAGCCTGGTCATTTTCATGGGCATTGTCCCCTTTCACATGGACAGCAACACGCTCAGCTGCACAAACAGGTGCTTATGATGGCGCTTCAGATACATGCGCATACTCTCAAACTTCTTGGTGGTCTGGCGCTTGGTCAGCCCCAGGGAGGCGGCTGCCTCCTCCAGGGATACCTGGTCCACATAGTACGCGATGAACGCCTTGCGGGACAGCTCATCGTAATACGCCAGGTGGTGATCCAACGATTCGATCCACTCCACCAACTCAAACTCCTGCCTTGTGGCGGGATCGGTCATGGTATCCTTCAGTTTTTCATAGCTCCCGTCAGCCACCCTCTGCCTCGCCTTCGTCCGCCTTTGATTCAGAGTTGCATTGCGGATGCAGACCATCAGATAGGACTTGCAATGGGCGATATCCTTGAGCTCTTCCTGCTTCAAGCATATCTTCACGGCCACCGTCTGCAGGACGTCCTCTCCATCTGCCCAGTTTCCCGTCATGCGCACGGCAAACCGAAGGAGACTCTGATAGTTCTCCTCGATGAAGTTCATGATAGAGCTTGCCATAGGGTTCCTTTCGGGAGCTCTCATGAACCTTCTTACTTAGTATTACACCAGCGGCTCATGAAAAGTCCATCCTCAATTATTTCAGACCATTGTCAATTATTGTCGAATCAAGCTAAACAAAAAGCGCCCCGACCCAGCATGAATAAGCTCCGGGATCGGTGCGCTGTCGGTTATTCGATTGTCCTTCTGCCCGCCGCCGCTTCGATCAGATCGGCGATCAGGTTTTGTTCCTCCTCGGAGAACGCATGCTCCAAGCAATTCAAAATGCGCTCCGCCGCGGTGGAGACCGGCTGCGGCTCGCCCTTCACCACCTGGTCAAAGGAGACGTCCAGTATTTGGCACAGGGAGATCAGCTTTTCGATGGAAGGCTTCCTATGACCGCTTTCAATGTGCCGGATATGTGTCGCCGACACATCCAGCATCTCCGCCAGCTTCTCCTGCGAGATCCTCTTTTCTATCCTTGCCAGTCGGATGGCATCCGCCAGCAGTCTCAATTCGCTCTCGTGCTCCATAACTCTATGCTCCTTATTGTGTAGCATAGCGTTATGAATCATACAAGAGAAGGAGCTAAAAGAGACGATCGTTTGTTCTTTAGGGGAAATCACGTGATTAACCGAAAAATGATCAATTAATATATTATTGCTATTGATGGATATTGCATGAGTTTTGTGTGTTATAAACAAGTGTTAATGAAACTTTATCCCATAATTAAAGGAGGAGTCATGAGTATATTATGATTATAACAAAAAAAGCCCCCTTATCATTTGCGCAAAGACTGAAAGAGCAATTTTCCATAGTGGCTTCGCAGGACAAATATATGCAAAAAAGCATCCAAAGGGTTTCTCCTTTAGCCGGGTCAGTTTTATCAAAAAGATCAGATTATAAAAAGTCTTTGTTGATTGAAGCATCAAAATGTCCAAGTGGAACTACAATAAACAGATTGTTCGATGATAATTCTATTGTAATAAAAGAATAATGGATCGAGGAATGCAATTTATGGACCCTATTACAAAGAAACATACGACTATACCTGAAACAAAAAAAACAGCCATTTCTATTCATTTAAGGGCTGTGGCATCTAGCTGTGCAGAATGGTTGAACAAGCGGGTAGTTATAAAAGTTATTCTTGAGTCACTGCCTGCCATTTGGACGATACTATTACAGGTGTTCAAAACGTATTTTTTCCATGAAAACGGCAATTTGAAAGAATTAGGTGTAGGCATTTGGTTTTCTGTTTTAATTCCATCTGTTATAATATCTATATTAACTGGCATAAAATCAAAACATGATAACTATTATCGTAGAGAATTAAGCCGAGAAAATAAAGCTTATGACAGTATGCTTTCGATAATGAAAAAAATAACGAATGAAGAATCCATTCTTGAACAAGCCCAATATAATCAGTTAAAGTATTGGATTGAGGATGAAGCTCCGAGTAAAGAATTCTGTGTAATTGCTAAGAAAGTTCGCTATCCGGAAGCTATTATTCAGAGAATAGCAGAGTGCCTTACTAGTTGTTTTGCTGAGATAACTCAATTAGAAGAAAGCAATATATACATATCTGCAGCAATAGCCGTCTGCAACACAATGCAACCAAAGAAGCAGCAAAAGAATCCCAATTGGGAATGGTTTTATCAGCCTAGGCAAGCGGGAACTGCATCATTAGAGGATTTACTAAATAACAATTCTTCCTTTAAAATCGTAGCAAGCGGTGTCCCATTCTTCTATTCTAATGATAAGGCCCAGGCAGAAAAAGAAGGAAAGTATCGTTTTGATGAAAAAGATAAAAGCAGTAATTATCAAGGATCTATTATTTGTTATGAAGAATATGAACAAGTCAGAAAATGGCGTATTCGAATGATTATTAGCATTAGTACTTATGGTCAAAAGCTTGTGAGTCAACACGATGAAGAATTAGGAGTTGATATTCGCGCTGTATACGAAGATATTATTTATAATACAATCATAAAACAATTCAAGTGTGAAATCAAAGAATGCTTACTCTGGTATGTAATACAAAAAATCGATTTTCAAAAAGAGAGTCAGAAGACAAAAAAATCTTCGAAAAAGAAAGAAGAAAGTGTTGCATAAGAATAACATCCTGTTTTTCCATATTCTATGTAAGCATCTAACTAGTGTAATACAATGCTAAAAATATACTTGAAGGTGGCGTGGTTTGGCCGTCACCCTCTAGTTTAAAGCCCAATCCTATCAGGAAAAAGAATGCTTCTATGACCTTTTGCAAGGCAGCTACAGCTCCTTCAAAAGGTTTCATTCATTGATCCCCGGAACAATCTTTAAACCCACTTCATCATTATGGCAAGTGATATTCACGGAAGCTCTTTCACCGCGATACTGAAAGCATGCTTGCATTGGGTGTTGCCAAAACGGACCTCCGTGCCGTAGTACTTTGCTATAAAGACAGTATCCAAGGAATCATACATCATAATCCAAGATATCCATTGCAATCCCTGATTTTCATTTCAAGATAGATGTCGCCAGGCTATTGTTCTCAGCATTCTGAAGTCTTCATGATTTTTTTCTGAATCCTACCGGTAAAGGCATTGACGAATCTCTCAACCCAATTCTTTCTCCATTGTATATAAGATGTCCGATAACGCGTATGGGACTTCCTTAAGCAGTATTGCTGAATCTTTTCTTCTGCTAATGTTTTCTCTCATTGCAGGATGGTCAAAGCTGAACATCATTAGACGTCGAAAGTCATTAATGGCAGTAATCTTTTTAGGAGTATTTGCTCTGGAGTTCATAATATCTATCAACTCTTTTCCCATATTATAGACCCAAGGAAAATCATCCTGAACTAAGCTTAGAAGAATCAAAAAAGCATACTGCTTATTGCAATCCGGTAAAATTCCATGCAGTAATTCATCAAGATACATGGCCCTGTTTCTTCGAGCAATTCTGCGATCCTCCATCTCGGAGTTCCTTTCAAACATAGACAGTGTGTAATCTAATCTTTGCTTTATACTCTCTAAACTTTCACTAACTTTCGTGTCTGGATTACGAAGTAGTTTTTGATTGTCTCTTGATAGTTCTAGTAACTCTTCGATAATCGTGGACATATGGGTTTCGCTATCTGTTTCATCACCTTGCACATCATCATCGTTTATGTCATGAATCTCGTTTAAGTTTTTTTCCAATAAAGGATACCAAACTTCAAATGCCCTTTCCAGCATTGGTTCTGATAATCCCTCTTCCCCGCACGCCTTATTAATTGTAGATAAAAGCTTCTTTATATCTTCTTTCTCAAAAATAGTTGACTGAAATTGTAGGATAGGTCCATTTACTTCCGACCGTTTTATATCGAAAAGGAAGGGAGTCACGAAAGACTTATCCATCGTTTTTGAAAGAGCTCCCGCCTCAAAAGAAAGCCAGGGCGCATTCAAATTCTCTTTTGTTACACAAAGAATCCCGAAAGTAGAATCTTCTAGTTCTTTTGCAATGTCTGTACTCCAGCGCGCTCCTTTGTCAATGTCCTCTGAAGACACATAAGGCACGACTGATTGAATTACAGATGGTAACCACTCCCTAAACAATAGGGCAACCTTATGACTTTTATTTCCAGACCAACTGATAAATACTTTCATGTCCTTTTCCTCGTTTCTACTTTATATGACGCTTGTTTAATGTCATAAACACAGACACTGAAGAGGATAAGCATATCCTCCGAACGCAATAATATATTATTTGGTTCGCCATTTCCCTCGCAGCGTACTCATAGGGGCTTATATACATTTTTATGCACCTCATAGTAATCCCAAGGAGCGAACCAACGGAGAGTTTGATGTTGCCTTGGATTATGATGATGCTGTAGCGATCTACGAGGCGAAATATTTGAAACAGCCGATGGAACTGGATGAGATCCACCATGAGGTCAAACAAATTGAGCTGATCCCCTCTTTGACTGTCGACCGTATCGGCTTTATCTCAATAAACGGATTTACTGAAAAGGAAGAAGGATACTCTTATCTGACAGGTAAGGATTTGTTTACAGAGGACTAAAGCAAACGCTGCTC
>Ga0247610_10008540_pt1 | contig 10408 bp, 8 predicted proteins | sample 174DNAGHGhighgp2_FD_193483 | JGI IMG/M metagenome (GOLD analysis project Ga0247610, IMG submission 193483) | Sheep rumen microbial communities from Palmerston North, Manawatu-Wanganui, New Zealand - 1742 DNA GHGhigh gp2 | ecosystem: Host-associated > Mammals > Digestive system > Stomach > Rumen ... | reverse complement strand
AGATTATTGATGTTTATTTGTCACACCTAAGACTTCCACTAGATAAAAATAAACTTGTTATTCGTGCCTTCCCATTTGAAGGAGACGATGAGCGACAGCGTTATAAAGTCGTTTTGGATGTCATCTCTGATTTCATGGGACGTATAGGATTAGGAGAATATGGATACCGTCAGAAATTGCATGAAGTATGGGAAGGTATGCTTTATAGAAGTGGCTCAAAATCGAATAAAGAGATTAAACTTGGGAAAAAGGATGTCATTTGGCCTATTATTGTTTGCGTGACGGGTCAAGGGAACCTAGATCGTAATGCTTTGTATTGCACCGGACTTGACGATAGTGAGTTTGAGGAGATTAATACTAGGTATCGGGAAATAATAGACTATTGTAGTGAGCGGTTTGATCTTGTTGCAAAAGTTATCTCGGATTATACCACCGCAGACATAAAAGACAGGGAAGCTGTTAGTATGTTTATTAATGACCACTGGAGTGATTATACAGATGATGTTGATCTGGATTTGATAGAGGAAGAAATACGGAGCAGTCTTATAAAAATCATCATGTACACTATTCTTTCAAAGAAATACATTATCAATAGAATCAAGAAAGAGGTTAATCTATGATTATCAATAAACTGATTATAAGAATGGGGCTGTTTGAGAAGACGTTTTCTTTCTCAGAAAAGAGCAACATTATATATAGCACTGCTAACAGTGTAGGAAAAACTACATTGATGAGGGTGCTCCTCTATTCATTGGGTTATAATGTGCCTGGAACTAAACGATTCCCGATTGAGAAGTATGAGTATGAAGTTTGCCTAACTTTAGATGACGGGACGTGCTTGATATTAAGGCGATTGACAACAGAGATTATTGAAAGCAAAATAGGAGAGACTGTGCGTTCTTATTTTCTGCCTGATCAAATGAATCAAGTTCATGCTTTACTTTTTAATACAGAAAACATAGATGTATTAAATAATATACTTGGAACCTTCTATTTGGATCAAGAAAAAGGATGGACATTACTGAATCGTGGTAGAGTTATTGGAAGCATACACTTTAATATAGAGGACTTTATCCAAGGGCTATCTGGTATTGACTGCAGTGAGTTGAAGAAGCAGAAGGATTTGTTGGAACAAGAGATCGCAAAATACGAGCAGATATCGAATGTTACGAAATATAAGGAAACATTGGAAGCGGCTGAAGGATCGTTATTAAAAGAATCGCCTGATGACGAGATAGATACTCAAATCAAACTTAAACAGGTGGAACAGAATCATATCAGACGAGAACTGTCGCGTATAGATCGCGTTATGAATAGTAATAAGCAGTTTAAAAACCTTGTTGAGGAAATGAAACTGATGGTGGAAACGCCTCAAGGAGATGCAATAAGAGTAACTGCAGACAATATAATAGGCCTTAATGACAGTATTGAATACCTTATTGCCAAAAGAAAAATAATGGCTGTAGAATATAACAGCCTAACAAGAGCTATTGACAAACTGAGAGTCAAGAAAACGCCGAAAGATGACTCTATGTTTACTGTAAAGTCGATTGCAGATGCTTTTGACGAGATGGTGCAGAAGTTCCCATACGGCTATGTAAAAATAGAAGAGATAAAGGATAATTTGAAGAGACAACTCATAGAAATAAGGCAGCAAATTTCTGAAAAGACCAGAAGTAATAACAAAGTCGTAGGCTCATTATATGCGAACGTTATAAGATACGCAGCTGAATTGGGGGTAAGAGATGAGAGTTTGACGAATTTGAATTACCTGTTCACTACAAATATGAAGATTCTGTCGGGAGCATTATTGCATAAGACTGTGTTCTCATTTAGATTAGCATATATATTGGAGGTTAAGATACTTTTGGGCGTGAAACTACCTATTATACTTGACTCGCCATCGGGCAAGGAAATTGACTCGGACAATATTCGATTGATGATTAATATTCTGAAGAGAGATTTTTCGGACCATCAGATTATTATTGCCTCGATTTATGAATATGATTTGCCTGAGGTGAATATAATTGAGCTGAAAAAGAATTTGATGGAGGGAATATGAGAGTTATTGGTATTTTAATAGATGAAGGGAAAGATTCTGTACTGAAGAATCTGAAGCCAGGATGGTATCCGTTTGGGAACTACCAATGCCCAACTAGTAAGAACGGGTGGCAATGGATGACAGAAGAGCAGAAAATGGCAGAAGAATACTGCAACAAGCTCTATAAATCTGTAGCACAGGATGAACCTTTTGCAGAGAATATGACTATTACCGTAAACAGTATAGTTGGCACCAATGGCTCTGGTAAAACAACGCTTTTGGAATTATTCTATCGCATTATCAATAACTTTTCTTATTATCTTTTCGATAAAGGTTGGCATGAAGGAGCTGCAAAAAACGATCCCCAGTTAGGACATGAATTACATGAAGCTTTGGGATTCTCAGCTACTTTATTCTTTGAGACCTATGGCTGTCTTGGTAGTATCAAATGTAATAAAAAAGGGGTGTCGTATATATATAAAGGAATAAAGGAAGAGAAGGTTGAGCTGCCTGTTCATAAGTATCTGACAACAACAAGGCTACAAAATCTTTTAAGACCATTCTTCTATACTATCTGCTCCAACTATAGCATTTATTCGTTTAGCGAAACAGGCTATGAAAATGATATTCTGCATAGCTATGAGAGAGAAGTTGATAACGATTGGATAAGTGGAATTATGCACAAGAATGACGGCTACTTGGCTCCAATTGTTATGGTACCATACAGAGAAGAAGATGGATATATAAATGTGAATAAGGAGAATGGTTTAGCCCGCCAACGATTATCAACATTGGCTCTTCTCTTCCTGTCGCAGAATAAACCATTTATGGCAGAATATGAACCTGTAGTTATGAATTATCGATTCAGATTGGAATCAACAGGGATTTATAAAAACAAAATGGAAAGGTTTGTCAAGGGGCGAATTGCTAATTATCGCAAGGAGATATCCACTACGATCAAAAAAGAATGGTCGAAAGCCCTTGTAGCTATTGATGGGTATCAAAATAAACCAACCAAAGTGAAAAATGCTATTATCAGCTATCTGACTTATAAAACGATAAAGATTTGTGCTACCTATAGAGAATATGGGCAGTTATTGGGTGTCAGGTCACCAAGAGAAGGGGAATTGGTAAAATTCGAAGAGAAAGAGAGGATGAAATATTGTCTTGTAGATTTACCTGAGAACTATGCATCGACGATAGTAGGGAAATTGATAAACGAGGATACCCCTAGCCATATCACACTTAAAATTCAACAGTTGCTAGAGTATGTTAAACGCGGATTCTTTTTGACTGGTGAAACAGAAGAGGAAAGAAAAATAGCAAAGGACAGCACCCTTGCTATTTATGAAGAGCAGAATCTGAAGGCCTTTCTACAGAAGAATCTTAACTATGACAACCAACATAAATTCAAGGAGAAGAACAGAAACCGATATGAGACATACGATGATGTTTTCTTAATTACACCGCCCGCTATTTTTGAATGGGAGATCAAATTTAGGAAGAAGAACTCTGCAAAGGACAGTGAGCCTTTATCGCTTGACGGAATGAGTAGCGGCGAGAAGCAGATGATGCAGAGTTTCAGCTATATCCTCTATCATATCAAAAACATTCAGAGTGTAAAAGAGAATGAATTCCATATACCATATCATCACGTGAATTTGATTTTTGACGAGGCAGAGCTTTATTATCATCCTGAATTTCAACGTGATTTTATAAAAAAGCTGATTCAGATGATCGGCTGGTGTCATATAGACGGCAGAAAGATTAGAAGCATCAATTTGACTGTGGTTACTCATTCTCCGTTCGTGTTGAGTGACGTAATGGTAGACCATACGCTGAATATGGATAATGGAGTGGTCATGGAGAAGCATAAACAAACATTTGGAGCTAATATCCATAATCTGCTTTATAACCAATTTATCGATGATTCCATCGGCGCGGTAGTGAGGAAGGCTGTAGATACCATAGTGTCTTTATATCAAGATATTGATAAAGACGATAATATGGAAAAGTTGTTGAGCAACTATCCTTATTATAAATTTCTGGCATCATCCATAGCTGAGCCGTATTTAAAGAATAATCTGGTGACAATGCTTGAAGAAGTTAAGATAAAAGCTGAGCGGGCTAAGGTGAAGCATCACGAATTGTTGGAAAAGATGATGGAGAAAGAAGTAAGGTTGAGAAGAGAACTAGAAGGTGTGAGGCAACAAATAGAGAGTCTAAAGGAGGAAGATGATGAGGAGAATTGAGTATCCTAAAGATATACAGGCTTTGAAAACCGAATACTTGGCCATTTTTAATGATTGTCTCAGAAGGATGCAGAACGATTGGGAAAATCTGAGAGATGAGCTTAGAAGCAAAGATAATAATACGATTGAGAGCCATCGACTTTATCCAGATCATATCTCTGAGATGTTAGTAGCAGACTATGACCTGCTGGTTGATATCTTTATAGATTATCAAAAAATGGTTGAGGTTTATGGTGATGGTATGAACGATCTCAATAGAGCACTTGAAAGGCTATTCAACTATAGTACGGATGATGGAACACCACCAAAATTTCAACCAGCCATTTCTTGCTTCTTTATGCAGCATCAGAAAGAATTGAAGTTAGATGTGTGCCACTATTGTGAGCTGAGTTATATAAACAGCTATGGTTTTTCTAGTGTTTATACGGATGTAGGGGAGTTCTTGATAAGTGCAACAAGGCATCAAATAGAGAGATATGTGAGGAGAGAAAGTGGAGAAAAACTGGCAAAGGGGAAATATGACAAGATTATGAAACTTCGTCAGATGACAGGGGTGAATGTATCGAACATTAAAGATAGATTTGATAATTTGGACGCTCGATGGAGAGATACCCCTAAGAAAAGTGAAAGAGTCGCGGGAAATTTGAGAAATCACTTTGATTTGGACCATTTTCTTCCGAAAGGCAAGTGCCCATTGGTCGCTTTATCGCTGATGAATTTTGTTCCGAGTTGTCCTATCTGCAATGAGAAATTAAAGGGGGAAGATATACTGTGGGGCGAGAATGAGGCTAATAGAAGAAACGTGTTGATAAAGGTGAGTCCTAACAGTAGTGGCTATGATATGAATAGCGTAGCTAAGTTGCGGCTTGATGATCACGGGCATGGATGGTTGAGGGCCCAGGAACATCCTCAGGACTATACGCTGGAATTCAATTCGAGCGATCCTGACTATCAGAGTGAAATCATAGACGAGTTTCATCTGGATGAACGGTATGCATATCATAAGTGTGAAGCATTGAGATGGCATGATTTAATGAATGACTATCCGCCACCAAGGATTAAAGAGATGGCTACGGCACTGAATGGGTATAAGACGGAAGAACAACTGCGGAATGATATTTTTCAGAATGACTATTTTGAGAAATATGTGCGGTGTTTTGATAAGTTGAGAAGGGATATATTGGGAATAGGATAATGATTTGCAGATAGCCTGAAAATAGCAACAACGATATTCGCATTTGTTGTTCTTATCATTAATTTGATATAAAAAGATGACGCAGGAGGAGAGATGGAATATATGATATGATGAGTGAGCGTTTGTACATTATAGGAAATGGGTTTGACAAGTATCATGGGGCGCCGTCGTCTTATTATGACTTCAGGACATATCTGACTCATCATAATGTGGATATCATCAAGACGTTTGATTTGTACTTCGGACCGAGGTCGCTGGTGTGGACATTGGCACATCCGATACTTATCGATTGGTATTTTGGGGATTTTCCTGATTTTCATCTTCCTATTCCAAAGAACGAGTGGTCGATGAAATGGCTGTGGAGCGATTTTGAGAGGTGTCTCTCGATGTTGAACCGCGAGAAACTGATGGATATTCTGGATGTGAAACTGCCCAATCTTTTTGAGGATGATGAGGATTTTAACTACGGTGACTATTTTATTACTCTTGATGATATCAGTGAAAGGGTAAGGCTGTGCAGTTTCGAGATGCGGTATCAGTTTCATAAATGGATTAAGACGTTGCAATATGCCAAGGGGTATAAGCGAAGAATGATAGAACTGGACCGAGAGGCCTTATACTTGAATTTTAATTATACGGAGTTCCTTGAGAGTGTGTATGGTGTGGCGCATGAGAATATCTGCTATATCCATGGGTCGAAAAGAGACAAATATGGTTCGCTGGTGTTGGGGCACCATTTGGAGGAGGAAAGGGAATATGAGATGTGGATACATAAGAATAGGAATCGCAAACGTAATAGGCCTAATCTGAAAGGCAAGAACGGAAAGTATTTCGCCAACGACAAGTTGTGCTATCTGGCTTATTTCCTAGATAATCCGAAGAAGGGAAACTGGCGTAATCCGATACGTTATTATGCTGTGGAGGGTGCAATGGAACGATTTGAGGGCTATTATCATGACAGTTACAAGGATACGGAGACCGTGATACTGCAACATGAGGGATTCTTTAGGAACTTGGCTGGGATAAAAGAGATAACGGTTATAGGCCACTCGCTGAGTGATGTGGATATGGCTTATTTTGAGAAGATAGTTGCATCGATAGCTGATATCGGACGGGTGAGATGGCGGTTCAGCGTGTATTCGAAGCGGGATGAACAAAATGTGAAAAGACTGGTGAAAAGGCTAAATCTCCCTGTAGCGGAAAATGTCCAGACGTTTAGCCTACAGCCCAAAAGTTGAGTCTGGACTCGCATCCATTCGCCGGAACAAAGGGTGCTGTGAAGAGCAGATCCTCCGGAGACTTGTTAACTCTGCAAGTAGGGGTTCTATAGCATGGATGTCGTATTGGAACATCTTTCGGGGTGTTGATGTAAACCAGGTCGTTAAGTAGAGGTCGAAGGACCAGAAAAACAGACTGCTAATGGTTATGGAGACAGTGGCTTCGGCCGTTGTCTCCTTTTTTTGTGGGGTATTATGATGGTTTTGATATATTTTGGGGTAAGAAATGATAAAAAGTGGTGTAGGGAAGTATCATGATTGAATTTTATTTTGTAACTTTGGGGCATTAAATACGTGATATAGTAGCCTATGATTGGAAATATATCGATACTTGATGCAAACACGATAGAGTTGCATTACTGGTTAAAAGGTGAGAATACTCACACGATGAATGCTTATGTGTTTAATCGGTGTGAGCATGAGTTCCTCGGGATTCTAGATGAATTATCTTCGAAACTAAAGGTAAAGATAGAGGTTGAGGTTGAACCTTTGGGGTATGGTGGACTAAAGGCTTGGCTTAAAGTGATAGGCGTTACAGGGCAAGAGATTAAGAAGGCTTTTGTTTTGGCGCTGATAAGTCAGATGTTGATGACGCCCATAACCACTCCTTTGCAGTATATTATTACTAAGCAAATAGAAGAGTTCTTTGAAGACCCAGAAATATTGGAGCTGAAGAAAGAATTGGAAAAGGAAACAATTAAGCATGAATTGGAGAAGGTCCGAAAAGAAACCGAGCGCTTATCTGGGAAGATAGATGAAACCAAAATCAAGAAGAAGAGGTCGAACTATTTTGAGCAAGCGAGTAAGTGTAAAGAATTGGAGAAGATATCCATTTCGCTAACTGATGATTTTAAGAAAGATTATCTGCCCGGAAAGGAGGTGTTGGCAAAGGATTTTCCCAAGTTTATCATGCAGACAGACGAGTTGGAACCGGAATATGATGAAACAGCCAATATTGAGATTATTTCGCCGGTATTGAAACGGGGTAAATATCAGTGGATGGGAATTTATCGTGACGAGGTGATACAGTTCAACATGAAGTCGGATGAATTTAAGGCTTTAGTATTGTCAGGGCAGGTGGCATTTAACAATGGCAGTTCTATATTGTGTCATTTGATGACTAAAAAGAAAGTGAACAACCAAGGTGAGGTAATGATAACGGGATATGATGTGTTGGCGGTGGATCAGTATTTTGTTAATAACACCCCCGTTGAGACTCCGGAAGGGAAGAAACGACGCAAAGACCGTGAGGCTGCTAAGAATCAGTTGGAGTTATTTGGTGAGAAAGATTTTGAATAATGATTGGGCATATGACGCAGGAAGAGAGATGGCAGGTAAGATATCGGGAGGTGGTTAGCTTTATAAAGGCGAACCATTGGAATCCGTCGAAGTATAGGATTGAAGAGCATGATATACTGAACTGGGTTAAAGCCAATCGGAAGGTGATGAATGCAGGGAAGATGAAAGAGGGTAGAATGAAGAAGTTTGAGAAACTTCTTGTTTTGATAGAAGAGTATAAGAGGGTGAATCAGTATCAGTGATCAATTATTCTTTCTTCGAAGAAAGAAACAAAGAAGGTAATGTCCTTTCTTTCGGCGCGAATGAAAGAACTAAAGAAAGCATCCACCCCTAACAAACTTCCCCCTATATTGGGAAGCTTAATTGATTCCGAGCAGAGACCGCTCTACATCAAAGTTTTGGTAAGATTCACAGAGCCTTTGCCCCGTTTGGGTGAATCTTGATCTTTAATAATCTAAGACCCTTGAATTAACACTCCAGGGTTTGGGGTGGAAAACCCCAAGAACAAAAACGGTCCCTACCTGTCTTTAGGAGTGGGTGAGCGGAGGATATATTAAATGAAGGTCACCGAGCAATGTGCTTAGTGATCTTCATTTTTATTGTTGGCGGTAGATGCCGACGATTTTGTAGTTGTTTGATAAAAATTGACTACTTTCTAATTGAATAGCTCGAAGCTTTCTACGTGTTTTGCAAATGGAAGAACCTTTAGGTGTTGCAGCCTTCCAACAATGATAGCAGGATGGGTGTTAAATAGGGCTGCATACCGTTTCAGGGCTGTCGTTCCAAAATCGTTGCCTTTAATGATGATGTTGGTTTCCTTTTCTGTCAATAACACATCTGAGGAGAATTCATCGGCTTGTTTTTCCTTTTCCAACTGCTCTTCATTATAATCGATATCTTCAAGGAATATTTCTTTCTTCCCATGAAGAAGAATATGTCCTATCTCATGGAAGAATGAGAACCAGAACGTATCATATCTTTTGCTTCTTCCTGAGAGTTGAATGCATGGGATGTTGTTGATCCATCTTGTTGAGCCGCTGATAGGAGCTTTCTTCAGACATGGTGTGTATATGAGTTTGATTCCACACTCTGCGCATAAGGATTGCAATTGCTTTGGGAAATTACTTGCTTTCTTTCGCATAAGCTCTTTCATAGCAGGTAGTTTACTTCTTAGTAGCTTATCTGAATAATCTACTCCTACGTTCATTTCAGATGCTTGAAGTTCACCTTTTCTTAACCATGCCGAGATGGCATATGGTTCTTTTGTAGTTGCCAGAGATATACGAAAGGCAACTTTTAATTGCTGGTTCATATAATAGTTCTCCCATGCAGTAGGAGAACTCACTCCGAAGAAGTCGAGAATGACAGCAGTCTTTTCTTCCTTCACAGTTTTCTTCTCAACCCAGCCTAGGTTGGCCATGTCTGCGTAGGGAAACTTTCTTGCCCAGTCAGCAAAAGACACAATTTGAGCTTGACGTTTTGAACGGGCAACGCACTCGTCATAGATACGCTGCCTGTTCATCCAGAAATTAGCAGGGATTTTTGTAACGCTTTCGAAAGCTACAGCCATTTCGGGGGTAATAGAACTGTCGCCTTTAATAATGGCAATAACAGTCTTTTCTGGTTTGGAAGTACGCACTGCGAACTCCTTAACAGACATACCCATTTCTTTCATTTTCTCATCTAGGGTTGTACCTGGGTGAGAAACATTTTCCGGGATGTATAAGTTTCTTGCTGCCATATTGTTTTGTTTTTATGAGTTATTTGCCGTGGTAGTTGTCTATTTCTTCTATCTCTATACTGTCAATCTCTATCCATATATATTTGCCGCTTGGATCCGTTGGAATAGGACGTGCCGTTGGAGTGAAAATCAGTCGGTAGGGCTGGTCTAAGTCACAGGCCCATTGGCCTTTTCGGTCGCCTTTCAATTCGTGGTAATGGCCTGGCAGGTATCTGGTCTCTTCCAGTGTGCTGGCTGCGTAGAGATCATCCAGTCTCTGCTTAAATAAGCCTGCTCTCAGAGAGCCGAGTTTCTTGATACGCTTTTTCTCATCCGAAGCATACTCTTCAAGTTTCTTTGTACCAAATGATATTATCACGCGTTTCTGATTTTTGGTGCAAAGATATAAATAATTTTTGATTTACACAAATTGTAAACCAAAAACATGTAATCTTATAACCTTTTTTATGAAATCAAGACACTAGATGACGGTTTTCGTAAGGTGATTGTGACAAAAGATAACGTTGTATATCACTGGGGTCACATCCCCGGGTGATAGGTTTTTAACGATGAATTTTAAAGCTGCGAGAAATATTAAACGCTAGTTGGCGAGATTGCTAACTA
>Ga0247610_10008538_pt1 | contig 10409 bp, 7 predicted proteins | sample 174DNAGHGhighgp2_FD_193483 | JGI IMG/M metagenome (GOLD analysis project Ga0247610, IMG submission 193483) | Sheep rumen microbial communities from Palmerston North, Manawatu-Wanganui, New Zealand - 1742 DNA GHGhigh gp2 | ecosystem: Host-associated > Mammals > Digestive system > Stomach > Rumen ... | reverse complement strand
TTCCGGTTTCGGAAAAGACAGGAAGAAAGAAATGAACCGGGAATTTGACATCCAGGCCTATATGACGCACGGTGTGGAACGCGTTGTGGGCGATATCCTCAAGGCGACATTCCGGAATCCCCGGGAGAGCGCCTATATGGCGAAATTCGCGCTGGCCAGCCGGAAAGCATCCGCAAAGCGCCGGAAGGCGGAGGACGCGGGAGAGCATATTCCGCCGTTCCTGATTGCCAGCATAACCAGCCAGTGCAACCTGCACTGCGCGGGATGCTACTCCCGCTGCAACCATGCCACGGTGGACGCGGCGCCGGTGCGCCAGATGACCGCCGAAGAATGGCTGCGCGTTTTCGGGGAAGCGGATGAGCTTGGAATCAGCTTTATCCTGCTGGCCGGCGGGGAACCAATGATCCGGCGGGACATCATTGAAAGCGCCGGGAAGCACCCGAATATCCTGTTTCCCATTTTTACCAACGGGACCTATATGGATGAGGCGTATTTCCGGCTGTTTGACAAGTGCCGGAACCTGGTGCCCATTATGAGCATTGAGGGCGGGAAGGAAATGACCGACCGCCGCCGGGGACCGGGCGTGTATGACCGGCTGGTCCGCAACATGGACACCCTCCATGAGAAAGGCCTGATTTTCGGCGCGTCCGTTACGGTGACCACGCAGAACATCCGGGAGGTGTCTTCCGAGGCATTCCTCCGGAGCCTGTCCGACCGGGGATGCAAAGCAGTGATCTTCGTGGAGTTTGTCCCTGTGACCGACGACAGCAAAGAGCTTGCGCCGGGGGACGGGGAACGGGAATACCTGAGCCGGGAAATTGCCCGCCTGCGGGAAGAACACCCGGAAATGGTATATATTTCATTCCCGGGAGACGAGAAAAGCAGCGGCGGATGCGTGGCGGCGGGACGCGGGTTCTTCCACATCAACTCCCACGGCGGCGCGGAACCCTGCCCGTTCTCACCTTTCTCGGATATCAACGTGCGGGAAACCTCCCTGAAGGAAGCCCTGGGGTCCCCCCTGTTCCGGGCCCTGCAGGACGGCGGGTTCCTGGACGACGATCACGCAGGCGGATGCGTACTGTATGAGAAACGGGCGCAGGTGGAAGTCCTCCTGAACCGATAAAAAAGAAAGCGGGGAATGATCTGATGACCGACCTGATGAAGACCATCCGGGAGCGGCGGAGCGTCCGCACATTTGACGGAATCCCTGTGAGCCGGGAGGACCGGGACCGGCTGGAACGGTATATGCGGCAGATTACGAATCCGTTCGGAATCCCGGTGCGGTTTGTCCTGCTGGATGCCGCGGAGCACGGCCTGTCCAGCCCGGTGCTTTCCGGGGAAAAACTGTATGTGGCCGGCAAGGTGGACAAGGTTCCCTATGCGGACGTGGCATTTGGCTATTCATTTGAAAAGCTGGTGCTGTACGCGTGGTCGCTGGGAATCGGCACCACCTGGATCGGCGGCACGATGAAGCGGGAAGTGTTTGAAAAGGCAGCCGGGCTGGAAGACGGGGAAATGATGCCCTGCATCAGCCCCCTCGGCTATCCCGCGAATCGGCTTTCGATCAGGGAAGCGCTGATGCGCCGGGGAGTCGGCGCGGACAACCGGATGCCCGCGGAAAAGATCTTCTTTGACGGAGCGTGGGATGCGGGACTGCCCGCGGAGAAACAGGAACCGATTGCCGACCTGATTGAGATGGTGCGCCGGGCGCCTTCCGCGGTGAACAAGCAGCCCTGGCGGATCATCGTTTCCGGAAATGATTACCATTTCTACGAGAAGCACGACAAAGGCTATGTGAATGAAAAAGTCGGGGACATGCAGAAGATCGACATCGGAATTGCCCTGTGCCACTTTATGTCCGGACTGGAAGCGCAGGGGAAAAAGCCGGAAATCGTGACCGCGGATCCCGGAATTGCCATTCCGGAAGGCGTGGAATACATCGTGACCGTGAAGGACTGCTGACACCCGGAACGAATCAAACCACAGTAAATAACACCCCGTTTACGGCAGGCATCCGTGCCTGTGCCGCAAACGGGGTGCTTTTTGTTATTTCCCGGAAACAGGGAGGATTACCGGACGGTTTCCACCTTGATGGTGTTGGTGTTGCCGGGCGCGCCGTTGATCTGTCCGCCGGTGAGCACGACGTTGTCGCCGGGTTGCAGGCGGAACAGATCCTTCGCAAGCTTCAGGTCCTGCCAGAACATGACATCAATGGAGGAGAACGCCTCAGTGAGCACCGGGGTGACGCCCCAGGACAGGTTCAGCTTCCGCCATGCCTTGGGACTGGTCGTGGTGCCGATGATATTCACCGGGCAGCGGAAACGGCTGACCATCCGGGCGGTGCGGCCGGAAAGTGAATTGACCACGATGGCTTTCGCACCGACATCCACTGCCATGGAACAGGTGGCGTGGGAGATGGCGTCGAGGTTGTTGTGGATCCGGAATTCCATAGTGTGGAACCGCTCCGCGTAATCAATTCCGGCTTCCGTAAACTCCGCGGTCTGCGCCATGGTGGAAACGGCCTGTACGGGATACTTGCCGGCAGCGGTTTCACCGCTGAGCATGATCGCGGAGGAACCGTCATAAACGGCGTTGGCCACGTCGGAGATTTCCGCCCGGGTCGGCCGCGGATTGTGGATCATGCTCTCCAGCATTTCCGTGGCGGTGATGACACGCTTTCCGAGCATCCGGCACTTGCTGATCAGGTATTTCTGCAGGGCCGGCACCTCCATGAAGGGGATTTCCACGCCCAGGTCCCCGCGGGCCACCATGATTCCGTCTGCCACCTCGCAGATGTCCTCGATATGGTCCACACCGCTCCGGTTTTCGATTTTGGCAATCAGGTCCACATCCTGCCCGCCGTTTTGGTCGAGCAGGTCCCGGATGGACTGGACATCCTCCCGGGTACTGACAAAGGAAGCGGCCACGAAATCAATATCGTTTTCCAGGCCGAAAAGGATATCCTTCCGATCCTGTTCGGACAGGAAATCCTGTCGCAGCACCTTACCCGGGAAGTTCATGCTTTTCCGGTCGCTCAGCGTCCCGCCCGCGGTGACGCGGCAGCGGATATCATTCCCCGTGACCTGCTCCACGACCAGGATGACCAGGCCGTTGTTGATCAGTACGGTATCTCCTTCGGACAGCTCTTCCGTGAGTTTCCGGTAGGAAACGGAAACACGGGTTTCGTCCCCGGCAATGGGTTCCGTGGTCAGGGTGAATTCCGCACCGTCCTGCAGGGTGACCGGGCCGTTCCGGAACGTTCCGATCCGGTATTCAGGTCCTTTGGTATCCAGCATGACGGCGATTGGGAGGTCCAGCTTTTCCCGGACGGATTTGATGAGATTGATCCGCCGCAGGTGTTCCTCCTGCGTGCCGTGGGAAAAGTTCAGCCGCGCGACATTCATCCCGGCTTTGCACAGGGCGGTCAGCGTTTCTTCGTTGTCACAGGCGGGGCCGATGGTACAGATGATCTTGGTTTTCCGCATCAGGTATTCCTCCTCCGGTCAGCAGGACGGTCCGATTCTTCCGGTACCGGTTCAGCGGACACGCCGTATGTTGTTTTCAGCCTTTCCCATATTTTATCATCCTGCATCCAGCCGGGCAATGGACGGAATGGGAAGACCATGGTATGATAGGTGCCAGGTTCATCAGGACAAAAACCGGGGAGAAAACATATGAATAAGGCAAAGGTTTACGAGGAGATTGTCACCATTCCCACCTACCGTACCGGAAGCATGGAGAAGGATCCGCTGTTCATTGAAAAACGCGCCTACCAGGGCTCCACGGGAAAGGTGTATCCGGTCCCGATCTGCGAAAAAATCAGCGATACCAGGGAGGATGCCGAATACAAAGCGGTGATCCTGGAGAACGATTACCTGTATGTGATGATCCTGCCGGAGCTGGGCGGCCGCATCCAGCGGGCACTGGACAAGACGAACGGATATGATTTTGTATACTACAACCGGGTGATCAAGCCCGCGCTGGTGGGACTGGCCGGACCGTGGATCAGCGGGGGAATTGAGTTCAACTGGCCGCAGCACCACCGGCCTTCCACCTTTATGCCGGTGGATTACACCTTTTGCGAAAACCCGGACGGATCCGCCACGGTAACCATCGGGGAGACCGACCGGATCAACGGGACCAAAGGGAACGCAAGCATGACCCTGTACCCGGACAAGGCGTATATCGAGATCCGGGGCCGGCTGTTCAACCCGACTGATTATCCCCAGACATTCCTGTGGTGGGCGAATCCGGCCGTATCCGTGAATGACCACACATTTTCCGTGTTCCCGCCGGACGTGAACGCCGTGATGGACCACGGAAAACGGGCGGTTTCCACCTTCCCGATCGCCACAGGCGAGTACTACAAGGCTGATTACTCCGCCGGGGTGGACATTTCCCGGTATAAGAATATCCGGGTGCCGACCTCCTATATGGCGGCGCATTCGGACTTTGATTTCGTCGGGAATTTTGACGAGGGTAAGGACGCCGGACTGCTGCATGTGGCGGACCACCATATCAGCCCCGGGAAAAAGCAGTGGACCTGGGGATGCGGCGATTTCGGCAAAACCTGGGACCGGAACCTGACCGATGAGGACGGCCCCTATATCGAGCTGATGACCGGCGTGTTCTGCGACAACCAGCCGGATTTCACCTGGCTGAAGCCTCAGGAAGAGAAAGACTTCGTGCAGTACTTCATGCCCTACAAAACCGTAGGGCGCGTCCGCAACGCAACAAAGGACGCTGTACTGGGCCTTGATTTCCTGGACGGAAACGGGAAACCCATTGAACCGGACCCCTTCGCTTACGGCGCGGAAGCGAACCGGGCGGTACAGGCCAAAGCATCTTCCGCCCGCCTGAAGGTGTATGCCACCGGGGAGTACCGGAACGCCGAAATCGTCCTGGAAGCCGGCGGGAAGGAAGTCTACCGGAAAAGGGCGGATCTCTCGCCGAAGGCGGCTTTTACGGACATGCTGGACAGCCCGGGCGATTACCGGATTGCCGTATATGACGAAAACGGATCTTTGCTCTGCGAATACCGGGAATACATCCGGGAGGACCTGCCGATTCCGGAACCCGCGGAGGCGCTGAAAGCCCCCGGAGAGATCGGAACGACAGAGGAGCTGTACCTGGCGGGACAGCACCTGGAGCAGTACCGGCACGCCACCTTCCTGCCGGATGATTACTACCGGGAAGGACTGCGGCGGGACCCGACCGATATCCGGCTGAACAATGCCTACGGGTTGTTCCTGCTGCGCAATGCCCGGGCGGAGGAGAGCATTCCGTTCTTCCGGGCAGCCATCCGCAAACAAACCTGGCGCAACCCCAACCCGTATTCCGGGGAGGCATACTTCAACCTGGGCCTCGCGCTGGAAACGCTGGAGAAGCTGCCGGAAGCATATGACGCGTTCTTCAAGGCAACCTGGAGCGCGGAAACGGCGGGTGCGGCCTGGTATCACCTGGCCTGCATCTGTGTTCAGCAGGGTGATCTGAAAAAAGCCCTGCAGTTTGCCGACGAGAGCCTGTTCCGGGGCTGGCATGATATGAAAACCCGGTCCCTGAAGGCATCCATCCTGGCACACCTGTACGGGGAAAGCCCGGAATACCGGCGCTTTATGGATGAAAGCATGAAAATTGACCCGCTATACAGCAGCCTGCTGTTCCGGAACGGCCAGGAAGCCTTTAACCAGGCAACCGGGGGACGGGCGGAGGCGTACCTGAACGCGGCATATGAGCTGACCGCTTTCGGATTCCCGCAGGACGCGGCAGACCTGCTGGCAAAGTGCCCGGCGGAGGCGCCGATGAAATACTACGCCAAAGCCTTTGCGGAAGGGAAGCTGGGACAGAAGGACGCCGCGAAGGCGGATGCGGAAAAGGCGGAAGCCCTGCCGACGGATTTCTGCTTCCCGAACCGGACGGAGGAGAAAGCCATGCTGGAATACGCGGTATCCATCCTGGACACCGCGCCGAAAGCCCATTACTACCTGGGCGAGCTGCTGTATGACAAAAAGCAGTATGACGCCGCGGTATATCACTGGCAGGCGGCCGTAAAGGAACAACCCGGCCTGGCGCCGGCCCACCGGAACCTGTCCATCGCATATTACAACCACGGCGACCGGAGCCTGGCGGAAGCGGAAATCGCGGAGGCGGTGCGGCTGGAGCCGGAAAACAGCCGCTGCCTGCTGGAGCAGGACCAGCTGCTGAAACGGCTGGACCGTCCGGCCGGGGAACGGCTGGCCATCCTGGAGGCGCACCGGGAAATCGTCCCGGACCGCTGTCCGCTGATGCTGGCCTATATTTCGCTGCTGAACCAGGACGGGCAGTATGAAAAGGCACTGGACCTGCTGGAACATTCCACCTTCCATGTATGGGAAGGCGGGGAAGGCAAGGTCGCGGATGAATATAAGGCGGCGCTGTTTGCCCTTGCGGAAAAGGCCATGGCGGACGGAAAGCCGGAGGATGCCTTTGCATATGCGGAGCGGACCATTACCTATCCGGAGAACCTTGGAGAAGGAAAACTGGACAATGTTCCGGACAACCGGGCGTATTACGTGATGGGCTGTGCCCGGCGCGCCGCGGGCGATGAGGCGGCGGCCCGGGAACTCTTCGAAAAGGCGGCTGCCGGATCACGGACTCCCGAACCTGTACGGTATTACAACGACCAGCCTTCCGACTACATTTACTACCAGGGACTGGCTTTCCGCGCGCTGGGAGAAGAGGCGGAAGCCCGGGAATCTTTCCGCAGCCTGGCAGAATTCGGGGAGGCGCATATGCACGACAAGGTCGGCTATGACTTCTTTGCCGTTTCCATGCCGGAACTGGAAGTGTACCAGGATGACATCCAGAAGCGCAGCGACGACTACTGCCGCCGCCTGGCGGAGCTGGGGCACCGGGGACTGCGGGAATCGGAGAAATAAAAAAACCCGTCCCCCGGGACGGGCAGGAATCCTATCTGCTGTCAATAAAACCGATAATCAGATCACAAAGCGGCCGGTTCCAGCCCGGCCGCTTTCAGTGCGCCCAGGGAATGGATTCGGACCACGCGGTTGCTGTCGGTTCCGGACATTTCCCGCAGCCGTGCCGCATACGGAAGGATGAATTCCGGCCGGCGTTTGCCGAGGACACGGAAGATTTCCGGTGATTCCATACGAACCTTGTCCACCGGATCGTGCAGGAGCTTTTCGAACACCGGCATATGATCCGCATAGCGGTCCGGACTGTTTACGGCAATGTTTTCAGACGCCCAGATGAAGCTGAGCCGGACGTTCGCGTCCTCATCACCGGCAAAGCGGAACAGGTTTTCCCAGTACGCTTCGATGACCGGGAAGCTGCCGCGTCCGATTCGGCCGAGGGCATTGACCGCGCGCTCCCGCAGGATCGCCGCCGGACTTTCGCAGAAGGAAGCAATCGCCGGGACATGCTCCTTTACCGACAGGGGATATTCGAGGCCGGCCTCACCCAGCAGCCAGAGGGCTTTGGCCTGGATTTTCACTGATTGATGGGCCAGGAGGGAAGCGAGATACGGAATACTCCCTTCCCACTGATCCCGTTTTTTGGTCAGCATACCCAGTTCCTTATAGAGTTCCGTTTCCGTCATGATCACTTTCCTCCGTTTCTGCCCGGGAACAGCCGGTTCCTGTTTTTTGGACGGAGTACCATATTAATCTTTTTGCCCCGTGAAATCAACAGTTTACCGGATCCGGAAAACAGGAATGATCCGGAATACATGGTAATTAATCGAAAAACCAGTTTCCGGGAATAACAAAGAAGTGCACCGCGGAAGCGGTGCACCGGGGAGCAGCCGGCTCAGGCGCCTGCAGCGATCCTGAGCGTGATCATCAGCGCAACAGCCAGCAGAAACGGAATCAGCCGGGCAAAAATCTTTTTCAGCATTTGGGTTTCCTGCTGTTAAACAATTGCCTTGCCCAGGGCTTTGCAGGCGGACAGCGCTTCGTCATCAGGGGCGTTGTTGGCCTTTACGCTTTCGGCTGCGAGGGTGATTCCCTTTTCCGCGCAGCGGGCTTCCCAGTTGCTCAGCCATTCCCCGACACCCCAGTCATAGCTGCCGAACAGGACGACCTTTTTGCCGGGAAGGGCCGGTTCAATTCCTTCCAGCATCGGCTGGAATTCGCTGTCCTCCAGCTCCTCCGCCCCCATCGCGGGGCATCCGAGTGCAACCGCGTCATAGCCGTCCACGCCGTTCACATCCGCACAGGTGAGAAGATCCACATCCGCACCGGCGGCCTTTGCGCCTTCCGCGACGGCGTTTGCCATTGCCTCCGTGTTTCCGGTACCACTCCAGTAAATAACCGCAACTTTGCTCATTGTAAAAAACCTGCCTTTCGTTTTATGGTCTATTCCACTCCCTTCCGGGAACCAGAACAGCAAATTGATCAGGCCGGAACTGCCAGCCTGTCCAGGGAGTATCCCTGCTGCCAGCGGCGCAGGTATACTTCCGTGCAGCGCCTGCAGCGCGCGAACTGCCGGGCTGCGCCTTCCACATCGTCATACACTTTCCAGATGCCGGAAAGCTTGCACGCGTGCTTCCTGTGCATGAATCCGTCCACATCCGCGGGCGGATACCCCAGGAACAACCCGATTTCATGGGGGAAATCCCGGCTGCCGCGGAGACGGGAAATCAACCGGGCAATGCAGGCGTTCGGATTTCCGCAGGTATACCCGCATTCCGCAAGAAGCTGAACGGCCAGTTCATTCCGGAGGTCTTTCTCCAGCATTTTCGGGCGATAGAGATATACCAGCGCCCGTCCGTTTTCCCACCGCAGGGGAAGCACCCGAAGCCCCTTGCGCCCCAGGAGCCGGTTCAGCCGGCGCAGTTCTTCCGTCATATGTTCCCGGCTGTCAAACGGGCAGTTGAACATATTTCCGGTTTTCAGGCTGGCCATGGTGGGCGCGCAGCAGCGGATCAGCATTTCATTCGACATAGCTTCCCCTTACGTTAGTAAAGTCTAACCATAATGCAGAAAATAAAAACCAATAACCATTTCCGAATGACGAATAAAACGGAATTCAGAGAATGTTAGTTAAAACTAACGACATATTAATATCATAGGAGAGTGGAGATTGTCAACTGTTTTTGAAAACCGCTTTCGGAAAACAACGGGAAAAACAGGCAGGCCATTGACTTAGAGCCTGCTCAAGGCAGTACAATCATCAGGACGGGAAGAAAGAACGGGGAGGAAGAAAACGATGAAAGAGAAAATCAATATCACAGATTACGCGAACCTGATTACCCGGGCACTGCCAAAAGGAATCCTGCTGAACACCAACGGTGACAAGTTCAACGCGATGGTGATCGGATGGGGCCATATCGGGACACTCTGGAACAAACCCACCTTCCATGTGTATGTCCGGCAGGGACGCTATACCAAGAGCCAGCTGGACAAAACCGGGGAGTTTACGGTCAGCGTTCCGCTGGACAAGCCGGACCCTGCGATCAACAAAATCTGCGGCTGGCAGTCCGGATACAAAATCGACAAGGTGAAGGAAGCCGGGCTGGAACTGGAGGACGCGGAGGTAATCCATACCCCGGGAATCCGGCAGTATCCCCTGACGATTGAGTGCCGGATCCTGTATTCCCAGGACCAGGACCTGGAAAAAATCCCGAAGGATATCCTGGAAAGGACGTATCCGCAGGACGTGGAGGGCGATTACCCGATGGCCAACCGGGACTTCCACACCATGTACGTCGGCGAGATCGTGGATGCCTATATCATCCGGTAACCGGAACAATCAAAAAAGCGGCTGTCCGCACCGGCCTGTGAAAAGACCGGTGCGGACAGCCGCTTTTTTGCGGACCGGCGCGGGGATATGCCGGTTAAATCACACACATCCCGGGATGCCGTGATCAAACGCCCGGAGACTTTCAGCCGCTTTCAGTGTTCTCTGTACCGCGCTTTGCCATCCGGCGGGCAATTGCCAGTAACAATGTACCGATCAGGCTGACCACAGCCCAGGATAAGAACACGCCGTTCCAGCCAAAGCTGTCGCTCAGATATCCGGCGAAGAAACCGGAGAACGCGCTGCCGACATAGACCATTGCATCCAGCAGGCCAGCGGCCAGCGCCACGCGGTTCAGACGGGAGTACATCAGGGGCATCAGGTTTGTCAGCAGGGGATTCAGCCCGTAAGCCATGGCGGAAACCAGCACCAGCACAACGATACAGCCCGGAAAGCTCTGCCCCGAGACAGGTCCAAGCACCAGACTCAGCACCGTGCATACGGCGAACAGGATGCCCGAGGAAAGGAACAGGTTACCCGTATGTTTATATGCGGCCCGGCCCATCTGAATGCCCAGGAAATTGACGAAGGGGATGATCAGGATGATTCCGACCGCGCTGTTCAGGTCAATACCCTGCGTATCCATGAGCAGTTTGGCAGCCCAGCAGGCA
>Ga0247610_10008536_pt1 | contig 10410 bp, 6 predicted proteins | sample 174DNAGHGhighgp2_FD_193483 | JGI IMG/M metagenome (GOLD analysis project Ga0247610, IMG submission 193483) | Sheep rumen microbial communities from Palmerston North, Manawatu-Wanganui, New Zealand - 1742 DNA GHGhigh gp2 | ecosystem: Host-associated > Mammals > Digestive system > Stomach > Rumen ... | reverse complement strand
CGTTTTACCCTACAACGATGGTGGTTGTCTCTTGGCCATGAATGGAGGTGCAAATTGTATGAGTTCATATTCTGCAAGTAAGGTTCTGAAATTGACCCGCGAGGAGATGAACCCCATACCCGCTTCGGTCAAGGAGATGCCTGTGACAGAGATTCAAGGCAAGGCGTATCCTAATCCAGCAAAGGATGTTCTGAACATTGACCTTAGCGAAGTGGGAACCATTGATGGCTGCCGCATCAGCATTACGGATGGCCTTGGCCGTCCTTGCTTGGATAGGTTTGTCCGAGGAAAAGGGAATGTGCTTACTGTGGGCGTTTCGGGGCTTAAAGCGGGAGTGTATGTATATAGGGTGTATAATGCGGACGGAGAATTGATTGGGGGGGAAGTTTGTGAAGGAATAGGAGTTTTTCGGTATGCGTGCTAACGGGATTTCGTGCTAACGAAGGGGTTTTTATTGGGTGAAAGGGTTTGTAAAACTGTTTAGTTTCCCTGACCTATTTTTGGAAAGTGAGGGTTGTGGTTAAGGAGAAGTGTTGGTTTGAGGTGTTGACGGGGTGATAAATAAAGAAAAACACAAATTAACTAAATACAAAAATTAAAGTTAATCAAACAGATTGTTAAACTTAAAATTATTGTAAAATGAAAACAAAAGTATTTAAAAAGGCGACATTTGCCGTTATTGTGACAATGTTACTAGTATCAAATGCTGTACATGGACAAGAACAGCCTTCGATTGTAAAACATGAGATTTATCCTCATTGGTACTATTTTGAGAAAGAGGAGGGAGTTCCGGTTTTGACTGTAAAAGATTTCGTTCCTATTTGCAAGGCGGAATTTGGATTAAGTGAAAGCGATGAACTTGATGTCAAGGATGTTACTTTCCTGGATGAATTGGCCATTGAGAAATCAGCTGACAGCAGAACAAGATGCATAAAGTATCAGCAATACTACAATGGTTATGAGGTGGAATCATCAGTAATTGTAACTTTTGACATGTCAGACACCATTACTGTTGTTACTGGGAACTTGGTGGGAAATCTGAATATAGACACTTCAGAACCCATTTCACAAGAAGCAGCACTAAATGTGGCATTGGGTGCAGTGACAGGAACTTTCATTTGGCAAGATTCTATTTTGATGGATGGCTATTGCATGGATGAAGATGGAAACTTTGATTCGATTTGTTATAATCGGTTTTTGCCTAAAGGAGAGCTTTGTTTGGCACGAAAGTTTGGCGATGGTTTTACGCCAAACAACATCCGTTTTGTATGGAGATTCCTTATTAATACGACAACGGCAGAATACCGAGTTTTGGTAAATGCGAAAAATGGTGAGATTTACGATGTTGCAGAAGTCACAAAGGATGGACAATATGCAAAAGGTAATGTGCAAACTCTTCATGATGGTTACATCACTAATGAAATGGAGACTTTTAAATGTTCATTGTGCTTAAGATGGAAACTCCAAAATTCCCATGGTAATAAAACCGTATTGAATGGGAGAAAAGTCAAAAGTCGGACTAATGAATGGACGGATTCTTCAGAAGCACCGGCAACCACTGCTCATTGGATTATTGGACAATTGGCAGATTTTTATCGGATAAAATACCTTAATTATACTATCTCAGAAGACACCTACATCAATGCTGGTATTCCGGATTATGAAAATGCCCAATATGTTGGCAGTAATAATACTATTGAGATTGGAGAGATGGATAACCATTGGTTATCTACAATAGATATTATTGGACACGAATTGGCGCATAGATTAGTAGATTTAAGTGCGAATTTAGAATACTATGGCGAGAGTGGTGCTTTGAATGAATCTTTTGCTGATATTTTTGGAACATTAGCTGAAAGATTCATTAGGACGAATCACGGAAGAAACTGGAACTGGACTTTAGGTGAGGATGCCGTTACTCTCAGAAGTATGTCGAATCCCCTTCTTTATTCTGATCCAGACCACTATCAAGGACAGTATTGGGTTGACCCTCAAAGCGGTGGTGATTATGGAGGCGTTCATACTAATTCAGGTGTTCAGAACAAATGGTTTTATAACCTTTCGCAAACCATTGGACCAGACAAAGCGGGGCTTGTTGCCTATTATATGCTTCATTTGTATTTGACACCTACTTCCAACTATCATGATGCATTGTTTGCCTCGGTTTTTGCCGCTGAGAATTTGTTTGGAAGATGTAGCGATGAAAGGAGCAAGGTTATTTCTGCATGGCAATCTGTGGGCGTTTCTTCGGCTAATATTCCATTTTGTGCAAGTAATGAGCAAGGTGCAGAGAGATTTAGTGTTGATGAAATCGATAATATGCTTATATATATGGAAGTGTACCCCAATCCGGCTTCAGGAGTTGTCTATATAGAGTTCTCAGACGAATTGGATGAAGGTGTTATTGAGATATATAATTCGACTGGTATAAAAGTTGATGAAATATTGGTTCGAAACAAAATGGTATCCATCGGCACTAATCACTTGCCCAATGGATTGTATTTAATCAATGCGGTAGCCAACGGACGGTCCGTGAATAATGCCAAAGTATTAATTAACAACTAAATACGGGATGAAAAAAATAATTATATTTGCGGTTATCGCTTTATTTGCGTTCTGCTCGTGTGAAAAAATCAATTTAGTTGAACAAGTGCCACAACTGAAAGGATCATGGCAATGGCACAAAACCACCGTGGGAGGAGTCGTTGGTGTCATCCATCCTGATACCACCCAACGTCTTGTCATGGCTTTTGAAGATGATAACAAGATTAGTATTGAGTATAATGGTGAAACTCTTGTTTCAGGAGAGACCTATTCTTGTAAGAAATCAAACGACAGTACTTATGGTGAGTATTTGATTTCTTTGCCAAAAGAAGTGCGAAGTAAGGTTGCTGAATACCTTGGTGTCCCGGACGGGCGCGTCGTGGTAGATGGTTACATTCGTTTCTGCACAATTTATTGGAACGATGATACCGTATATCTTGCTGTTACCGAAGTCGAAGGTAAAGACGTGGGCGTTGAAGGCGGCGACGATTTTCATTCCTGTTCAATGTTTGCACCAGTTCACACGCTTTATTAAACAATTGGTATTTTCTGAAGCCACCCCATCCCGAACCTATGCATTTAGCGATATGTTTGAGGGTTGGGGATGGGGAGGGCTTTTTAATTATCAATGGCAAAGAAGCCAAAATAGAAAATGGATAAAAAACAATGATACTATGAAAGCAACGAGAATTTACACCCTGCTTGCGCTCTTGTTGATGACGGGAGGGGTGAAAATGCAAGCGCAAGAGTATTTACCTATCGCCCAGAAAGGAAATGAATGGCATACCCTTTCTACTACGTTGTTTGGTTATTCAAACTATGTCAATTGGTGCTCGGGAGACACAATCATTGGAAATGTCCGATATATGAAAATCATGGGCATCTTGAATAATGGCGACCCTCATCTGTTCACAGTACTTAGGGAAGAGGACGGAAAGGTATGGAAACGCCATTTGAATACTTCTGTGGAAACATTACTTTATGACTTCACTGCCAACGTGGGCGACACTTTGTGTTTTGGTGAGCCGGGAGCATCTTTTGTCCTTGATTCCATTAGCATAGAGCAGATTGGAAGTGTTGACAGGAGAAAGTTCTGGTTTGGATTGGAATATGACGGTTTTGGAAACCCTCGCACCAAGGAAACATGGGTTGAGGGCTTCGGCAGCGATTTTGGATTGCTATGGAGTGGATACTATGGTGTTTATGATGGTTGGCATTGCCTACTATGCTTCCATCAAAACGGGGAACTCATTTGGGAGAATCCTGAATACGGTTTTTGTACCTATACAGCTGTTGAGGAAACCAAAGATTCTGAAATATTCATTTACCCCAATCCGGCAAAGGAAAAGGTGACGATAGAAGGTGTTGAGGCTGCCAAAGTGGAGGTTTACAGTGCCTTTGGACAATTAGTAAAGATTGTTCATGAGACAAATGAACTTAATGTGGCTGATTTACCTGAGGGGTTTTATTTGCTATGCATAACAGATGCGGTTGGTATTTCTCAAATGAGACGAATAACTATAGTTAAATAAGCCAAAGAGAAAACATCTTGTTATAACTAATAAGGTTCTTGAAGATGTCTATTTATTATGATATTGTAATTGTTGATTAAGTCTGTTTATAATTTATGTCAGAATAATGAGTACTAGTATTAAAGAAAAAATATCGACTTTAGCAAAAGACTTTCTGGCCCTGTATTTAAAACCTATCATTGCCAGTTCCATATCTTTTGGGGTGGCTTTCACACCCATTCCTATCCTTTGGAGAGTTTTGATGTGCTTTATTCCATGGATAATGCTTTTTGTTTTAGAACGGACTGTTTTTGAACCAGAACGTAAGAAAAGAATAAAAATGTGGGCCGAACATAAAAAGAGAGTCACACCTCTTCTTTTCATGAAAGTTAGGAAACTCGTTGATGGTTATTTATCAAAAGAAGAAGGAAAGAGGAAATTAAAAGACTACTACACTAATCTTGAAAGTATATGTAACCTAGTTCGTGATTACTATGTTCCAGATGGTGGTGATTCATACGACAAGTATTCAATATCTCTTAAAGAAATAGATAGCAAGGAAGATATTCGTGAAGTTTGCAGGGATACTTCAGCTTTAAGTCAAAGAAGAAAACACGAATTTATAAAAACCCCTTATCCTCTTGAGGAAAACACACCTTATAAGGAAATAATAGATGCATATAAAAAAGGTGAGGTGAAACCATACATTGAGAACGATGTACATAAAAAAATATTAGAAGGAGAATATGATTGTACTAGATTACATAAAGCTGGAGGGATTAAAGGAGTACCGTACAAAAGCATTTTCGTTTCTCCAATTTTACCTCTTGTTAATCCAAGTAAAGAAAAGATACGTGGATTTATATGTGTAGATGCTGAAGATCCTGATATGTTTCGTGCGGAAGACGATGATTCATTAGATATTGTTTTCCATGAATATGTTTCTGGAGTTATTTATAAAATGATAGAGATTCAAGGACAAATTAAAGAATAGCAAAATTGACAACGATGCCAAGAATTAAAAAAATCAAAAAAACCGTTCTTTTAAAAGCTAAAAGGACACCCGTTTCAAAAAAATGCTATATTAAAAAGGTAACACTCGAAGATGTTGTTCATTTGTATAAACCAGATGAGTTGAATGCTTTGGTTGAATTATCTATGAAGGCAGAAAGGGTCCAAAAAAACACAATAAGAAAAAGATCCGCGGTTATTCGAGGAAACATTAGAAATATTGTGTTGGGAATTACAAGCAAAGATTTAGTGGAAATAGCCAGATTACATTGAACGTGCTTTGGAGACCTGAAAAAGCATAATTCTTGCGATATTATTTGGAGCATAAAAGCGGGATTGATAGTTTTGTGCACGAAAACGACAAGGTTACTCAACAGAGAATGGTTAAGGATAGAAAAGACATAAGGGCGATTCTTAGGACACCGATTGAAAGGTACTATGAGCTGGGAATGATTTCGGCCAGGGCCTTCAATATATGCAAGGCTGCTGACATTGGCACGGTAGGCGATCTTATTCAATGGCATTACGAAGATGGATTACGAAAGTTGCGCAATTGCGGACCATATACCATCAAGGAGTTTGAGAGTGTCATTGGGTTAGTGAATTATAAACATGCTGTCCAGCTTTTGGAGAAGTTGGACAGGTACGAAGACTTGCCGGTGTCGATAAAGAGCATCATTGTAGCCCATTACAAAAGGACGCTGCTTGACTTTTCCTTGGATTGCATAAGAAGCTTCTATGACACCTTTGGCGACTGCAAGGCGTTTTATTCTTTCTTCTTCTGTGGCTTAAATGAATTGGATGTGAGGTTCAATAACCTTGGCGGTTTGGAACTGAAGCACTATTGCTACCAGCTGCTTTCGGAAATACATTCCTCGCTTCGGAAAGCGGAGTTGGATGACACCTATACCTACGAGTTGGTCGTCATGGCCCGGGCGGTGTTGTGGTTCTGCGACGATGGTTTTGCAGCGGAGCTTGAAGCCAAAGATCCGGATTTGAGGGTTAGGAGAAAAGCACTCTTGGAGGACTTTAGTGAACGAGCCGACCAACTCATCAATGCCGCGGCAAGTGTGCGGCGGTATTTGATCCCCAGTTATTCGAGGGCTGTGGCGATGATGCAACTCTCGGAAGGCGAAGTGAGAAACAAGCTGCTTGAGATACGGGCATGGGGGCCTACCTACAGGACGATTTTCTTGTTTTTGGCTGAGCTGAAAGAGACTCTTTATTGGTACGAAAGTATCGGCGGGGACGAGCTGGGCAACACGGTTGTCGCTAACAAGTACCTTTATCTGACGGAGGAGCAAGTTGGTTTTGTAGCTGATTTTTACCGGCAATACGGGTATTATCCCATGTTCTTCTTGTTAAGAGAGCGTCTTGCGACTACGAAAGAAAGAGTGGAACGGATTTTTGCGATGGCGACGGGGCTTTGTGACGGATGCCCAAAGAACCTGGCTGAAATTGGAAAGGAGATGGAGTGTAGTAGGGAGCGTGTCAGGCAACTGATGGTGTTGGCACCTAAAGACTTGTTCAAAGACTGGGGATGGATGCATTACCAGTTTGGTAACACTCTGGTTGTCTCAGAAGTTGATGATTTGTATTTGAATGTCGTTGACCGCGAGAAAGTGAATGTTCCTTTCGAATCGTTCGCGTTGGTATGTACCGAGGGGTTCCCGATGAAAACGGTGAAAGTGAATGATTTGCGTTTCCTTGTCAATAATCGTTTGAATGTCAGTGTCATCAATAAGGTTTGTGGCGAGGTAGGCAGACAAAGCAGGCGGATAAGGGCTGAGATTGGTTTTGTCCGGCTTGACGATTTGCTTAGCGATGTGCCTGATGACAAAAAAGGCGTTTACATGGAGGCCTTGCCAGTTATCATCGCCAAGGCGTTCGGATTGCCTGTTGACGAAACTGGGAACGTTGTTTTGCCTCCCAATGGGGTTGATGTGGTTTATGAGCTTACCGAGATTCTGCGAGGCAAAGGCAGGCCGATGAGCCTGAAGGAGCTGTATGCTGAACTGATCAAGAGATGTCCAGAGGTCGAGCACAAGGGCTTTGAACATGTCAGAGGGAAGGTGCTGCGGTCGGAGGCAATAGTACCCATCGGGAAGTCGTCGAGATATACCTTGGCCGAATGGGACAATGTGTATCGAGGAAGCATCAGGGACTTGGTGGTCGATATTTTGAAAAAATCCAAGGCCCCTATGCACATCAATGAGATCATGGAGAAGGTGTTGCCAGCCTTTCCATATACCAACAAGGGAAGTGTCACGTCGAGCTTGGGTAGCGACAAGGAGAGGTTTGTTTTGTGCGGCAATGGGTATTATGGGTTGAGGGGGAGGAAGTATAGTTGGCAATGGAGACGGGAGAATGGCGGGTGTTGCGAGATTTTTTAGTTATTCTATATAAAAAATGTATTTTTGCCCAATTTAATAGTATTTGTAATGAAACGCATTGTTATTCAATTGTCTGAATTAAGCCGTGAAAACTGGCAACGTATTTATTGTTTTATTGAAAGATGTCTTGGTAGTAAAGATTATAGGGAAGATGATTTCAATACTATGAAAAACAATAATATTGAAATTGGTATTGATGATGACCCCAAAAAATACGATGTGTGTTCCGTTAAAGATGAAGGGATAAAAGAATTACAATATGGAGCATTGCCGGAAAAAGGTGATTATGTTTTCAATATCATATATGTAAAGACTGATGAAAGAGAGGAGTTTTCAGACTTCACACGCTTTTTCCTTTTGAAAAAGAAATATTCCGAAAGGATAACGCTGGGAATTGACCTTAGTGTACTTAGCAAAAGGAAATTCAATGATTATAAATTCCAACTTGGTTTCTTTTTCTTCTTTATCAAAAACAAACAACCGAAATTAGGCTATAACAGTCTTTACATTATCAATATAGAGGGTTCTATTTTAAAAGCAAATGCGATTCCGTATATGAACGATGGAAATGAGCCTAGATATGAAGATGCCAGTCCGTATATTTTTCCTTTGATTCCAATTAATAATAACAATTTTGACATTTTTGAAACTCTTGACAATCCAAAAGACAATAGAATAAAAGCTTACATTGAGAACTCCATTAATAATAGCCAAAAGAAAAAAGAATTAAAAAACAAACATATAGATACAAGTATTTGTCGTTCGTTATTTGAAAAGTGGTTTCTGATTTCTTATCTCACCTCTGATAGTAAAGCAAAGGCAACAACGATACTCACATATTGTGACAACATACGAGAATTGGTTCAGAATATTATCTTCCACACAAATGAGCAACAAGGATTGCTATATATTGTGTTTAATAAGAAGAATAAGGTTTCTAAAACCTGGCATGACAAGATTTTGAACTTTAATACTTATGATGACAATCAACGATTTGTAGAGATTGGGGTCTTTGATTACAACAAAAAAGGGATTACTGATACTTTTTCTTTATCGCATAATAATGATTTATTTGATGCCCGTCTTTGTTTAGAAGACTTTTTAAATCCCCAGAAAATACTTCCTGACAAAGCAGATTATATTTCCATGAGATTTGCTGCACACCTTGGAATAAAATCTTTTGTGTCTTCTGTAATGTACCACAAAGGGGTTTTCTGTGTGGAGAGCAACAAAAGCCAAACAGAAAAAAATAGTATATATAATAAAGAGCGATTTGAAAATTCTGAAGAAAAGATAATTGAATTGTCGTCAATCAGTAATATTGATGGCACACATTATGAGATCATTTTACCTCCAATTAGCAAAAGCAATACCACTATCACTACATCGATTGGCCTTCAGGTAACTTCTGTATCAGATGTATTAAAAAAACGTCTCATTGGGGAAAATGGTAATAGTATGATTAAAGAAATAGAGCTTGAAATCAAGCAATATTCGGAGTCAGAAATTGACAACGACCATCAATCGGGGGGAGTAGAAGGAGAAAACCAGACCCCAAAACAAAAGGAAGAGGATGTAATTAAAGATTATGGGAAGCAAATCTTGAATATAGCTGGTCAATATTTGAAGGCGGGGTCCACCAGTGTGGCAATAAACATTTTGAAATCAAGTATTGATATTGTTTCCAGCAACCGTTTTTTGAAATTATTGGCATACATACAACCGTTACAGAACCATCCGGGTTGTCTGATTTTTACTCAACTTGAGGATGAAGTAATAAATTGTCTATGTAGGTTGTTAGATAGTTTTATTACTGGAATTACCGAAAAAGGGCAGCCCATTTGGTCCGACAATCATCCTATTGTATTAATTGGCAAGGCGGGAACGACGCGTATTTTGGCTGGCAAAACCAAAGAAGAGATGATTTACGTAAATTATGGTATTAATTTACTATATCTTACTCAAAGTTCTTTTCCGGAGAATGAAAATAGAGGTTTTATCATGCCAGATAAATCCCGCACTAGTATTTTAGATAAACTTATTGTACCATACGATTGCCTAATTTGCTCCGAAAACTCTGACCTCCCTACTTTCATTTCAAGAGTAGAAAATATATTAGAAGAACCTATTGTTGGCGGTGGAATGGGTTGTAAAGTGGGTGTTCCAACAAAAATTGGTAGCAAACTATATGTCGAAAATTATTACGAATGCGATTTCCTTTTCCAAAACAACTTCTTTACAGATAGATTTGCTTACTTCATTGCTAAAGAGATTATTGAGAAACTGAATAGAAATGAAAAAGATTTTATTGAGAAAAAATTGGTTTTAATTGGTTATAATCCATATTCGGCACCTTTATCAGAACGAGTAAAGGATTATGTCAACGAGTGTTTTTCTGGAGCAATTACAGATATAATTATCGCTAAAGAAAAAGATAAAGAAAAGGGGCTTGAATTCAAAATGTCGAAAAAGCAAGCTGATAGTTTTCTAACTGGTCAGTATTGTTTCATCACTATTGTTCCCATCGCCTCCACCTTATCAACAACCGATAAGATTATTGCTTTATTTAATAAAGAGATAGATGATTACCACAGAAAACAGCAACAGAAGCATTCACAATCTAATGTTGCAAAAACAGATGATCCAAGTATTAAATTTGTATATAATCATGTGACAATCTTAGTGCGAGACAGAATTGAAAATCAGCCTACGAATAAAGAGATTGGCCGAAATTGGAAAGAAAACGGAATTGAAAGACAAACTATCAAAACTCTTTACCAGAGAAATGGATCGGAAGGAATAGGCATTATTGTTCATTATTTGATAGAAAGGGAAGGATTATGGTGTGAACTCATCAACAAAGACTCGGATGAAAACGAAGAAATAGATAAAGGCAAAGACGGAGGCGGAAATGAAAAGAAAGAATCAATGCAACAGGGCACATTCCCTTT
>Ga0247610_10008534_pt1 | contig 10412 bp, 13 predicted proteins | sample 174DNAGHGhighgp2_FD_193483 | JGI IMG/M metagenome (GOLD analysis project Ga0247610, IMG submission 193483) | Sheep rumen microbial communities from Palmerston North, Manawatu-Wanganui, New Zealand - 1742 DNA GHGhigh gp2 | ecosystem: Host-associated > Mammals > Digestive system > Stomach > Rumen... | reverse complement strand
CCATATTTTATTGTCAATTTGCTATACCCTGCGCCTCGCGTTAAACGGCACCGCTCACACTCCCGTCGGAAGCCAACACTTCCGCCGAGTCGTGTTTCGACTTTCAGATACTTCGTATCTTCATGCCTCTGCTCGGCTTGCTGAGCTAGCAGCCCATATTTTATTGTCAATTTGCTATACCCTGCGCCTCGCGTTAAACGGCACCGCTCACACTCCCGTCGGAAGTCAACACTTCCGCCGAGTCGTGTTTCGACTTTCAGATACTTCGTATCTTCATGCCTCTGCTCGGCTTGCTGAGCTAGCAGCCCATATTTTATTGTCAACTATGCGTTCGCTATATACGTCGGCAACTTCAAATTTAACACAAACATTTTTTAAAATCAAGTTTGACATACAAAAAGGCAAGAACCCGCTTGCCTTTTTATGCTTTTTATTAACCGGTTTTGGGTTAATGCTACTCTGCATTTACCCTTTTACATTTACCCCTTACCCCTATGCTTTTTCAAACATATCTTTTGAAACATGACAAAGAGGACATTCAAAATCATCAGGTAAATCCTCAAATTTTGTCCCCGGTGCAATTCCCTCTTCCGGCAATCCCTTTTCTTCATCATATTCCCAATTACATACAGTGCATACATATACTGCCATATTAAGCTCCTTTCCTATAATAAACTCGACCTTTCTATTATAACAATAATTTTGGTTTTTAGATATACCCGACTGAGGATAATTTACAAACTTTAAGATTAACTTGATAAAACATTCACGTTTTTATAGAATTGAATATAGTGAGGGAGGACAATGAACGGATATAGTTTTGAACTTATTACAGGTCCTATGGGTTGCGGTAAAACAGAAGAATTATTGCGCCGTATAAGGCGCTGTGTCATAGCAAAGAAAAAAATTAAAGTTTTTTCCCCTATGATTGATACCCGTTCAAACGGTGATTATATCGAATCCCGTAACGGACTCTGGGCTGATGCGATAAAGGTTGAACACTCTATTCAAATAATGAATAAAGTAAAACCCGAAGACGAAATTATCGCAATAGATGAACTCCAATTCTTTGACTCAAACATTGTCAAAGTCATTACAAACCTGATGAATGACGGCAAAAAAATAATAGGTACGGGTTTGGAATTAGATTTTAAATCAGAACCGTTTGGCTCAATGCCCGAGCTTATGTGCATAGCAACAACAGTAGATAAATTACATGCCGTATGTATGAAATGCGGATGTGAGCATGCCACAAGAACCCAACGTCTAATCGACGGTGAACCCGCAGATAAAAGTTCCCCGCTCATAATGATTGGCGGCGACGAAACATATGAAGCACGATGCATAAAATGTTACGAATTACCCGACAAGAATGCAGGTAAAACCAACGCATCCAAATTAAGACTCTTAAATTTTGCCCAAAAGTAATTTCTACGCAGAAAACTTCGCTTCTAATACACTAGGTACAGCAATAAGTGTTATGTAAAAGACGAAAGCAAAGATTAGTAAGTTTTCCATAGTCCACTCCTTAATCCTATATCTTCCATGTACCTACATTATACTACTTTTTAACAAAATAATACCTAAATGATACAAAAGTTATTAGAGACTTTTGTACACTTATTATGCCGTGCGGAAATGCCCTCTGCAGGGCATTTTTGGATTTGTATGATATAATGAATAAATAAGATTTTGTGAGGATAAAAATGGAATATAAATTAAGAAACGGGAAAACAGTTATTATAAGAAAACCTGTTATTGAAGATGCGGAATCTATTATAAAAATTATTTCGATGGCTGATAACGAAACTAACTTCTTAGCAAGAAACCCCGCAGAATTTTCTGTTACTGTTGAACAGGAAAAAATATTCATAACTAATATATTAAATGATAATGATACGGATTGGTTTGTTGCGGAAATTGAGGGAAAGGTCATAGGTCAATGCTCTGTCGGATTAGTGAGTAAAAATGAACGATATCGGCACAGAGCAGAAGTAACATTCGTTGTATTAAAAGATTATTGGGGAATGGGTATCGGCGGAAAACTCATGCAGGAATGTATTAAATGGTGCAAAACTAAAAATATTACACAAATTGAATTAGATGTCGTTTCAGATAATAATCGTGCAATAAATATGTATGAGAGTTTTGGATTTAAAACAGTCGGGACTATTCCTAATGCCATGCGATACAAGGATGGTACATTTGCCGACAAAAATTTGATGGTATTAAAGTTATAAAGATAAAATGGAATACGAAAGGATATCCGTATTCCATTTTTGAAATATATACTAATTATTATTATTGGTTTTCGTTAGTTTGGTTTACAATACGCATAGTAGGGAATGCAATGACGTCACGGATTGTAGGTGAATTAGTCAATAACATAACCAATCTGTCTATACCCATACCCATACCGCCTGTCGGAGCAAGCCCGTATTCAAGTGCGTTGATATAATCTTCATCAATTGACATAGCCTCCTCGTCCCCGTTTGCTTTTGCCATTGCTTGAGCCTCAAATCTATATCTTTGGTCAATCGGGTCAGAAAGTTCAGAGAACGCATTTGCGATTTCCCAACCGTTTACACGGGTTTCAAATCTTTCCGTCAACCTGTCATTATCTCTGTGTGCCTTAGCCAAAGGTGATATCTCACGAGGATAATCAATAATATGGCATGGCTGGATTAAAGTAGGTTCAACCTTTTCCTCAAAAATTGCATCTATTACTTGTCCCCAGTTCATATCATCATCAACCGCGACATGTAATTCCTTAGCCTTTTGTACGGCTTCTTCCGCAGTGAAGATTTCCATAAAATCAACGCCGGTTGCTTCTTTTACCGCACCAAGCATGGTTTTTCTATCCCAAGGCGGGGTCAAATCAATTTCGTTTTCACCGTATTGGATTTTTGTTGTACCAAGAACCTCTTGTGCAACCCATGCAACCATGTTTTCAGTCAATTCCATCATATCGTTATAATCAACATAAGATTGATATAACTCAATCATCGTGAACTCAGGGTTATGACGGGTATCAATACCTTCATTTCTGAAACATCTTGAAAGTTCAAAAATCTTTTCACTTAAACCGCCAACCATAAGTCTTTTTAAATGTAATTCAGGAGCAATTCTCAAGGTTAAATCCATATCAAGTGCATTGTGGTGAGTAATAAACGGTCTTGCGTTCGCACCTGATGCCTGTGTATGTAACATAGGTGTCTCAACCTCTAAAAAGCCCTTATTTGTCAAATATTCTCTTATCTTTTGGATAATCAAACTTCTTTTTCTGAATGTATCTCTTGTCTTTTCGTTAACAATTAAATCAACATATCTTTGACGATATCTTGTTTCTTGGTCGGTTAAACCGTGGAATTTTTCAGGCAAGGTTTGGAGTGATTTTGAAAGAATAGTATATTCCTTTGCCTTGATAGAAAGCTCTCCTCTCGGAGTTCTTCTTATTGAACCGTAAAATCCCATAATATCGCCTACATCGACAAGTTTTAGCATTTTGAATTTGTCAACATCCATATTGTCTTTGTGAGAAAAGATTTGGATTTTGCCCGAAGCATCCATCAAATCAATGAACATACCGGAGTTTCTGATAGCCATAACTCTTCCTGCTACCGAATAAAAATCCTCTGTTTCTTCTCCTGCAGGTAAATCTTTATATTTTTCCTGCAAATCTTTCGCATCTATATCTTTGTTATATTTATACGGGTACGGATTAATTCCTTTATCCATAAGTTCTGTCAATTTTTGTAATCTGCGCTGACGCATTGTTTCCTTTGCGGAAATCGGTTCTCTTGTTTGTGTTTCGCTCATTTATATTTCCTCTTTGTTGTGTTCTATGTTTATATTCTATCACGAACAGAGTCATAGGGGGTAAATGATTAAAGTGATAAATATAAATTATTCGTAATTAAGATAATTTATTTTATTTTGCCGTGTTTTGTTTAGACATAATACTTATTTAAACACATTTCGTTATAGGTGTTGATTTTAGCAAATTTACGTATTTTTCTATCAATTCTTTTGGCATGAACATTTTGACATTCCCTAAAAATTTTGTGTCAAAATCCTTTTTGCCGGGATTGGAATTTATCAGATTTTTTATATACTCATTTATCTTATCGTTAAAATATCTTTTTCCGCATTTATAGTGTTGCACATGTGAGTTTAAACCGGCCTCGGCTGCTATTTCAAAGGTGTCCATTCCTCTGCTTTTACAATGGCTCACCGTTATTAAATCTGCATATTTTTCAAAATGTGAATAATAATTGGGTGCTTCGTTTTCCATAAACATAACATATACCCCTTTTGGAGTATCTCTTAAATCAACATGCCCAACTGTCATCGTTCCGTCTTTTACTACATAAGTGTATTGATACGCACCGTTTATACGGTCTTTCAGTCGTTCTACACTTACGGGGATTTTTCTTTGTAATATTTTAGAATAAATCATATATCAGTTAAAACGGCTAAAAAAATAATTTGCTATTCGATAACTATGGGGATATTTTCTGTTCAAACAGATAATGTCTGACACAGGGTACTTATGTCATTTTACAAGTGTTAGGACATAGTACAATCGGATATATTTAAGACGCTACTCTTGATTTTTTAAAGGTTTTGGTATAACATAAGTGTGTTACACAAGCATTGAAGGTGGTGAATAGCAGAATGCCGGAAGTTAAAGTAGGTGAAAACGAAAGTATTGAAGTAGCACTCAGACGCTTTAAGAAGAAAATCCAAAAAGCGGGGATTCTTTCTGAAGTTAAAAAACGCGAAAGATACGAAAAACCTAGCGTAAAAAGAAAACGCAAATCTGAAGCGGCTCGCAAACGTAAGTCATAATCAGATATAACATAAAAAAGAGGGACTCGATTGAGTCCCTTTTTTATTTACCCTATAATTTTTCCTATATTTCTTCGATTCCTGCTTGCGCTTTTCCTTACTTTTTCTTTTCTTTATTCCTAGCTTACGCCACTAATTTTTGTAAAAATTTTGCTGAATCTTTAATCGATTCTTTAACAAATCCGCGGAAGATTTCCCCCAAAGGTCTTTTATCAATACTTGCAAAGACGTGATATATCGGGTCTTTTGCATTACAGAATCTCATTTGTCTGTCTTTTTTATCTAAATAGAATTTCGTAAAGTTATCAGGTATATCAAGTGTTCCTACCGGTTTTTTATTACGTTCAATTGCACTTCTTTGCATAAACTTTCTCGCTTTCTCTCTCTGAAATCTCTCTTATGTATATATAAAGTATATAAGTTTAAAAAAATTGACTTTTTTGTTTAGGTTTGTAAAGAAATGTTAATATAATGTTTATTGGCAATGTATAAGAAGCGTTGTTATTGAGGGTGATAGTTGCAATCGTTCCTTATATGGTATAATCAAAGTATGACTAATCAGGAAGACTTTATTTCAACTGTATCTCATGAAATGCGGACTCCTCTCACAAGTATAAGAGGTTTTGCTCAAACGATGTTGTCATCGTGGGATAAACTTGATGACACCTCTAAAAAAAAGTTTTTGGAAATAATAGAACAACAGTCTAACAGACTTATACATCTTGTTGAAAATATTTTATCCGTGACAAAATTGCATGATGAGGCACTTGTTTTGAAGAAAACGTCTGTAAATGCATCGGTTGAAACAGTTTTGCAAATGATAAAACAAAAATACGGAGAATATAAATTTGAATTGAGTCTTTCAAAAGACAATCCCGAGATATATGCTGACGCGGATAAATTGCAGCAGATTTTGATAAATGTTATTGAAAATGCTTGTAAATATTCAGAAATCGGTTCAACCGTGACAGTTTCAACCTCATGTGATAATAATACGGTTTATATTCGTGTTAAGGATGAGGGCTGCGGGATAGATGAAAAATATGCGAATAAAATATTTGAAAAATTCTCAAGAATAGATAATCCTTTGACAAGAAAAACTCAGGGTTCAGGTCTGGGATTGTACATAACAAAGACATTAACAGAAAAAATGAAGGGAAAAATCTCGTTTAAAAATCAGGATAAAGGGACGCTTTTTCAGATAGAATTCCCTCAATATAGTATAGAGGAACACGCAAGATGCTCTGTGACGCATTAATTATAGATACAAGAAAAGAACTTTCTACAAAATATAAAAAGAGCTTATCCGATAAGGATATTAACGTTCGAATTGCGAGAAATATAAAGGATGCGCTTATAGATATTCAATCCTTAGAGCCTGATATGATTATTGTGTCTGACAGTATTCCGGAGGATTTGTCCGCATTTTGTGAAAGGATACGTGTTTTGACTTCAAATATTCGTCCTGTCATTGTTGCTCTTTCAAAATCGGATAATATAAATGATAAGATTAAGGTGCTGGAGGCAGGGGCAGATGATTTTATAAGTGAACCGGTGAATTTTAAGGAATTTCAATTCCGAATAAAAGCTCATATAAGAAGAGAATTGGAAACAAATCTGGATATTAAAACATTGCTTCCAAACGAAAAGTATTCCTTGCGTGCTTTAAAAAGAACTTTGGCAGACAAAAAGGATTGGGCGGTTCTGTCTGTCAGTATCGAAAACTTTAAACATTATGTGGATGTATATTCGGAATTTGCGGGAGACAGAGTCGTTCAAACCGTGATAGCAATATTGCGGTCTGCGTTATCCGAAAACGATTTTATAGGGCAGCTGTCCGATACGGAATTTTTGGTAATTACATCTCCTTATGTTGCGGAAAGAATAGCATCTTTTGTTACATCTGCGTTTGATTCTGTTGCACCAAAGTTTTATTCTCATGAAGATACAAAAAGAGGGTATATGCTCCTCCAAGGTGATGACGAAGCCGGCATAAGAATTGAATATGTGTCTTTGCTTGTTGGGGTTATATCAAGTGAATTTGATACTTATGAAAATTTTGAACACATTCTTCATAAATTACAAAGAATCAAACCGCTTGCAAAATTACCTGCAAAATCAAATTATATTGTTGACAGACCAAAAATTTCAGGTGAAATAGCGGAAAAAATCGGTATAAACAAAAAAATTGTTGTAATTGAACCTGATAATGCTCTTGAATTGTTGCTCAGAACAACATTGGAGCTTCAAGGGTATGATGTCACGGCAAGTTTTGAAGAAGGAATAGTTCCCGCTATCATAATCGTTGATAGCGGTGATGATATGCAAAAATTGGCTTTCTGCGAAAAAATAAAACAAAATCAAATGTTTAGTAATACGAAAATAATTGTCACATCAAATATACATGACAAAACATCCGTTCTAAACAAGGGGGCTGATTTGTATCTGCCAAAACCATACGAAATTACCACAATTGTGAAGTGGGTAGAATATTTTATAAAAGAAGTGAACTTCTAAATAAAATCACTCTCTGCGACGGATGAATTATTTATCCGATAAGCTCTTCCAATGCATCAGCGTTTTGTTGAGCTTTGTGGAAATTAAATGCTTTATTTTTACGCATATAACTTCTCAGGGCTTCCCGTATATACTCACTTCTTGAACGTTGTTCGGAATTTGCCAACGTATCTACTTTATCTAAAAATTCCGGAGACATGGATATTAATATTCTTGGCATACACACTCCTTTTTTAACAATTTTATATCACAATTTTAGGGTTTCTGCAAATTTTTGTATCATTACTTAACAGTAACCTAGCTCTCATACTGTTCAGAGAGTTGGAAACTTGTCTCTGATAATTCATTTGTACTGTCATCTAATATCCCTCTTTTTAATTGGGTATAGAAGGCTTTTTTAGAATTTAGTTTTTTCTTCAAAAATTCATATGCAACTTTTGGATCACATTTTGAACCGCAAGTGAACAAATCAACAGCGGCATAACCTAATTCAGGCCATGTGTGTACCGCAAGATGACTTTCCGCAATAATAACGACACCGCTTACTCCGTACGGGTTAAACATATGGAAGCATTTTTGAACAACTGTTGCTCCGCACTCAATTGCCGCATCTACCATATGGTTTTCAATCTTATCTTTATTGTTTAAAATATTTGGGTCACATTCAAAAAACTCTGCCAGCACATGTCTGCCCAAATATGTGTCATTACTATCTTGTATTTTCAATAATCTTACTCCATTAATCATTACATACTCTTATAAATATATTATACTAAAAAAAAAATTATTACTATTTTTTCATAAATTTTTGTTAAAAAATATATACAATAAAAATTACCCTCTTGTAATATAACTATCTTTACGGTATTGTATAATTACACTAGTTATATATAAGGAAGGACAGGATATGTCAAAACAATGTGAAATATGCGGTAAAACACCGCTTAAAGCAGCGAAATTAACTTTTTCTCATAAACAAATAGTACACAGACAAACACCTAATTTACAAACTATTAGGGTTAATGTAAACGGTAATGCAAAGAAAATGACTGTTTGTACTTCTTGTTTAAAAGCAGGAAAAGTTCAAAAGGCTGTTTAGTCTTTACTGTTAAGATTTAAAAAAGGACCGTTCGATAGAGCGGTTTTTTTGTTTTAAAAATTTAAAATCCCATAAGAAATTAATGTTAATTTTTGTAACAACATGTATTTAAACAACTAAAGTTTTATAAAAAAGTGCCGATATATAGAATATTAGGACTGATAAAAGGAGCATCAATTAAATGGGATTAGCCGTATCACAGATAAGATTATTGGCATTGACCTCCAGAAAGGCTGATATTGAGCTGCAAATGCAGATTAATTCAAAGCGTAAACAGATGCTGACAAGACAATCTACGGAATTGTCAAATCAGTACTATCAAAGATTGCAAAATTCTACCATTCAATATGCAACATCATCGGGTTATGAAGATGTTGATTATAATTATCTTATGGGTTATTCTGTCGGTGGTCATATTACGGATGAATTTTTCAATCAAATTATGACGGGTTCAGATCAAAATATTGCAGTGAAACCGGAAAACAGAATGATTTTAACCAACCAATTTGGTGAAGTTATTGTGGATAACGATATTGCTAAATATGTTGCAAGTGCCGAGCAGCAACAAGAGGGCGGTTCAATACTGGAAAAAACATCCAGAGCTATTTATAACATGATTGAGGCAAAAAGTATAGGAACACAACAGCAGTTATCTGCATTATATAATGAGTTGTCGTCTGTTGGTTCAATAGAGGATGCTTTAGGGTGTATCCAATTAATGATCAGAAACGGCGGATATATGTCCGGCGGGACTCTTTATGAAGCAGATGGAACTCCGGGAGTATATTATAAATCATATGTTGCAGCTCAAGATGCAAAAGCAAATAAACCTGTTTCTGATTCCGAAATAGTAAGACCGATTGCGGGTTATTGTTATGACATAAAAGATCAAACCGGTAAATCTCTCAAAGTTAGCAGATTTTATGACGGAGTTAAATTTCTTGATTCGATGACTCAACAGTACTGTAAATATTTGGGTAATTTGGTCAGTTATTTTGCACCGATTATGAGTGCTGCACTACTCAATGGTATGAGTGCGGCTGTTGAAACAAGTGCCGGGGGCGGCAGAGGCGAAGTCGGTTTGGATCACAAAGCTTTAATAAATGGTGATCAGGTTGAGATAAGTTTGGATAATAATCCGGGACTGCAATTTGCTGCGGGTACTAATTATAATGGAGTAGTATATTCAGGTAAATACAAAGACGCTGAAGGAACAGAACAGAATACAACAAATACAAAATTTGAGACTGCCGAGTCTGTGTTAGATAATGATGAGTGTTTGAGAACAGCAATAAAATATTTCTCCACAAATGGTTCTGCAAGTTTTGTGAAAGTTGCATATCAAGAATCAGGTGCAACATTGTACAAATACTATTCAAGAGGTTCTGATGAACAGGATTCGGCTGATCCGAATAATCCTAAAAATTATATGTCTGTTAAAAGTATTTCGCAAGCTGAATTTAATGATTGTGTCTCAGTAACAATCAACTCAAATAAGGGGTATACCGTTGCTCAAGACAAGGAAAAATTCCAAGCAGGATTTAAATCAGGAATTTATCAATTGGCTATGGTTGGCGATACCGTAAGAGGTACGTTGAAGAAGAATACCTTATTGAACTATTTCACAAGTATGCATTATGTAGTTGACAGGACGGATAATTCAAAACGTGAAGAAATTACGGCTTGGTTTAATGCTGAACAGGCTATTATTTCCGAAAAAGAGACATATTGGGATACAGAAATCCAAAATCTGTCAACAGAGTTGAATTCAGTAAATACGGAAATAGAATCGGTTAAAAAATTAAAATCTGATGCCATAAAATCAGTGTTTGATTGGGGTGGCAATTAGGTTTAAATAAAATTTTATAATTTTCTTTAGTTTTCTTTTAAATATTCCCGTTTAATTTCTCTAAAAAAGTAATACCGCATAAGTCGGTATTTTTTT
>Ga0247610_10008533_pt1 | contig 10413 bp, 9 predicted proteins | sample 174DNAGHGhighgp2_FD_193483 | JGI IMG/M metagenome (GOLD analysis project Ga0247610, IMG submission 193483) | Sheep rumen microbial communities from Palmerston North, Manawatu-Wanganui, New Zealand - 1742 DNA GHGhigh gp2 | ecosystem: Host-associated > Mammals > Digestive system > Stomach > Rumen ... | reverse complement strand
ATTGTTGGATATTGTATACTGTCAAATCTTCAGGAGCCACATAATGAACATCATTCGTGGCTACAACTTTTACACCATATTCCTTTGCTTTCTGCATTAGAACGGCATTAACCTTTTGCTGATCAAGCATAAAGTCACTTGGCGTGTAACTGTTATAATCACAACCAACATTGCGTTGCAATTCCATATAATAATCCTTACCAAAAGTCTGTTGATACCATTTGATGGTTTCATCCAGACCTTCTATGTCACCATAGGAAATCTTATAAAAGACCTCACTGCCAGCACTACCTGAGAGGACAATCAGCCCTTCATGGTATTTCTCCAATTCTGCGCGGTCTGTTCGTGGACTTCCATAGAAGCCGTCAGTCCATGAATTACTCACAATCTTCATGAGATTTTTATAGCCTGTCAAGTTCTTGGCAAGAACAGTCAGATGGTACCCTTTCAAATCCTTGTGACCATCTTTTTTGTCCTTTGATCCATTCTTAGCCACATATAGCTCACATCCGATGATAGGTTTGAAAGGCTTCTTGCCCTTCTCCTGTCTGTCGATGTTAATCTGACTGACATAGTCGAAAAATTCCATAATGCCAAACATATTGCCAGTATCAGTAATAGCAATACCTGGCATTCTTTCTTTGATGGCGGCATCCACCAATTCCTTTATGCTGGCGCACCCATCATTTATTGAATAATGTGAGTGAACATTCAAATGTGCGAATCGATAAGCTTTCATATTATATCAATGTTAAGACCAAACTATATTAGTCCATTTTAATAGAACGACTGACTATACGTTTAGCCACATTCATGTCAATATCGGAATTGTTGACAGCAGAATATGCCTTCATTGAATTCATTATACCTTCTAGATTACAAATATTGCCGTTGGCTGTCTTCGCAAAAAACTCGATAATATTTGCAGGAATCATCAGTTCCTCGTTCTTGCATTTTGCGTTCAAGATATCTATGCATAGTTGCAGATCAGGACTTTCCATCTCAACAACAATTCCACTTGAGAAACGGGACAAAATATGTTTCCCCATGTTCTGTAGTTCTACAGGAGGACGGTCGCTGGCAAGAATTACCTGTTTGCCATTACGTAGCAGGTGTTTGAAGATATTATAGAACATCTCAAGGGTTTTGGAGGCAGTCAACCATTCCTGAATGTCATCGACAATCAACATGTCGAACGAGTGGTAGTAGTTGATAAAATCGTTTGTTGTATTCTGACGTACAGATTCAGTGAATTGTCTCTGGAATTGCTGGGCCGTGATATAATACACGCACTTGTTTGGGTTAGTTTCTTGAAACTTCAGTCCGATTGCGTTTGTCAAATGGCTTTTGCCACAACCAGAAGGCCCATAAACAAAGTAGGGATTGGAAGTGTTTTTGCCAGGATACTCGGCAATGGAGAGTCCCGTCTTACGTGCAATTTTGTTGCTATAGCCCTCAATAAAGTTTTGGAAGTTCTTTTGGGGAGCGAGTTTACAATCAGTTACATCAAGGCCAAGAACATCAGCCTCAACGTCAGCAGTTGCGAGCAACTTAGTTAATTTATCCTGTGCGCTATTGATTAAACACAAGATTTCTTCTAATTTCTTTTTATACTTCATACGTTTGACAAAGACTATTTTTCTCTAATGGAAACAGTGAATTCTAATTTATGCTCCCAATATAATTCACGAATCCTTTTGATTATAATACTGTCACTAATGAAAAGATTATGAAATTCCTGAAAAACCATTGCCATCAAAACTCCGAGTACATATCCCCCTCTCGCATACTTTATGATGGTATCATCCATGAAGTCTGCAGGGTATTCTTCTATAATTCCTGTTTCTGCACTGCTGAAACGATATGGCTTAGTTGAGGCTTTCCAACGATTCCATTGATTTATGTATTCTGTTTTCTCCGCACTCATTACCTTCTTTGCGAGAGATAGCATACTGAAGGTTTTAATATCATCAGGACAGACACATCCCATATCCACATATGGCCATGAGCTATGTTTTTTCATAAATTCGGCACATGATGTAATATCTATATGATATAGGTTGTCATCTGTAAGTATAGACATGAGATATAATAATAGCAAGTCGTTAGCAGACCCCCCATGCCATACATAAACTTTGTCATAAGAAGAATAATCTGTTGTAACAAAGGTTCTCAATTCGCACAATATTTTTTCTTTATCATGGAGTGTTAATAAATCAGTTTCGATTGACATTACTGCCAACATCAGTTCTGCGTCAGAGAAATCCTTTGGAATATAATTGCATGAAAAATCTACTGGAAGATAAATAACCTCATCCTCAATCCCCATCCTATAAAAGGCTTGTTTCAGAGTCCCTCTGTAACAAACAGAACTGACCACGTGAAGAGTTTTTTCTTTCATTTTAGTTTGATTTAAATTTTTGTACACCAATAGTTGTTATTAAAAGATATACGCTGCAAAAAAAACAAAGACCTCCGCCAACTTGTGGCAGAGGTCGAAGAAAAATGCATTATTTGCATAAAACTATGCGATTGGGTCTATACAAAAGTCTCGACGCATGCAGGTTTTACAGAATTTACCCATCCATATTTCATCAAACTGGTTCATGGCCTGTTCTACGATTTCCGGATCATCAGTCAGGATTCCAGCTTCAAAGTTACGAGTGCCATCCCCCTTCATACCGATGCCAGCACCGGTGAGATTGGCACTACCGATATATGCATCTTTACCATCGAAAACCATCATCTTGAAATGCGCCCTTGGGCAAAGCACCCTCTCCAGCCCATCATACAGAATAGGGAATCTGTCAAAGTCCTCCCTGAAGTTTGGCCCAGGCTCCTTGGCATGAATCAACCTCACAGCCACACCTTTCTTAATCAGTTTTGCCAATACCTCCAAGAATGGCTTCTTGCTCTTCCCATCCTCGATATACAAATCCTTGATATCAGCTGTCCCTATCCACAAAGACTCTTTCACATGCAGAACACGTGAAAGCACTTCTTTGTAGTGGATGGAGTTGGAGATGTAAAATAACATTTTCAATATTTTCGTGGTTGTCGATAGTGAATTTCATAAATCTTATCAAAGTACTTATCCCAGTCGGCCCCACCTTGTCCGATCTTAAATCCATAGAATTTTGTTCCTGTCTTTTGGTAGTCTTTGAATCTCTCCATTAGTTCTTTCGTCGTTCTGGGGATTAGAAAATCTGTAATCCAGAGCACATCAGCATTCATATACCTGTCTTCACCATTATCTAACAAGTAGAACGCCAAATTCAACATTTTCTGTGCATCTGTGCCCCCTCCAAGGAATGGGAAGTACCCTTTGTCGAAATTGTCATTATCCTCCCCTTTCATGCCAATCCTCTCCATCTCCTTTTTCTTTCTACGCGAACGAAGCTCTATGGGACGAATGTCAACAGAGAAATCTATAAGGAAGCAATCACGTTTCAATTGCTCTGCAGTCTGTTCAAGTTTCGAAAGCAGTGATGTTTCAATCCTTTGTGGAACACCGTACATACTGGCGGAAGAGTCTACGCACACTATCATTGGGCCATGACGTGAAGCCCTCTCAGAACGCAGACGCCGCGAAGGCTTAGTAATCTCCGACTTGTAGCGGAATATCTGGAGACGATTAGTCACCCACTTTCTTAAGAAGACACTCTCAAGTTCAGAATCCATATACTGAGCCAATTCCGATGGCATAAGGGCACTCAGGTCACGACCAACGGTTATCCCTTCAATGTCGCTTCCTGATGAATGGTCCAACTTATGCTTGAAACCGGTTTGCACACAGAGTCTGTCACGCCCTTCTTCGTCAGGCAACCTTCCCATTTTACGGGCAACCTCTCCTATTTCAGGATACTTATTCTGTATCTGTACAATGCTTAACCTCTTTTCAAATTCTGATTCTATCCATTGTCCGTCCATCATATTCCAGGCTTGGAGGGCATCAGACTCCGACATTCCCAAGTTTCGCGTCATTTCGCCAATCTTATCAAGCATCTTGCTGATACCGCCTCCTACTCCGGATTCTTTTGCCTTGATTTTCTTTGTGACCTGCTTTCGCGTATGTTCGTCTAAAGCCGCAAGCCAGTCTCGCTTTAACTTCTCCCAATTTTCAGTTTTTTTCCATCCGTTATAACGAAACTTCTTTTTCAGATAATCAGAATCGAAACCATCATCTTTGTGTTTTTCGTCTATCTTGTTGAGCAGAGCCTGCCATCCGTCTCTCTTCCTCTGCATCGACCATTCCAGAATCTTATTGGCTTCTGTCTGTTCCCCAATAGCACACTGGTCTGCAAATTGCTGCGTATGAAGACAATCCAATACAAATCTACCCACCGACTCATAAAAGATATGGCCAGCCAACTTACTTGATAAAACTTTCGACTGCACAAGCGGGTTGCTCATCAGTCTGTGCAAATAGTCCAGAATGGGGTCATAATACATCTTCCATTCGAGATCCGCAGCAACGTCCTTCTCTATATCTACAACATCACCCACTTCAACGAAGCGTTCAATACATTGCAGATAGAAATTAGGAGAAAGTCGCTTCCTGCGTAGTTTCTCGTAATTTACGTCCAGACTGTCATCATCACTATATGTTATCATTCTTCAAGCTTCTGTAAATCCTCGCGCATAAAGGCCAGCTCTTTATTGAGGGTACGGACATTTGCTTCCATCACCTTTCTGTCTGCAGGAGATATAAGAATATTGTTAGCGATTTCCGCCTCACGATTTCTAATGTAGTCAGCTAACTCTTCTATTTCCTGATGGTAGTTACGATTCGATTGCAAGCCTGTTTTTCTAGGACGCATCTGTTTTTCTCCCCTTCCAAGTCTTTCTATTTCAAAATAGACACCATCGATGTAAATTCCATTCTGATCACGAGTGAGATAGACCTGTCGTGAGTTCGGAGGCGTATCGGCTCCATCAAAACTGCGTATGATCGAACGCTTATTGCTGTCTTTATAGAGCACGCCCAATTGTCCGGCATTCTCTTTGGTTGTCCAGCGCATGTGCTGATAGTCCGCTATAAATATATAGGTATTACCAGTATCGTGATTGACAAGATGATAGTAGTATGAATCGAATATCTTCTTACCACTATCCACCAACTCCATTTCTTTCGTGGCTTTTATAGTGGCACGATGCTGACGATACACACGGATGTCAGACTCCAGAGCAAGTCTCATGTCTGCAAGTTTTGTTGCAAACTCGCCAAATAAAGCCCTAACCACAATCTCCCTAATTCCATCTGCCTCTTCTGGTTCTTGCCAAAGGCAATGATAGATAGGTATCAAGTCTGCCAGTTCCACGCTATTCCTATCATGGATAAAGGCAGAGGTTTTCAGCAGGCGCACAATGTTCTTCCATCTACGGTCACTAACATAAACATTGTGACGCTCATCACTATTAGTAACTGATACATTTCCTAAAGCCCTGCGAATAGCTATGATGCTATTCAAGACATATTCAGGAACTCTCACCTTGTTTATATCTTCAGACCATTGGCAATATTCCTTATCTGTAATCTGCAATTTCTTGTCTATCTCAATATCCTTCTCAGAGTCAGAGTCCAGCAGCATCGCACTAAAATTCTTGTCAGTCTTGATGTTCGAACATTCCATGCGGATGATAAAACGATCCCAAAGGGCTTCCAAACCTTCACCCTGTGCAGGCAGCTCATTACTGGCAGAAACCAACAACTTCAGCGGCAGCCTAATTTCTTTTTCGCCATTTCTGAATACTTTCTCATTGATGACAGTCAGAAGCGTATTCTGAATAGCTGGGCCAGCTTTCCATATTTCATCTAAGAACACAACATCAGCAGAAGGCAGATAGCCATCGATATTTCGTTCATACTTGTCATCATCCTTTAACTTGCTGATGCTAACAGGACCAAATATCTCATCTGGTGTCGAGAAACGGGACATCAAGTATTCAAACGACTTTGCATCTTTAAACGCCGATTTCAGCCTTCTGGCAACCATAGACTTCGCCACACCTGGAGGCCCTAGCAAGATAATACTCTCACCAGCTAATGCTGCTAATAAAGAAAGTGACAGTTCTGTTTCTTTCTCATAGATGCCCTTGTTTATCTCTCGTATCAGGTTCCGTATTCTTTCTCTCATGTCAATATGTTTATTGTAATTGCTATACACTAATCCACAAAGAGTGCTTCACATGCAAAACCCGTGAAAGCACTTCTTTATAGTGGACAGAGTTGGAGATGTAAGCGGTCATAGGCTATTGCTGAAATAAGTTCCATGTGATGCAATGGATAGCACCACCTTTATTAATTAAAGGTGCAGCAAAGACCTGATCCATTATTTCTGACAAAGCAGGAATAATTATTCCATTGTTGGTCTCCAAATAGTTGAGATAGCACCAACTATTTGGATGAACTTTGCAGTTGTAGCTGAGTTCAGTGATGTCATAGTGTGCCTCCAGTATTTTTATGACCCTTTTTGTAAAAGGCTTATCTTTACCTTTCTCCAACTGCTGGAAGTTATTCAAGAGTATGCGATTTCTACCTAACCAAGCTATCATTCCATCAGCGTGGCCACATTCGTCTTCCATATCCCAAGGCAGGAGGATTACCTCTGCTTGAAACGCTTCTTCTATCCGCTCTATCAGACGCAGTGGTCGCCATTGTGGATTCTCCATGAAAATCTTGTCTGTAACCAAGACAGTATCTCCGCATCTTACATAATTCCCACCATCAAAGATAACGTCCATGATGTCAGCCATCTCAAAATCAACATCTTCACAAGCTGCTGACTGATTCGTGATGTATTGCCTTTGGGATGGAATGTCCCACAGATAATCTGGGCGGTAGTTATAACCCACATATTTACCATTACCTATATAAACAGGCATGAAGTCACGACACCAAATGTCGTTGGAGTATGGTAATATCTGGAACGAGACCTTACATTCGTCAAACGCATGGCACAGGCTGTCATGCACCAAAGGGTAACTCTTTTTGAGCCATTCAGAGATAAAAATTGTTTCTGTCATTTGACATCATGCTTTTGAGAACCGCCAAAGGCGATTGTCGTATTGCTTGTTACCATTATCATCATTGAGGGAGGCCCCTCGTTCATCATAAGCCCTAACCTTGATTCTTGGATGCTTTTTCAGCGGTATGTCATCGTAGTTGGTATCTACCCATTCTATTTTTGGGCCATCGCGTAAAATACAACCAGTATACCCTATTAGGTCTTCTGGTAAATAACTGGGGGTGCTAATAATCTTATCTTCGATTGCATATTTCCTAATCAGGAAACTGGCACGATATGCGCCTTTTCTCTCGAATGTCACATCAATCCCTGAACGGTGTGGATGTAACGAGCCAATAGGAAACCAGTCAACCTTTCCTCGATGATACATTGCAAAATCGTGAACACTGCTGACGGCATCATTCTCGGAATGGAAATAGAATTCCACCTCTACGATGTAAACATTATATTCATCGTTAACCCGCATTGCAATTGTGTAACATCTACACTTCTTAATAATCTGTAAATTTCCCTCGTTATCAAGGGAAATCGCGGCGGATGTTGGCCGTGTCCGTTAAATGTTGCTAAAGAACAGCCCCTTTCCCGTTCACACCCCCTTCTGTAGGGGTACATGGCTCTTGCACAAGTCAGGAAGGATGCTTACCTTTGCTCCCATGTTCATGAAGGCTAAAAAACGGACGACGAAAGACGGCAAGTGGTACATCTACTACACCCTCTGCGGCAGCTGGCGCGACTCTCAGGGCCTGAGCCAGCGCGACGAGCTGCTGCACCTGGGACGGCATGACGACTTCGACGTGTGGGAGATGCGCGAGGTTGCCGACATCGTGACCGACCGTGCGAACGGAAAGCCCCAGTCTGCCTTCTACGAGCAGGAGCACAGCATGAAGGTGCGAATGATGGCCGACAGCGTGTATTCGCAGCTGGTAGCCCTTGGCAAGATAGACATACCGGGCAGGAACAGGCCCGGAGAATCGGATGTTGAACGGTTGCGCCGCGAGCATGAGCGCCGCTTCATCGCAGACACGTCTGCCATGAAGCACCTGTGGTCGCTGCAGATAGGCGCCGAGCACCTGTGCGTGGAGACCATGAAGAAACTGAGGATGGGCGAGGCACTCGGCGAACTCGGATTCACGAATGAGCAGACGGCACTGGCCCTGACGCAGATAGCCATCCGTGCCGTCCACCCCGCCTCCGAATATGCCACGGCACAGTGGATAAAGCCCCACTCGGACATCTGCCGTCTGACGGGCTACGACGTGGACAAAATAACCAAGGACCGCCTCTACCAGAGCGCCATCCACCTTTACGACGTGCGCGAGGGGCTGATGAAACACCTCTCGCGCTGGACCAAGGAGCTGTTCGGATATGACGACAGCCTGATTCTGTACGACCTGACCAACGTATATGCGGAGGGCGACTACGACGACAGCAAGTGGTGGGACTACGGCCCCAAGAGCAAGGAGAAACGGGACGACTGCAAGCTGCTCGTGCTGGCCCTGGTGGTGAACCGCCACGGCTTCCCCAAGCACTACCAACTCTTCGAGGGCAGGATGCAGGACTACGACAGCTTCGCCAGAATCATCGACGAGCTGGACGCGCACATGAAGTTGCTCGGCGTGTCGCCCATAGTGGTGATGGATGCTGGCATCGCCACGGTGGAGAACCTCGACCTGCTCAGGGAGCGCAACTACAAGTTCCTGTGCGTGTCGCGCTCCAGCCGCAAGGCATACAAGCCCATAGAGGGCGAGCCGGTGCAGCACATGGAGGACAAGCTGCACCAGCCGCTGGAGATACAGCGCGTGGAGGTGGAGTTCAAGAAGGACAAGGAAGGCAAGCTCCCCACTGCCGCCACGGACACATTCTACTGGGTGCGCTCCGAGGCCAAGGCCGCCAAGGAGAACGGCATGTACGACCAGTTCACCCGCCGCTTCGAGGCAGAGCTGGAGAAAATCAGGGCATCGCTCTCGAAGAAGCGCGGCACGAAGAAGGCCGACAAGGTGCTCATCCGCATAGGCCGCGCCAAGGAGAAATACCCCAGCGTCGCCTCGCACTACGACATCGAAGTCACCGAGGACAAGGAAACGGGCAACGTCACCGCCATCACATGGAAGCTCAAAGAGGGATACGACCACAACGACACCGCAGGAATTTACTTCCTACAGACCAACCTCGACGGAAAGGACGGCACGACCGTATGGACGATCTATAATATCCTGAAGGAGGTGGAAGCCTCGTTCCGCTGCATGAAGACCGACCTGAACCTGCGCCCCGTCTTCCACAAGAAAGACAAGCCCTGCCTGGCGCACCTGCACCTGGGCATACTGGCCTACTGGGTCGTGGCAACCATACGCTACCAGCTCAAGCAGAAGGGATACAACAAGGGGTGGACGCAGATTGTGGACGTCATGGACACGCAGCACTCAGTAGCCACGGAGATGAAGAACCTACAGGGCGACACCATACACATAGAGAAACCCACAGAGCCGACCGAGCTGGTCAGGGAGATATGCGAGCTGGTCGGAATCAGCCCCGTACCATACAAAACGAAAAAATCTGTAGGGGTACAAATTTCAGAGCAAAAAAAAGAAGGCAAAGAAAATCAAGGGGTTATAGAACCAGACATCAGCAATACGGGTTAACTCGGAAATGCCCTCCATAGATGGCTGCCTTTGCAATCATCTCGAACTGTTTTGTTAATTGCGGTTCCATCAAATGCCTGCCGTCAAATTCTCTCAACAGGTTTGCTAATGTTTTCATTTGAAATTTTATTGAATGTATTATTAACTATGATGCGTCATCTCCGCACTATACCGAATGAGCTAGTGTCAAAAATGGCTTTTTGCTCTTCCCATTCCTCGACATACAAATCCTTGATATCAGCAGCACCAATCCATAAAGATTGCTTCACGAATTGCACCCGTGAAAGCACTTCTTTGTAGTGGTCGGAGTTGGAAATGAAATTTACCATTATGGTTTTTGCAGTTCTTCTTTTAGAGGAATTTCTTTTCTCAATAATTCATACATCTCATATCCGTGTTTCGAAATCATGTCTTTATTCCAAGCATTTTTACAGTCTTTGTAAACCATTAATAATTTTAGACTTTCTATGGTTCCATTGACACTTTTAAAATAGGACTCAACATGGGCTTTCTTTACTTCATAGGAAGAATTACTCAATGCAGAATTTAAGCCCTGAGAAATCATAACAAGGTTTCCAAAGCTGTTTCTGAGATCTGTATCGGCTTGGTTTTTCTCGTCCCATTTGAGGTCAGACTCACTTTTGGGGTGTTGCGGTGCTATATGCTCGATACTTCTATTCCTAATGAACACGTAGTTTTCCGCAACATCTAAAAGAACAGAGTCCTCGTCCACTTTGAAAAGTTCT
>Ga0247610_10008530_pt1 | contig 10415 bp, 8 predicted proteins | sample 174DNAGHGhighgp2_FD_193483 | JGI IMG/M metagenome (GOLD analysis project Ga0247610, IMG submission 193483) | Sheep rumen microbial communities from Palmerston North, Manawatu-Wanganui, New Zealand - 1742 DNA GHGhigh gp2 | ecosystem: Host-associated > Mammals > Digestive system > Stomach > Rumen ... | reverse complement strand
ACGTCCTTGATCGGACCGGCACCCGGCGCCATGTAGTTGCTTGTCACCACCGTCTCGTCAGGGGGCACCTCCGCCTTCTTCTTGTTGGCCATCACCTCCTTGGCTTCGGCATACATCTTGCGGATCTTTGCCACCTGGGCGTTTTGTGCCTGTACGCCCATTATGGCGCACAGGCACAATACCACTGTTATAATATATCTCTTCATAAGCATTGCTGCTATTCTGCCACAGGTGCAGGAGCGGCTTTCTTTTCCTTAGCCTTGGCAGCCAGTTCCTTCAGCTTATCCTTACCCTTGAAGGCAAATACCCAGACGAGGAATCCGGCGAGTACCAGAAGTGAGATACCCAGCAACGGACGGTAGAACAGCCAGGCAAGAGCAATCACGATCAGCGACCATGCCACACCGATAACGGTGCAGACCAGACCGACACCCCAACCGAAGATACCTGCAATAAACGGCACCACCTTGAGAATGGTCTCGATGAAGCCGAAGATACCCTTCAAACCGCCGATTACCATCATAATACCGACAACACGCAAGATCCAGGTCCACATATTGTTAGCCTCTTTCTCGGCCTCGATAATCTCATCACCGCTCTTCTGACCCATTACGAGCGTCTCGAAACGCTTACCGTTTTTGGCCTTGAAAGGCTTGAAGGTGTCACCATCGACCACAGCCATCACAGTAACCTTAGCAGGAACAACCTTCTCGAAGGTAACACGGACATCACCCACCTCAGGTGCACCAGGCACACGTCCGAAGTAGAGCACGTTGCCAGCCTGATGGATAAAGTTCAGGTCTTTCTTGTTCTCGGCATTCGCCATCTGCTTGTTGATAGAGTCGTTGACAGCCTGCAGTGAATCGAGCTGAGCCTTGACAGAATCGGGGAGCAGCGCTCTGATAGAATCGGGAATGGCAGCCTGGGCTGTGGGCTGCTGGGCAGGCTGAGCTGTCTGCTGGATGCCCTTCTGCACACCATAGAAACGCTCATAGGCAGCCTGAGTATTCTTGTCGAACTGTGCCAGCAGATCCTCGGCAATAGCCAGATCCAGACCCTCACGTGAAGAGATACTGTGAATCAGACTCTCCGGCAGCTTATAGGCACCAAAAGACACGTTCTCGGCATACTGCTGAGCATCCTCAACGGTCGTAAGAACGGTGTTCTTATTCTGATAGGCGGGATCATGGAAATTACTCGACTGAACAGGACTTGACACCCACTGCTTCGAATAGGTATAAGTCGTGGTCGTCACTTCCTTACCGCCCAGTTTGTCCTCTTTTTTGGTCTGAGAGTGCTCTACCCACTGATAGTACTCCACTGAACGACGGATAGAGATGGCCTTGGCACCAACACCGAAGTCAGCATCTGTCAAAGAATCCTCAGTAGTAGCCAGAGCCGTACCACAAATCAGCTCGCCCTCAAGCGTAGCATCCTTCTTGTTGGGATTCTCCATCTCCACATACTTACTACCTGCCTCGTCGAGCATTTTCTCGGTCTTCACAGCGCGACCTTCGTTCCACCAAAGCAGTGCCGTACCTAACACAAACATCAGGATACCGCTACCGATAGCCTTAAATGAATTTCCTACTCGGGTTCCATAACCCGTCGTTGTTGTTTCTGTATAAGCCATAATGATTAATAATTATAATGTGATTAATTACTTTTTAAGGTTCTGCACGAACTGCCAGGCTGTCTCGCTTGACTTAACCTTGATGAGTGACTGGTGGCCTACGATGTACTCCGACACACCACGGTGGTCGGCACCGTTATGCCAGTCGTAGGTGTAACCCAGCTGTGTCCAAGGCAGAGGACTGTCATCCTCGTAGGCGGCCTCCACACTGTAACGATACCACTCGCGGAAATTGGTCTCACCCACCTTGAAGTTCTCATCCACATTCTTGGGGAACTCCAGTCCGACAGTTGTTGTGGTAATGTCAGGATCATGGGCAGGACGGAACATCGTAGCGGGATCGGCATAGAAGCTCACCATGATGTCGTAGTCGCAAGTGGGATCGAGGCCGTACATCTGGAGCAGACGCATGTGGGCACCCACACTGTCGAGACCTTCGAAAGCAGCACTGCGGTTAGCCCAATCAGAGGGCAGCGATACCCACGTACCCATCTCACGATCGATACGGTAGACATCGTCACGTCCGAAAAAACGCTGCAGACGACTGGAGTCAACCAGCGTCACCACCAGCACCATATCGGTACCATCGAAGTTAGCCCATTCCTCACCGGGATAGTCTTTCCGGATTGGCATCAGATCATTGACAATCTCAGAACTGTCGAGCACCTTGGCATCTTCGATAGCAGCTGCCAGATCAGCCTGAAGCGCTGAGTCGTTCTCATACCATGGAGTTTCGGTTTCAGTAGCCTGTTGTGCAGACTGTCTGCAACCAGTCCCCAACATCATTGCCATAGCGGCAACAACAAATAATAACTTTTTCATAATGCTTTATATTTTAATTATCTCATTTTATATTCCTGAATAATAGCCTGTGTCTTCTGGTCGATCTCCTTAACCAAGGCCATATTGCTCTCACTGATATTGGGGATCGACAGGATGTTGCCTACCACAGCAGGCACAGAGCCGGCTTCGATTTCACCACCGTCGATCAGACCAAGCAGATAGGTCAGCACGCTCTTCATCTCTTCGTCGGTGATGGCATAGTTCCATTTCCGAGCATCGTCGAGACTCACACGGACAGCACCTTGGTTATGGGAGCAGTCGACGGGCAGGATCTCCACATCCGAGAAGGCATTGGCAATCTTATCGAGTTGGCCATTGTTGCTACGGAAAGAACTGACCATATAGTCAAGGGCTGTGAAGCGCCAGGTAGACTGACCGCGGTCAACGGTATTCTTGAAACAGGTCAGGATATCATTATACACAGGTACCAATGTCACCTTTTCCATACCTGCGGCCTTGGCCTGCTGAATCACCTGACGGAGTTTGTCAGGACCATCGAGCACGGCATCATAGATCAGGCCGGCATTCCTCAGTTTCAGTTGCTTGGCAGCAAAACTCTTTCCACAGCCTGGCGCACCAGTCACGATTACCAGATTCTTCTTGCCCAATAAATTGGCCTTCTTCAGCATCTTTGCATAGACGGCATCCACCACGATCTGCTCCGCCTCCTGATAGTCGTTGGCATTAGGACCAGTAAAGCCCAACGGACGGAACAACATGCGTACATCATCAGGATTCAGCATGTTACCGGCAGAGCCCATATACTTGTCGACGAGCAGGTTCAGACGGGGCTTCACCCATGCAGCGGCATCGGCCTTGATCAGTTGGGGCTGAGGTGCCTCGATGGTATAAGCTGAGGGATAACGGTTAATACGGGTATGTCGACGGATGTCCATCAGTTTATCTTCAGCAAAATAGGTATCACCCGGCAACTGATAACGGGCATTACCATTAGGATCTTTCTTGAATAGCATCAGCGACTCCTCGCCCTTATCGACGAAAGTCACCCATCCGCGTGGTGAGAGATGGTAAGCCTCATCACCCAGCACGGCCTGCACCAGGCAATTGGTATCCCACATGCGCTGACCGGTATCACAAGTATAATTCGTGTAGACAGCCTTGATCGGATTCTGCTCGGTATTGGAAAGGTCTACCAACACATCCTGCGGCAGATAGTCCATCATATCTCCTACGTTACTGGGCGACATGATCAGGTCGACATTCTTTGGCAATTTGTCATAGAAAATGGCCGACTGCTTCGAAGCAGCACGCATATTATAGCCACAAAGGCTATCGCCACTCTCAAAACGGCCTGACTGTATATACACCGACTTCACCTTCTGTCCGAAGAGATCAACACCCTTCAGACTGGAATACTCATCGGCACCGGATTCAAACAGCTGCGACAGTGTTGTAGCAAAACCAATAGCCACTACGACCACAGAATGATCCTCTGCCTTACTGAGCAGCTGACGATACAGTTTATAGCCTTCCATGCACTTGTTGGTATCGAATGTGCGTTTGAAGAGCGAACCACCCTGGGCATCCTTCAGATCGACAACACCATTGTAGGGGATGAAGCAGCGCGGATTCTTCACGCCATTGCGCTCAAGACCCACGGGAATATCGGGGTGTCCATAATAGGTATCGAAGATATCGACAAGAGCAGCGTTCTTTTCGCCCTCACGATCCACGACAATACCCAACAGATTCACCTTACCATCATCAATGTAATGGTGAAGCATCATCAGCGCGAACAAATCGTCGGTACTACTGCCGAAATCGCTATCAAGGATCATAGGAATCGGCTTTTCTTTCACAACTACAGGTTCAAGCGCCACCTGCTTCGAGGCGCAGCCCTGCATCAGCAGCGCCAATACAAACAGCAGCATACCGCTGCCCATTGACTTAATGTTTAAAGAATATGGCATTTTCAGATAAGTTTAATGATTATTGACTAATATTATTTCTGGCTGCAAACCCACCTTGCAAGTCCTCGACGGTCAGTTCCGTCAATTGCGTCTTATTGAGGTTCTTCTTTCCTTCAAGACGGTTGGCCTGCTGCTGGATGCTCTTCTCAAACACGTTTCTTGCAAAACGGGCATTACCGAAATTACGGTCCTTATGCGCCACGGCATAGTCGAACTGCTCCTTAAGATAAGCCTCAGCATCGGGTGTCAAAGTGTACTGATTTTTCTTCATATACATCTTGAAGATATCGCTCAGCTCCGCACCTGAATAGTCGGGGAAATCGATGTAGCGGTTGAAACGTGACTGCAGTCCGGGGTTCGAATCGATGAAACGCTGCATCTCGTCCTTGTAACCGGCGATGATCACCACCAGACGGTCGCGGTAGTCCTCCATGCGTTTCAGCAAGGTGGCAATGGCCTCCTGACCGTAGTCCTGTCCACCACCGCCTTCAGGAACGAGTGAATAAGCCTCATCGATGAACAGCACACCGTCGAGAGCCTGTTGGATGACAGTATCGGTCTTGAGGGCCGTCTGACCCATATATTTGGCCACGAGGCCACCACGGTCGGTCTCCACGGTATGACCTTTCTTCAGCACGCCCAAGTCTTTGTAGATACGTCCCACAATACGGGCAACAGTCGTCTTACCAGTACCCGGAGAGCCGTAGAATACGAGGTGATACGACACCTTCGCTGTCTTCAGGCCCTGTGCCTCACGCTGTTTCTGCAGCTCCACGAAGTTGGCCAGCGAGCGCACTTCCTGTTTCACGGAGCCAAGACCAATCAGGTCGTCGAGTTCCTGGTAGGGGTCGCCCTCCAAGGGTTCATTCACAACCACGGAGTCTTTTTTCTCCACCTGTTCCGTCTTCTGGGCCGTTTCCTCGTCGCCGTCCTTCTTCTCGTCATCATCGGCAAAGATACCGACAAGGATCACCAACACCAAGAATCCGATCGACAGACATCCGCATCCCTTCAGAAACTTGCTCAAATACCCTTTAATGTCATTTGCATCCATACGCTATTCATTGTTCATTATTCATTCTTCATTTTATCACCAAGCATCTTCTTCCCTGGAAGTTGACGCGGCCCTGATGCTCCAGATAATTCTTAATGATATCTGGTGTGGTGATGCCCACGCTATGGCCTTGATCGGCGCGCTTGGTCGGACTCACGGCGACGGTATAGCTGTTGCTCACCACGCGATAAGTCTTCTTCAGGTTCAGTTTCTTGCCGTCCTTATCAAAGAGCGTGACTTTCTTTACCTTCTGAGTAGCAGGATCGATGACCACCTCACACTTCATGCCGGCCACATAGGGGAAACGCTGCTTGTCGTTGTCGTAGCAGGAAATGAGCATCTCGGCCAGTTCCTTACCCGTGACCTGCAGTTCCACGAGGTCATTCTGGAAGGGGTCCATCTTCATCACATCGCCCACCGTCATATCACCAGCGGGATGGTTCTCGATACGCACGCCACCGGCATTCTGATAGGACAAGTCGGCACCGGTCTCAGCGAGATAGGCCTCACAGACCATACAGCCCAGTTCCTCGTTACAATCGAAAGGTGTCTCGGCCACGGCCAACACGCGTTTGAAGGCGGGGTTCTCAGAGAAGTAGCGCACCAGCTCGGCCACGGTCTTGTTCTCACCCTTCATGCCCTTCACGGCAATCAGCTCGGCCTTCTTCTCCACCATCTTCCCGTCTTGCAGTACCAGTGTGGAGTGCGTAGCAAAAGGCACACTCTTCGCGTTCTGGGTGATGAGGATGCCGTTGTGTATCTCGCCGCCCTTGATCTGGGTGTGCGAATGGCCGCCCACGATGATATCCACCCACGGCAGTTCGGCCGAGAATTCCACATCAGTTGTATAGCCCAGGTGCGACAATAGCAGCACTACGTCGCACTTATCGCGGAGGAAACGGTATTTCTGGATAGTCTCCAGAGGATCCATGAATTTGATTTCTGTCAGGCGGGCGGGATGGCTCTCGGGTATACCCATCGAACCGAGGGCTGTAATACCGAGCACACCGACGGAGATACCGCCACAGTCGAAGATCTGATAGGGTTTGACGTGCATGTTCCATTTCGGATCAGGCTCCATATTGGCACAAAGCGTCGAGAATGTGCCGAGATCGATCAGACGGGCCAAACCACGCTGATTAGAGTCGAACTCATGATTACCCACGGCCGTAGCATGGAAGCCTACCTGGTTCATCAGGGCCACCATGGGATAGGCGGGAATCTCGAACATATCGTTGATGGGGTCGCCCGAACGGTTGTCGCCGGCCGACAGCACTAACAGGTCAGGATAAAGTGCCCGCAGCGAGTCGGCCACATAACCGAGTCTCGGGAACTGCTCAATGGCAGCATGCGGGTCGTTGATACTCAGGATATGCAGCTCGCGACGCTGCGCATTCAACGCCAGCGCCACGAACAACAATGAAAATGTAATGATCTTCTTCATCATAATGATTGATTGCCTGTTTGGGGAAGTTTGAATTTCACCGCGTCGAACTGACTGGCAGGTGCTCCTAAGTCAATCTCATGACCCCAGCGATCATAGACAGTCAGGTTTTTCACCAGATTCACATCCATGCCTTTCAGGGCAAAATAACTCAGGATAGCGTGTCGCACCTCTGCCCCTTCAAACACGTCGATGTTCTTGCGGTTCACCTTCAGTTTCATGCAGACACACTACAGTTTGAAGAAGCCAAAGAAATACATCACGGCCACCTGTCTGACGTCGGTCATCTGTTCGGCCTTACCGATAATGCTGCCGTTCAGGCGGATGTCACCGTTCTTCTCCACACGACCCACGATAGAGCCGTTGATACGCACGTCGTTGTTGGCCTCGATTCTACCCACGATCGAACCGCGCTTGCGGATATCGCCGTTTTTCTCGATGCGGCCTTCGATGGAGCCACCCACGCGGATGTCACCGTTCGACTCGAAACGGCCCACGATGGAACCGTTGAGGCGTATATTACCATTGGACTCGATCTTACCGACAATCGAGCCACCCTTACGCAGGTTCACATCGCCTGCCTGTACGTTCAAACTCACCGTCAGCAGCAGTGCCACGGCCATGAACAATCTCATGAAAATGTTCTTCTGTTTCATATTTCCTAATAGTTAATAATAATCTTCCTTTTGGGTCTATCGTTGCCTATTCGGTGGCAAAGATACGAAAAAGTATGCAAAAAACCAAATTTATTACTTGAAATATTCCTTGATCTTGTCTGCGGGCACCTCGATAGGTGTCTCCAATCCTGGCCAATAGAAGGTCTGAGGCTTGGCGCCACTCTTGTTGTTTTCACCCTTGGGAACACTCTGGCGGAAGGCGCTCTTCACCACATAGTACTTGCCGCCCTTCTGGTAGAACGTCTTGAACTGCATCTCCTGCACGTTGTCATACTTCTCCTTCAACTCGGGATAGTTCTGCAAGGGTAGGCTCATCCACGATACGGTTGTAGAATAAGTACCCAGAATCTGCGTCGGAGCCAACTGCTGCTTCACCTTAGCATTAACCTTCGCCTTGTAATCGGCCACAGCCTTCGCCTGACGGTTCTTATCTGTCAAATTATCGAGCAGGTAGTTCTTGTTGATGATGTCCTGAACGTAGGCATTGTCGGCCTCGGCCTTCATCTGCCCAGCACTCTTCTCCGTCACACCGTAACGCTCCACGTACATCTGCTTCACCCGTGCAGCCTCAGCCTTAATGGCAGCAATGTCCTTAGCAGGCACAGCTGCACTGTTCTTCGTAGCCTTTGCAGCAGCCGTCAGGGCATTGGGCACACGGGTATTGAAGATGTCGAGCACTATGCTCTTCTGCTTATACATCTCGAAGGTCTCCGTATTGCCCTTCAGATAACGCAACACCTGCACGACATACTTCGAAGCGTCAAAAGCATTCCTGATCTGAATACTCTTCGAGTAGTCGGCCTGCTCCATGCTGGCATACTTCCACAGGATGCGGCCGTTGGCCGTCTGATCGAGTCCCAGATACTTGTCCATACCACCGGCTTTCTTGGCGTTTTCACGCTCCTGTACCTGAGGATGTTCATTGATGTAGTCGGACATAATCCGCTCCTCCTGAGCAGTCTGCTCCACCTCATTCACAGGATTCACGGTAGTCGTAGGAGTTGACTGCACCGCATCATCGTTCGTACGCTTCTGGACTGCCTCCGTGGCTTCCTTCGTCACAGCCTTCTTAGCCTTGTTCAACAGATTTCCAAATTGGGCATTGGCATTCATGTTCACTGTGAAGAGCAGAGCGATAGCAACTGCCACCTTCAAAAGATTCATTTTCTTCATACTACATTACTTACTAAAATTAGATTGATTAATTTGTATCAACTTCTCCTTATCAATCAGGAATGCGAGATACTCCGAGGCCATCCTTCGGGCTATCTTTTGACGTTCGGTCTGTCGTTGTTGCATTTCCATCTTGATCAATTTCGTTTTTTCTGGGTGCAAAGGTACAGTAAAAATGTGCAGGGTGCGTGAACATTTTCTTCCAAAAACAGTCCACGCACCCTGCAAAATCTATCAAAATGCCTATTTATGCTTGATTTTCGCGATATTGGCTTGGTGTGACGTTATAAAAACGCTTGAAGGAGCGACCGAATGAGTTCGTCTCGTCGTACCCGCAAAGGGTAGCCACACGAGCAATCGGCATATCGGGATTGTCCTTCAAAAGTTTCGCGGCCCGTTCCATCTGCATGGCCGAGATGAACGCCTTGGGACTCTCGCCCGTGGCACTGAGCAGACGGCGACGGAAAGTCTGCACGCTCATGTTCATATCCTGGGCGATCTGTTCCACACCGTAATGGCCTGTTGGCAGGTTGGTGTTGACCACCTCCACCAGGCGCATCAGGAACTGATGATCCTCGTCGTTCTCAGTTGTCTCTGTGGTCGGCGACTGCAAATTCCCATTTTCGTTGGCCGGAAATTCCGAGTTCTCGACTACTGGAGAGACTGGCTCGACAACAGAGGAAGAGTCGACAGCTTGTAAGGTCTCGATCTGCTGGATCAGTTGGGCAATACGCTGATGTTGTCGTCGGCGCATCCACCACACAAGCACACAACCCAGACACACAACAGCCACCAGACATACTATACCTATTATAATATATGTATGCATCTGACGGTTTTCGGCTTTCAGTTCGTCGGCACCATACTCGGCGGCATATTTCGACAGCAACTCGCCCGTATCCTTGTCGTAGAGTGAGTCGCGCAGTTCGAGATAACGGTCATTATGTTCCATCGCCAAGTCCGGCTGGCTACGACGAAGCGCATTGTAGAGTCCCTTGCGACTGTAACTCTCATTGAAGAGGTCGTGTTGCGTCAGGAAAATCTGCAGGGCCTCGTTGAAATATCGGACAGCAGCAGAATCGTTCTGCTCCTGCAGCATTAGCTGTCCCATCTGATTGCAGGCAATACCCAACGAGTGTGCATTACCACTCTGACGCAGACCCGGGATAGCCTCATCTAATGCTTTACGGGCCTCTGCATCACGATGGAGCGCAATAAGAGCCGATGCCCGCTCGGCCTGACGGATAGCCATCTTATCCTCATGACCCAGCTGTTTCTCCATGTCGTAAGCCTGCGTCGCATAATCCAGCGACCGCTCTTCCTGATGCAGATGGTGATAAACCTCAGAAGCCATGCCGTGGAGAACGGCCAGACGTTGAGGGTTATCAGCTTTCTTGGCATAACCGATGGCTTTGAGGATATATTTCTCGGCCTCCTGAGGCTGACGCATGCTCATATAGATACCGGCGAGGGTGTTGAGACTGGACGACATGACATCAGGGTCACCCGACTTCTCGTCAAGCGCATAACACTGCTTGGCATAGGTGACGGCCTTGTCGAACTCACCTTTCCTCACATGAATAATAGCCAACAGATTGAGGCAATCCGATTCAAGCTCACCATGCTTACAGTGCGACAGGGCGGCTTGGGCGGCTTGCAG
>Ga0247610_10008529_pt1 | contig 10416 bp, 1 predicted proteins | sample 174DNAGHGhighgp2_FD_193483 | JGI IMG/M metagenome (GOLD analysis project Ga0247610, IMG submission 193483) | Sheep rumen microbial communities from Palmerston North, Manawatu-Wanganui, New Zealand - 1742 DNA GHGhigh gp2 | ecosystem: Host-associated > Mammals > Digestive system > Stomach > Rumen ... | reverse complement strand
ATTATTTAGACGTGATGAAATATGGTTTGTATATAGAGATGAGGATTATTCAACAAGGCTTACTCCATTATCAAATATAGTTAATTATAAAGGCGAACAGGTAAGAAAGGATGCAAAATACTTTAAGCAATATCTAGAAGGTAGATATGGTGCAGATCCTTTCATTAAGTGTAAAATTATGATATGATAATAGTACCTTGATCATAATCCTCGTGGCATTTATTCAAATCAAATAAATTGGGATTTACACCAAGGTGTTTAATGGAATCAAATTCCATAAAAAATTCCTCCTTTATTATTTATGACTAGACATCAATATTATAAAAGGAGGAATTCTTTTTTTTATTAATTTTTTACTCTATTTAATTTAAAGGTATATACACCTTGAAATTTATAGGTTGAAATACTCCGTTTCGTTTATAGCTGTAAAGCTACTCCACGAAATTTAAATTATCTATTATAGAGGAGGATTCTTTTTTTGTATTAATTATTACAAATATTTTATAGGTAGTACTACATAAAATTTATAGGTGTATTTACTACACTTCGTTTATAGGATATATACCTACTACGGATAATTTAATTTATCAGAAGCATCAAAATGCTTTTTTCTTTTTTATAAAACAAAAACAATAACATCATTATGACTTACCAATAACAATGTTAGTTTAAAAATATAACATCGTTACCTATTGAAAACGTTTTACATGTGTGGTATATTTTTTATTGAATATTGTATATATATAGGGGCAAAATTACAGGAATGTAATGACGCAAAGCTATAGGGGCCAGGATGGCCAGCCAGTTACAGATATTTTATAGGGGTATTGAATATCAAGCTGGTTTTTTTATTTTTCTTTAGAAGGAGGGGGCATTATGAAGTTAAAGAAATCCTTTTTTAGCATTTTTATGAGAATTGCTATAATTGCGACTTTTTTAGTTTCATTATGCGCAATCCTTTTTTCGTTATCTTTAAATCATGTTGTTGCCTTATCTTATACGGTATCAACAGAAGCACAATTGCAGGAGGCTTTAGAATCTTCTGTATATGATGAAATTATTTTATCGAACTCAATAACATTATCTAATGGTACAACCATTGATGGTGATTTAGATGGTAATGGTATAAAGAAGACAATTCGAGCAGAAGTTACAGGTACAACTAGTCAAGGTGTTGTAAACGAGGATGCGTCTAATTATACCCTTTTTTACGTTAGTAGAAATGCAACAGTTACAATTAAAAATTGTAATATTAAAGGTGGTGGAATCACCGCAATTGTAAATGGTGAAGCATCGAATTCAACCAATAACAATAGTACTCTTTATATTGATAACTGTTCTATTTCAAATTCAGGATCAACAACCTCTCCAGGTGGTGGTATTAGAAATACAGTTGCCTCTAAGGTTGTTTTAACAAATTCAAGTATTTCACGTAATATTGCAAACTATGGTGCGGGATTCCAAAATCAGCAGGGAACCTTCATTGTAGATAACTGTTCAATTTCTGAAAACCGAAGCTTCCAGTATGGTGGTGGAGGTGGAGAAAATACTGGTAACGATAATAAAGGTGGAGCCGATGCTTACATGTATATCGTTAACTCAACAATCGCCAACAACACCAGCCAAGAAATTGGTGGAGGTATTAATAACTGTAAGAATGGTTATTTATATGTAATTAATTCTGTTATTGCGGGTAACGCTACTACTAATCCACAATATTCAGGTGGTGGTATTGGTAATAACAATTCCACATTAAAGTGTACAAACTCCATTTTGATGGATAACGTATATCTATCGGCTACTGGTGGTACTACAGAACAGGATGTTTATGAATATTCATCTGGTCAGCTATCATTAGATGGTTGTGTATATGGTAGTGTAACTGGTTCAGATCAAAATCTAGTTAACGAAGTAGAAGTAGATAGTACTTGTTATCAAGCAGCATCATCAGATAGTGTATTTGCATCCTCTAAGACAGGTTCTATTATTGATGAGGATGGTCATCAAGGTACAAATACCTATAATCAGGTAGTATTAGTTGAGGATGAAAATGGTGTAACATACGCTCCACTATCTTCAGATTCTTTAGCAAATATGTCAAACAATCCATCATTTTCAACAGTAAAGGTTGAATTTGATTATAGTGATTTAAATAATATCATCTTAAAGACCAAAGATGAATGTAGTAATGAAACAGAAGCACCTACAGTATGTGGTGCTGGTAAGCAATTAAAATCTAATGAGCACATTTTAACATTAACATTATTCGTTAATGAGGATTTTGATTTAACTGGTGGTACTGTTTATGGTGATTCTTATATCGTTAGTGAGAATGGTAATGATACAGTAACACTTAAAGCAACACCAGTAAAAGGGAAAGAAAATAAGAGTGTATTATGGGCACAGGCAAATGTTGCCAATGAGACGTTAACCTACCTATCTAGCGATAATGCATATGAAATAAACTTATCGGATTCTAATTTACTTAATTCCTGTTGGGATGAGACAAAGAATTCTTATAATTTAATTATTCAACCAATTACATTAAATCTATCATCAGAAGCATCTGATAAATCCGTAAGATTAAGCTATTCTATAGATTATTCAGATACCTTCTGTAAAAATTATTCATTAACAAATAATATTACTTCCTATGACATTTACTATAGTGTTGTCAATGATTTTGAATCATCTTCAAAACAATTCTTTGGAAATGTCACTAGTACATCTACAACAATTACAGACCTAACAAATGAAACGACATACTATTTCTATGTTGTAGCAAGAATAGGTAATGCCTCATTTAATGGTACAATTGTAGGTTATACAGAAGAAACTCCTACTGAAAGTGGGACTAAAACCTACATTTTAGTAGATGCCTTAGAAAGTGGTAAGGAGTATTTGATTGTAGGTAGAAATACAGCTGGTACTGGGTACGCACTTACAAATAACAATACAAATAGAGCAACTACAACAGCAGTTACAGTTACAACTTTAGATTCTACACCAATAATCAATGTAGAAGCAAATGATTCTATGTTATGGACAGTAACTGGTTCAGGCACAAGCTATCGAATTTCTAATGGCAATAGATATATTTATTTAAGTAGTAATACCAACATTACATCTACAACATCTAGAAATTTAACAGTTACTCCAACATCTATTAAATATGGTAATTATTCATTACAATTAACAACTGCAACACCATCTAGATACTACGGTACTCGTAATGTTTATTTCTATGAGGTTAAGCATAAGCAGGATGCACCTACAACCATTGAAGGATCTATTCAACAGCGAATTGGTGAAGATTCAGGTTTAATTACTGGTGTTACAAATAAGATGGAATATTCAACAGATGGTTTAAGCTGGAATAGTATTTCATCTACAACACTTGAAAATATGCCAGTAGGTAAGTATTTCTTTAGATATAAAGAAACTAACCTTGCCTACGCAAGTGCAGCTGTAACAGTTGAAATATTAGAAAAAAAGCTTGAACAAATCAATATTCATACAAATCCAAAGCTAGCATATACTGCTAAGGATAACCTAGATTTATCAGGCTTAGTTGTTACACTTATTTATAATGATGGCACATCAACAGATGTCACCTACAATGACTTTGCAAGTCTAGATTCTAGTATTTACCAAAGAAAGAACGGAATTATTCAAACATCTATTTCAAATGGTACTATATTAGAATGTAGTGATAATGATTCAAGAATTACCATCTCCTTAGATGGTTTAGAAACTGTAACTGCAAAGCTATCAGTCTCTCATCATTTAGTACATGTTGAAAGAAAAGAAGCAACATGTACAGAAAATGGTAATGAGGAATATTATATTTGTGATTCTTGTGGAATAATGTATAGCGATAGTGAAGGATTAAATCGTATTTATGTTATTCCTACTATTTACGCAACCAGCCACGTATGGGGTTCTTCTGTTGAAGAAAATCGAGTAGAACCAACTTGTATAGAGGCAGGTCATTATGACTTAGTGATGTATTGTGAAAGATGTCACGAGGAATTACAAAGACAAACAATTGAATTATCTCCTTTAGGTCATACTTGGGGTCCTCAGGTTATAGAAAATCGAGTAGAACCAACTTGCGAAATTCCAGGATCTTATGATTTAGTCATTTATTGTTCAGTATGTGGCGAAGAATTACAAAGACAAACAGTCACAATTGAAAAGCTAGGCCATGACTATAAGAATCCAGTTTGGGTTTGGGATGGCTTTACCGCCAAATATGTTTATACCTGTGAAAGAGATAATAATCACAAGCTAGAATTAGATGCAGACATTACAAGTGAAATAACTTTAGCTCCTACATGTCTAGCTACAGGTAAAAGGGTATATACAGCTACTGTAGAATATCAAGGTAATACATACACAGATACTAAAGAAGAAATATTACCTACCCTAGGCCATAACTATGATTACAATAATCCAGTATGGTCTTGGAATGAATATTCATCCGCAACAGTAACATTTACTTGCTTAAATGATACAAATCATAAAGATACATATAATGCAACAATTACATCCGAAGTAACTGAAGCTGCAACTTGTATTACTACAGGTGTAAGAACATATACAGCAACAGTTCAAGCTAATGGCAAGACTTATACAAATACAAAGACTGAAGTATTGCCTGCCTTAGGTCATACTGAAGCTGAAGCTGTAGTTGAAAACAGAGTTGAACCAATTTGTGAAACTGAAGGTCATTATGACTTAGTAGTATATTGTTCAGTATGTGGCGAGGAATTATCAAGAGAAACAATTGAAATTCCAGCACTAGGCCATAAATATGGTGAATTAATCGCTGAAGTTCCTGCAACCTGCACAGCAACAGGAGTTAAGGCACATTATCATTGTGAAAGATGTAATAAATACTTCGATTCTAATAAGAATGAAGTTACTTATGAAGAATTAATTATTGAAGCTTTAGGACATACAAATGCTGAAGCTGTAGTTGAAAATCGAGTAGAAGCAACTTGCGAAACTCCAGGATCTTATGATTTAGTAGTTTATTGTTCAGTATGTGGTGAGCAATTATCTAGGGAAACCATTGAGATTCCAGCACTAGGACATAACTTTGATTACAATAATCCAGCATGGTCTTGGAATGAATATTCATCCGCAACAGTAACATTTACTTGTTTAAATGATACAAATCATAAAGATACATATAATGCAACAATTACATCCGAAGTAACCAAAGCTGCAACTTGTATTACTACAGGTGTAAGAACATATACAGCAACAGTAGTTGTAGATGGTAAATCTTATACAAATACAAAGACTGAAGTATTGCCTGCCTTAGGTCATACTGAAGCTGAAGCTGTAGTTGAAAATAAGGTTGAACCAACTTGTGAAGTTGCTGGACACTATGATTTAGTAGTTTACTGCACAGTGTGTGGTGAGGAATTATCAAGACAGACAATTGAAATCCCAGCACTTGGGCACACTGAAGGAGAAGCAGTTGTAGAAAATCGAGTAGAGCCTACTTGTGAAACTCCGGGATCTTATGATTTAGTAGTTTATTGTTCAGTATGTGGTGAGGAATTATCTAGAGAAACAATTGAAATTTCTGCACTAGGACATGAATATGGCGAATTAATATCTGAAGTTCCTGCAACTTGCACAACAACAGGAATTAAGGCATATTATCATTGTGAAAGATGTAATAAATACTTTGATTCTAATAAGAATGAAGTTACTTATGAAGAATTAATTATTGAAGCTTTAGGACATAAAAATGCCGAAACAGTAGTTGAAAACATGGTAGAGGCTACTTGTGAAACTGCAGGTCACTATGACTTAGTTGTATATTGTTCAGTTTGCGGTTTAGAGTTATCAAGAGAAACAATTGAAATTCCAGCATTAGGTCATACTGCAGCTGAAGCAGTGGTTGAAAATAGTGTAGAGCCTACTTGTACAAAAGTTGGTCATTATGATTCTGTGGTTTACTGCCAAGTATGCGGCGAAGAGATTTCAAGAGAAACAATTGAAATTCCTGCGTTAGGTCATACTGAAGAAATTCCAGTTGAAGAGAACAGAGTTGAGGCTACATGCGAAATGGCTGGATATTACGATTTAGTGGTTTATTGTTCAGTATGCGGTGAAGAGATTTCAAGAGAAACAATTGAGATTCCAGCATTAGGACACAACTTTGATTACAATAATCCAGTTTGGACTTGGAATGAATATTCATCAGCAACAGTAGAATTTACTTGTTTAAGGGATACAAATCATAAAGATATATATAACGCAACAATTACATCTGAAGTAACTGAAGCACCTACTTGTATTACTACAGGTGTAAGAACATATACAGCAACAGTATCTGTAAATGGTAAAACTTATACAAATACAAAGACTGAAATATTAACTGCATTAGGTCATGCTGAGGCACCTGCAGTAGTTGAAAATAGAATTGAACCTACTTGTACAGAAGCCGGTCACTATGATTTTGTAATCTATTGCCAAGTATGTGGTAAAGAGTTATCTAGAGAAACCATTGAAATTGAAGCTTTAGGACATACTGAAGGAACACCAGTTGAAGAAAATAGAGTTGAAGCTACTTGCGGGACTACAGGATCTTATGACTTAGTAGTTTACTGCCAAGTATGTGGTAAAGAGTTATCTAGAGAAACCATTGAAATTGAAGCTTTAGGTCATGATTATGATTATTCAAATCCAGTATGGACTTGGAATGAGTATTCATCAGCAACAGTAACATTTACTTGTTTAAATGATGCAGATCATAAGACTACATATAATGCAGTAATTGAATCAGAAATTACTGTAAATCCAACTTGTACTGTAGCAGGTAAAAAGATTTATACTGCAACAGTAATAGTAAATGGTAATACATATACAAGCACAAAGGAAGAAACATTAAATGTATTAGATCATACTGAAGCAGAAACTGTAGTTGAAAATAGAATTGAACCTATTTGTGAAACTTCAGGCTCTTATGATTTAGTAGTTTATTGTTCAGTATGTGGCGAGGAATTATCAAGAGAAACTATTATAATTCCAGCCCTAGGACATGAATATGGTGAATTAATCCTTGAAGTTCCTGCAACTTGCACAACAACAGGCATTAAGGCACATTATCATTGTGAAAGATGTAATAAATACTTTGATTCTAATAAGAATGAAGTAACTTATGAAGAATTAATTATTGATGCTTTAGGACATAAAAATGCCGAAGCAGTAGTTGAAAATATGGTAGAGGCTACTTGTGAAGTGGTTGGACACTATGACTTAGTTGTTTATTGTTCAGTATGTGGTAAAGAATTATCAAGAGAAACAATTGAAATTCCAGCACTAGGCCATGATTATGATTACAATAATCCAGTATGGACTTGGAATGAATATTCATCAGCAACAGTAACATTCACTTGTTTAAATGATGAAAATCATGAGGATGTTCATACTGCAGAAATTACATCAGAAGTAACACAAGCACCAACTTGTGAAGAAACTGGTATTAGAAGATATACTGCCATAGTTACACTTGATGGTAAGACATACACAGATACAAAGGATTTAGTATTACCTGCATTAGGACATACTAATGCTGAAGCTGTGGTTGAAAACAAGGTTGATGCAACCTGTGATGTAGATGGTTCTTACGATTTAGTTGTATATTGCCAAGTATGTGGTAAAGAATTATCAAGAAATACATATATTATTCCAGCGTTTGGTCATGATTATGATTATAGTGATCCAGAATGGACATGGGATGGATATTCATCCGCAACAGTAGTATTTACATGTTCACATGATGAAGACCACAAGATTTCTTATAATGCTATTATTTCTATAGATTCTGAAGTATTACCTACATGTACTAAAGATGGTGTAAGAAAGTTAATCGCAACTATTACAATTAATGGTAGTACTTATACAAATACAAAGACTGAAGTATTACCTGCATTAGGTCATACCGAAGCAGAAGCTGTAGTTGAAAATAGAATTGAACCTACTTGTGAAACTTCAGGTTCTTATGATTTAGTAGTTTATTGTTCAGTATGTGGCGAGGAATTATCAAGAGAAACAATTGAAATTGAAGCACTTGGTCATAATTATGATACTCATTTATGGGTATGGAATGGTTATGATGAGGCAACAATTACATTCTACTGTGCTCATGATAACAATCATCAAGTAAGTTATAATGCAACTATTACATCAGAAATCACATTAGCTCCTACAGATAGTACTGCAGGTGAAAAGACTTATACTGCAACAGTAGTTGTAGATGGTATTACATATACAAATACAAAGATTGAAGTATTAACAAAACTTCACCATGCAATCATTACTGTTCATGCAAAAGAAGCCACATGTGATGAAGATGGTAATATCACATATTACTATTGCCCTGATTGCAATATTTATTATAGTGATGCAAATCTATCCGTAGAAATTAATTATGAAGATACAATTATTCCTGCTTTAGGTCATATTTATTCTGATTATATTGATGAAGTATTACCTACATGTACAACAAATGGAATGAAGGCTCATTACCATTGCCAAAGATGTAATAAATACTTTGATAAAGATAAGAATGAAGTATCTTATGAATCGTTAGTTATTGAAGCATTAGGTCATACATTACTTCCTGCAGTTAAGGAAAATGAAGTATTACCTACATGTGAAGAGGATGGTCATTATGATTTAGTAGTATATTGTTCTGTATGCGGTGAGGTTGTATCAAGAGGAACAATCATTATTCCTGCACTTGGCCATAATTATAGTGATGGCGTATGGTATTGGAATGAGTATTCATCAGCAACATTAACATATACTTGTCTAAATGATTCAAACCATAAGCTAGTATATGATGCAACAATTACTAGTGTTGTTACTATTGAACCTACAGACAATACTGCAGGTGAAAAGGTATATACAGCAACAGTAGTTGTAGATGGTATTACATATACAAGCCAAAAGGTTGAAGAATTACCTAAGCTACACCATGCAATCATTACAGTATATGAAAAGGCAGCAACTTGTACTGAAGATGGTAATATCACATATTACTATTGTCCAGATTGCCACATTTATTATAGTGATGCAAATCTATCTAATGAAATCACATTAGAAGAAACTATTATCCATGCGCTTGGTCATAACCCTAGTGAGGCAGTAGTTGAAAACAAGGTTGAAGCTACTTGTGAAACTGAAGGTCACTATGACTTAGTAGTATATTGTTCTAGATGTGGTTTAGAATTATCAAGAGAAACCATTGTAATTCCGGCCCTAGGACATGAATATGGTGAATTAATTGCTCAAGTTCCTGCAACTTGTACAACAACAGGAATTAAGACACATTATCATTGTTTAGAATGTGGTAAGTACTTTGATCAAGATAAGAATGAAGTTACTTACGAAGAATTAATCATTGAAGCTTTAGGACATACTGAAGCTAATGCTGTTATAGAAAATAGAGTTGAAGCAACTTGTACAGAAGCTGGTCACTATGACTTAGTAGTTTATTGTTCAGTATGTGGCGAGGAATTATCTAGAGAAACTGTTACAATCCCTGCTTTAGGTCATACCGAATCTTTGGCAGTAGTTGAAAATAGAGTAGAAGCAACTTGTCTAGAGGCTGGACACTATGATTTAGTAGTATATTGTTCAGTATGTGGTAAAGAGTTATCAAGAGAAACTATTACAATTCCTGCAATTGGACATGACTTCGATTATGATAATCCAGTATGGACTTGGAAGGATTATGAATCAGCACAAATTACATTTACTTGTAAGCATGATTCAACTCATAAGAGTATTCATAATGCCACAATTACTTCAGAAACTACTGTTGAGCCAACTGATAATACTTCAGGATTAAAGGTTTACACTGCAGTAGTAGAAGTATTAGGTATTACATATAAAAATCAAAAACAAGAGGAATTACCAAAGCTTCACCATGCAATTATAATTGTTCATGAAAAGGCAGCAACTTGTACTGAAGATGGTAATATCACATATTATTATTGTCCAGATTGTAATATTTATTATAGTGATGCAACACTATCTAATGAAATTACATATGAGGCAACTATAATTAAAGCACTTGGTCATAACCTTAGCGAAGCAGTAGTCGAAAATAGAATTGAAGCTACTTGCGAGACTACAGGATCTTATGACTTAGTAGTATATTGTTCTAGATGTGGTAAAGAATTATCAAGAGAAACAATTGAAATTCCAGCACTAGGACATGAATATGGCGAATTAATACCTGAAGTTCTTCCAACTTGCACAACAACAGGAGTAAAGGCACATTATCATTGTTTAGAATGTGGTAAATATTTTGATTCTAATAAGAATGAAGTAACTTATGAAGAATTAATCATTGACGCTTTAGGACATACTGAAGCTAATGCT
>Ga0247610_10008527_pt1 | contig 10417 bp, 13 predicted proteins | sample 174DNAGHGhighgp2_FD_193483 | JGI IMG/M metagenome (GOLD analysis project Ga0247610, IMG submission 193483) | Sheep rumen microbial communities from Palmerston North, Manawatu-Wanganui, New Zealand - 1742 DNA GHGhigh gp2 | ecosystem: Host-associated > Mammals > Digestive system > Stomach > Rumen... | reverse complement strand
AGCTATGTCAACATCGAGATGCTGCAACGCCTGCGTCTCATGCCTGCCTTCATCGGTGACATACTTGAGTGCGTCAAGCTCAATGTCAGCTCTGGAATCTATTGGAGCGAGGGCTACAACAAGAGACTTGGTCTGCCAGTCGGACGCTTCAACGCAAGCGGACAGCTGCCAAACCTTGTCATCCTGGATGTCAGCGGCAGCATCCCGCGTGGCATCAGCGCTACGATGATAACCCTGATCGACACGCTGCGCACACAGCTGTCAGCTGACCTGATCATCACGTCAACCAACAGCCGATTCTATCCCATGGGTGCGGAGCTGCCAAAGCCGCAGAAAATCCGTGACATGTTTGGCTATGGCAACGAGCAGTATGACTTCTTCAGGATACTGAACAGACATATCCGTGGTCGTCACTATGGTCATGTATTTAGCTTTGGTGATAACGATACGCCTGACTACACTGACTTCAAGTTGAACTCCAACCTGAGCTTACAGGGAACCATTGTCGAGCATGTCCACCATTACCATACTGGGAAATGGATACGGCACTATGACTATGGTACCAAGACTGGCTATGCCAAGTGGTGTCATATGCTTGCCAAGGAACCACAGGTAGAGTTCGATACGACATGGTGCAAGGTGATCTGTGACTGAGAGGAAGGAGAGTAAGATGCCCATCAACGGATATAAGAAGCCAGGCCGTTCCATGCTGGACTTCATAACTGCGGCAGCCGAGGCCGAGCGCAAGGGTGGTATCACCCTTGAGGAGTGGACCAACATCCGCCGCAATGGAACACCGGAGGAGATTGCCGATGCAGTGGAGCGTATGGAAGCTGCCGGTGGCTATGACAACCTTGAGTAGAGAGAGGAAGCAACATGCTCAAATTGGAGAACAAGGCACCCAAGTACGATGGCATCGACATGCATAACTGGCTTATCGATGAGGGAGCTGTGACCCTGAAGGACAAGGTGGCGGCTGCCATCAAGTTGGTCAAGATGCTCCCGATCGATGGTTGCATCACTGGCAGCTGTCTCTTGCCTGGCTTTGATCCTGAGGGCTGGGGCAGCGTGCCGGACATCGATGTGTTCGTGTTCGGTGAGAGCGAGCTGGTTCATGCGATCGATCTTGCGCAGTATGCGCTGTGCATGGTACCTGGTAGCGGAACGGAGCGCAGTCGCAAGCAAGAGGAATGGAAGCTTGGTCGTCTGAAGGATGCTGGCCTGAACTACAAGATCGGCATTACCACCTACAAGTTCTTCTGCGATGGTGTGATCCTAAACTTCACGTTCAAGCAGCGTAAGTTTCATGGACGTTGGATCCCGATCCTCGATACGCCTGGTGTGCTGCAGTCGTTCGACATGAGCATCGTGATGCAGGGCTATGACATCAGGCATCACGTCATGTATGATATGCGCACTGGCGATCCGAACGTGGCAACGCCCAACCCGCTGCGTGACCACGATTGTGTGATGTGGACCGTAGCCAAGTGGGTGCGCCAGTTCGACCGTGTGGTCAAGTACTACAATCGTGGCTTCGACACCCGTCCAATGGCCAAGTTCTACCTTGACATGATCGACGAGTGTATCGACGCCGGCTGTCTGTTCGACAGCGAGGAGAGCCAGGAGGCATTCGAGTCGTTCTCGCAGGAGTTCCTGGAGAAGCGTGCTCAGATCGCTGACTGGTATGACGCCCATAAGGAGGACTATCATGAAGGTAATCAAGGTCGCAAGGGACGAGACGCTGTGCGATGAGGACATGATCGATGGCTATGCCAACGTGCTCAACGGAATCTTCTGTGAGCTTGAGCTTGGCGATGGCTACACTCAGGGCATGCGCAACTCTATCATCGTCGACATGGTGGTGTCGTCATATATGCTCGGGCTTGACCCGTATGATATCTTGAACGAGCTGATCAATGGTGTTCAGCTCATCAACCCGAAGAATGACGACGAACGCCCCATCGATCGGGTCGGCAAGGTGATGAATTATACCGAAAGATTCGATTGTGATTGGATGATCGACTTCAATTACTATGACGTTACTGGTGTAAGGCATGTCAATGACCTTAGAAAGATCAAGGTCGAGGTAGCCTAGCTACCAAGGTGTTACCGGTAGGTCATGGAATGGTTGCCATGGCCTACCGTATTCATAGGAAAATTCTTTTAGAAAGGACCCAACCATGAAGATGTACAAGAAGTCTGACCTCACCCTTGTCAATGGCATGCTCGTCTGCGAGTCCACTGGTGACATCGTTATCCCTGATCCGCGCATCGTCGAGCAGGCGAACGAACTTGAGACGCTGGCACAGAAGACCAGCTACCTCACAGCCCAACCTGCCGCCACTCCGATGCCCAGCCTTGATGGCTTCGAGCGTCTGTCCATCAAGGATAAGCTGGTCGATGGTGCGCAGTTCGAGGCAACTACCCTGCTGCTAGACATCGAGGCAGCCAAGACCATGAAGATGATGGATGAACTTGACGACATGCACACCGTCGAGGCTGCTAACATGATGCTTGCCAAGTTCACCGATCTTCTGTCGTTCGTGAACAGCGACTTCGTTGTCGACACTGGCAGCACCATCATCATCCCGTTCGACATGCCGACGCTTGGCAACGTGCTTGAGCTTAGGCAGAAGGACATCACCAAGGTCATCGCCTATGCCTCTGGTCTGACCGGTGACAATGACTGCGCCGACTGCGATGACACCGACTGTGCGCTCCATCCTGACAATGATGATCCTGAGTTCAAGTTCGTCAAGGTGTCCAGCAAGGAGGAGCTTGAGGACTTGTTCGACAAGATGCGCTCTGTCTTCGACAACAATGATGAAGATGGTTCTGAGGAGTAACCATGGCCAACCCGAGCAAGCAGAAGGGCACACACGCGGAGACACGCCTTGCCAAGCATCTTACCTCGCATGGCTTGAAGACGGAGCGTGTGCCGCTTGCCGGGTCTGAGGACAAGGGTGACCTGCTTATGACCCTGCCGACAGGGGAGCAGGTCACCCTTGAAGTCAAGACTGGCAAGATGACCAATGTCTACAGCAGAAGCCTGCATACCAAGTGGATGCGTGAGACATTGGTCGAGGGCAAGAACTCTGGCAACAGGTCTGCACTTGTCATCGTGAGGTACAAGAGGAACCTTGCCAATGCAGAGGTATGGATTCCCAACAGCACGTGGTTCAATCATTCAGGTTGGACCATGCTCTATCTGGATGACTTCATCATAGAGATGGGAGGTGAACCTTGATGCCACGCGAGTCCCTTGAGGAGATTCTGCCTGCAGGACAGTCGCCGTACTTCGGCATGTTCAAGGCAGGTAGGCTTGGCTATACGATAGAGGAGGTGACCACGCACTGCACGGTCAACGGCATACCGCTCAGGGCCAAGGACATACAGTCATGGCAGGACGGTGCGTTCAAGAATCAGGTGAGCCAGGCGATCTTCGAGCAGCAGCTTGCCGAGAGAAGACGCAGGCCTGGCTCGCATCTCAACCCGACCGGCATAGTGGCTGGTGCTATGACCACCAACCTTCCGAGCGCAAGGTTGGCATGCCAACCATCGTTTGACAGGATGCACCTCGATGACTTCCCATTGCTTCCAAAGGGATGGCGTGGCACCGAGCGCAGGTTCTTCCCATGTACGGCAGACAACAGGCCGATGATCCAATGGGGATGGAGGCCTGGCTTCGAGCCTAACCTCATGCTCAGGGTTGATGCGGAGTCCATCAGCCCAGTGAGATGGGTTGGTTTCAATAATCTTTATCAGCCTATGATTGTCTTTGATATAGATGGCGTGGGTCATGGTATCAGGGATGAGTCTGTCATCGCGTTTGGCAATAGGTTCCGCGAGATGACCATGACCCTTGAGGACCCAAGGAAGCCAGGCAGCTTTCATCTGTACTTCATGACAGACCGACTCATCCCGGTCAAGCACTTCCCGAAGGCGAAGCTTGACCTGATGGGCAATGCGGTGAATGCCGCAGTGTACTTCAAGAACAAGGTGTCCAATGGCGTGAGGCCAGCGATGCTCACGACTGAGATATGGGACGCATTGCAGCTATATCAGATCAGTAGGAAAGGATAGTAATATGTCTCTCAATCCTGGTGGAAACAACTATGGTTGGAACTACTCCAAGCCTGACAAGCCTGGCTATTCCACACAGCTGGTTGGCACTGTGCTTGCCATCCAGGAGGTCCAGAAGCGTGGCTACACCATGAACGGCCAGCCTGGCATGCCTCAGTTCTGGCCTGATGGCAACCCGATGATGAACATCCGCATCTCGCTCGCAACCCCTGAGGGCGAGCTGAAGCAGTTCACCTTCCAACCAGCGGGCAAGGCAGCTCGCATGGGGCAGAAGAAGTCCGTGCACATGGATCTCTTCGCGCTCACTGGCAACACCGACATGATGAACCTCATCGGCAAGACCATCTGCATCCAGACACAGGAGGGCCGCTATGGCCAGGGCAACCCTCGTCCTTGGTTCGTCTCGCTTGTCGAGGGTGGCCCATTCGAGCTTAACATGCCGTTGCCTGCGGACTGCCAGGTGCCACAGGTGTTGGCTGACTCTGCCGTGAGCGGTGGTCAGATCAATGCACCGCAGCAGCAGCCTGCATATCAGCAGCAGTATCAGCCTCAACAGCCTGTGTACCAGCAACCCATGCAGCAGCAGGCCTATCAGCCGCAGCCTGCGTACCAACCTCAGCAGCCTGCGTATCAGCAACCGCAGATGCAACATCCTGCATATCAGCAACCACAGATGCAGCAGCCTGCATACCAGCATCAGCAGCCTATGTGCCAGCAGCAGCCTATGCAGCAAGGCTATCCGGCTGGCATGGACCCTGCCATCGCGCAGGCCATGGCAACCAAGGCCTTTGGTGATGGCGTGCAGGTAAGCACCGAACAGCCAATGCAGCAGGGTGATCCTGTTGGCGGTGGCAGCGTGTACGATGACGATCCTGACATGCCGTTCTAGCTCCACTGGCTTGCATTAGTTTATCCGTGGTTACCGACTGGCTGTGAGCAGCTGACAGCTGATCGGCAACATTTGTTAGAAAGGATAATAACGTGGATGTATGGAGACACAAGTGCAGCCTTGACTGGCTGAAGGAGCGTCAGCATTACCTGACTGCTACCGATGTAAGGAGTCTCTTGCCTGTCACCAAGACAGGTCGCAAGCGTGAGGTTGGTGACCTTGAGTACTTGAAGGTAATGGCCAACAAGATGACTGTTCTCACCGAAGAGGACTGTTGGTCCTATGGTGCTGCTGCCCGTGGCCATCTGCTTGAGCCGTATGCCATAGATGCATTGAACCAGATGCTCTTTGAGATGCAAGGCGAGAAGCATGAGATGTTCTATTGGTGGGACGACCGCGTAGTCCACAAGCACGGACGGGCAATCGCGTTCTCCCCTGATGCGATGGACATACCGATGGGAGCTGGCCCTGCACGAGAGCCGCATGCCATCGTAGAGGTGAAGAGCTACAGTGCGGAAAGGCATCTCGTCACTGCCTACACTCCGAAGGAGCAGATCGAGGAGCGTTGGCAGATAGCGCATGCCATGGCATTGTGCGACTCTATCGACCATGCGTATCTCGTGCTGTTCAACCCGAAGATGAAGTATCGCAAGATGTTCATCATTCGTTATGATCGTGACGAGCTTGAGAAGGAGATAGCTGCGATCCTTGAGGTGGAGAAGAACTGGCAGGAGTTCCGTGAGCATGGTCCGCTGACCACCCGTCCCACCAATGGTGCCATCCATTCGCATCATGGTGGTAATGAGGAGACGATCATGAAGGAGATCGCAGAGCGACAGAAGCTCAATCCGTAATGTACAATAGGAGCTAGGACTTGGGCGTCTTACCTCCTTTCTTGTATCTCAAGGCACTGGCTTCGGCTGGTGCCTTGAGATATTTTTTTACGCTTAGACAACGACATGGTATACTTGATGCATGGTTGATACATCTTTGATAGATGGGAGAGGCAATGACAGCAATGAAGAAGGAAGAGCTTGAGCGACTTGAGGCAGAGCATGGCCTTGAGCCTGATGGCCTGTCGTACCAGCATCGGTGCTCACGCATCGCAGCCGTGCTCAAGGGAGAGGACTGGGAGGCACCGAAGCCGAAGGTCCGTACGATCGTGAAGCATCTCGATGAGGGCAAGAGGCAGGACAATGACATAAGCCATCATAAGCTTTACGGCAAGCGTATCCTCATTACGCCCATGATGCGTCCTGACGCCAATCGCAACCTGGCATACGACGAGGTGCTTGGCCCGGAGATGGAGGTGCGCGAGTTCGCTGCTGGCGAGCACATCTATGGCCAGCCGGAGGACGTGTCCCAGATGGTGGGAGACTACGAGATCGTCCGTCGTGACACCACCAAGCAGGTCATTGCCAAGACCACGTTCCCGAAGATCGGCACCGAGATAAGCTGGTGCATTGGCAAGGAGCTTGTGCCTGTCGTGCGTGGCAACAGTGGCGAGCGTGGTTACATCTGGTCGTTCCCGACCAAGGTGATCCAGATCGGTGACACGCTCATCCAGGTCTATGGCCTGAAGACGCTCATCCAGCAGGTGTTCCCGGAGCTTCTCCCTCGGTTCTCCGGCAAACCCCTCATGTCCTACATCGATGGCATTACCCTTGCCGCTGACATCCCCATGACCGAGGCGATCATTCGTGAGCAGCAACGCAAGGAGCGAATCGATGCAAACGCAGGAATTGGTTACTAGCATCCATGACTGGATCGAAGAGGAGACCAGGCACATCGATGTGGTGGCCTCATGGGAGAGCCTGTGTGACACCTACGATGCGCTCAGGTTCACCGACCAGTTGTCGGATGCAGAGAGGCTTGGTGAGTACAAGTGGATAGTCCAGCAGATGAACTCTTTCCTGACGAAGATCAAGAACAAGATGACATCCTGCAGGGACATCGAGTCGATGATCGAGATGCTGGGGAAGAGCTTCAGCCCGGCAGGCAAGATGGAGCTGAACGAGCGGAGGACGTTGGTGTACCAGAAGCTCAGGCAGCAGTGGATAAGGACGACGATGACAAAGCTCCAGATGATCCAGGAGCAGCAGATGGAGATGGAGGAACAGGATGGCTGGAGAGAATACGCAGACGATGGGTACTCAGATGGAACAGGTTCCTTCTGATCCTTGGCTTGCGGCATTTGAGGCGCTCGATAAGAAGAACGAGAAGGACGATACACCAGATGTGGCTGGAGATGCCAGCGATGGCGTACCCGGAGAAGGGGACGTACCAGATCCCGACGACGCTGACCAGGGTGAGGGTGCCACTACGCCTGAGGCCGGAGACGGCGCAGTCCTTGAGGACCTGCCTGGAGGATCAGGTGATCTTGGAGGAGCAGATGGCGACGAGGATGGAGGATTTGATTGGGATGGTGTCGACCTCTCTGAGGAAGGTATCAAGTCCTACCGAGAGGAGCTGATGCAGGACATCGAGCAACGTGTCATCCGTGACGTCGCCGCGGCCTACATCAAGCAGGGAGCACGTAGCAACAACGGAGTGCTTGGTGCCACCATCAACGACCCGGACGTGTGCCAGCGCGACCATGACGGCGTGCCTCGCTTCTACAACCCGGAGACAGGGCGCGAGTTCACCGGTGACAACCCACGTCGACAGGCTCAGGAATGGGTCGACGACTACAACAGCGCACTACGTGACGCATTCAACAAGACCTGCCAGGACTATTCGCAGAAGCTGTTGAAGGAGGAGGGTGGCAGGCTTGCCGTCATAGAGTTCGCACCTACCTACAAGAAGCTTGACCCCGTGCGCCGTGCGATGCTTGAGTCCATCATCGAGGACTATGAGATCACTGACAATGACGGTGACGTCATCGGTTACAGCTGTGACCTGAACAAAGCATTGGCCGCAGTGAACCGCCAGGTGTCAGTGATCCAGAGGAAGTTCGCCAAGCAGGGCGGAGAGCAGGCAAAGCCAGAGCCAAGCGGACCGGCGCTCGACACGCCAAGCTCTGGTGGCGTGCAGCAGGGCAATGCAAAGCCACAGTTCAAGTCAATCGCAGAGGCGATGGAGTGGGAACAGGACCAGATCCTCGCAAAGATGAGAGAGAAGGGAAGCCGATAATGAGCGAGAAGAAGACAAAGATGGACCGCAAGCTGAAGACGATCGAGGGCAGCGCAAAGGACATCGACTGGGAGAAGACAGCCAAGGAGCAGGCTGAGCAGATTCGCAAGATGTACGAGGACCGTGACAAGAAGGCGTTGGCTGCAAAGGAGCACCTGGTGTCCAGCCTGCAGATCACGTCATATAAGTACCTCACTGCCAATGGCATCATGTCTGCGCTTGACACCACGCGCACTGTGATGGGTAACAACAATGATGTGTATGGCAATCTTGCCTACGCACAGCGCATTGCCAAACAGATGTCCGACATCGCCATGAACATGATGGACAAGGCTGCTGCCACTGACCCAGAGAACATGGGTGACCTGTGTGAGGGCTTCTATGAGGAGGACATGACCGAGGAAGAGATCTCCACGGAGAACCTCGCCAAGGAGCTCATGATCCTCAACCTATGTCAGAACGTCGGGCCTGACGCACAGGACGTAGCCGACTTCTGCAAGACCGCTGACAAGGAGATCGAGAAGGCGCGTGACGCCTTGCGAGAGTTTTGCGGTGAGCACGGACTTGACTTCGCAACCATCTGTGGCGAGGATGAAGACTGCCTCTACCTGTCATGCCGCAAGGATTGTGGCGATGGTAGCAAGGTCATCCATGATGGCGAGTTGGCCCATGACATCTGCAAGGACTTCGAGTCCAAGAGCTTCGAGTAGGCAACCATGGCGATAAAGGTACCAAGGTACTATGCGCCCAGACCTCGTCAGCGCGAGGCTTGGGCGCGTCGCCTATCTGGCGAGTACGACTACTATGCGAAGATCTGGCACCGCCAGGCTGGCAAGGATACTGACGACATCCAGTTCGCGCTGTATGACGCCTACCGTGAGGCAGGTAGGCAGACGGCCTATGTGGGCCTGGACAACAAGTGGATCCGTCGTAACATCTGGGACAAGTACATCGATGGTCGCAAGCACTGGGCAGACTACCCAGAGAATGTCATCGACGTGCATGAGACCGCGCAGCAGGTGAAGATGCTGAACAACACCGATGACCTTGCGCCATCTCTCATACAGTTCATAGGCTTCAAGGAGAGCGAGTCCCTGATCGGCTCGTCCTACAACAACTTCTTTGTGTCAGAGCTAAGCCTGTACAAGCGTGGTGCCTTCGACTACCTGCAGCCCATCTGGGACGCAAAGAAGGCAAACGGCGAGCGCTTTCTCGTCAACATGAACTTCACCCCGAGAGGCATGAACAACGTCGCAGCAGATTGGCTTGCTGCTTACACTGGAGAGACTGAGCCAGAAGCATGGCCTGGTGCGCATGGCAGGGTGTACATAGATGTCATGCGTGCGGATGAGTCTGTTGATGCGCAGGGTAACAGGATATTCTCTGACGAGCTGCTTGAGGAGATACGTCAGCGATACATTCGTGCCATGGGCAATGACCTCATGTTCAGGCAGGAGTACCTCTGTGACTTCCTTGCTGTCAATGCTGGCCTCGTGTTCCCTGGCATCGAGAAGGTACGCGAGGAGGGAAGGTACTGCCCGACAAACTTTGACACAAGCAAGCCAGTGTACATGGCATGGGACATCTCGTCGAAGGACAAGCAGACTGATTGGACAAGTGCAATCATCTTCCAGTACTACAATGGCAGGATGTTCATCCTTGACTGGTATGAGGACAATAGGAAGGCTGTAGTCGAATGTGTGCAGGACTTGGCACAGAGGGAGTACTTCCATCTGATCAGGGCAGCATGCCTTCCATGGGATTCGGATCGCAGTGGATCCCGTATGTCACCGCTGGAAGAATGCAAGAGAGCCTTTCCCAATATTCAATGGCACAAATTGGACAGGACATACGTGCAGGATGGAATCAATCGTGGCAGAGCACTCCTCGGCAATGTGATAATAGACAGCAAGCGCTGTGACTGGCTGATGGAATGCTTCGAGAACTGGGAATACAGGCAGTTGTCATCTGTGGACGACTGGTCTGCCAACCCTAAGCATGACCGCTATTCGCACCTGATGGATGCGTTCCGCTATGCTGCCGACTTTCTGGCACAGGTGCCATACATCGAGGAGGCAAGCAATACCTTCAGGACTAAGATGCCGAGCCATTATGGAGGCTGGGATATCGATGACGACGAGGAGACAACGTGGGCAGATCTTCCGCCAGGGATGCGTCCTAGCAAGTTCTCGAAGCTTCACAACAAGAGGCCGCAGGATCTGTATAATCTATGACATGGATCGCCTGGCTTGGTGATCTTGACTACCTAGGGGACTCGCTGCAACCGAGTCCCCATTTCTTTCTAAAAGGAAA
>Ga0247610_10008525_pt1 | contig 10420 bp, 9 predicted proteins | sample 174DNAGHGhighgp2_FD_193483 | JGI IMG/M metagenome (GOLD analysis project Ga0247610, IMG submission 193483) | Sheep rumen microbial communities from Palmerston North, Manawatu-Wanganui, New Zealand - 1742 DNA GHGhigh gp2 | ecosystem: Host-associated > Mammals > Digestive system > Stomach > Rumen ... | reverse complement strand
TAGGAGGATATTCCGACAAAAATCCTTTTAAAACATTCATTCAAATGTTATTTTTTGTTATAGGTACAGCAATTGTGTTTTCTGTAATAGGTATAATATGTGCCATCACTGGAAAAGTTTTTGTATCATTTGCCGGCGGGTATTTTGGAATTATACTGGCATCGGTGATAATGGTAATGGGACTTAAACTTTTGGGAATAATTGATTTTGAAATTCCCGTTATTGTAAAAAAAATGCCTCATAATGACGGAACAAACACATACATCTATCCTTTGCTGCTTGGAGGGATATTTGCAGTTGCAGGGAGTCCTTGTTCAACCCCTATTTTGGCAGGTATAATGGCTTTTGCATCATTATCCGCTAATATTATACAGGCCGTATTAATGCTGTTTTTATTTTCATTAGGACAAGGATTAATACTAATATTTGCAGGATATATTGTATCTAATCTTAAAAATATGAAATGGTTCTACAAATTTTCTGACTACCTTTTAAAATTTAGCGGTTTGTTACTCATAATAGCTTCATTATATATTTTTTATAAGATTTTTAATCCTCTTATTGTAAAATAGTTATTAATGAGTTAGAATAGGAATATAGGGAGAATGGATATGAAAGTGTACGAAGGACAATTAGTTGCCGGTAATGAGAAATTTTGTATAATTTTATCAAGATTTAACGACTTTATAGGTTCAAAATTATTATCCGGTGCATTAGATGAATTAAAAAGACATGGAGTTTCCGAGGAAAATATTGATATAGTAAAAGTACCCGGAGCATTTGAAATTCCTGTTACTGCTCAAAAGTTTGCAAACACAAAAAAATATGATGCTATAATTACTCTTGGTGCAGTAATCAAAGGAGCAACAGCTCATTTTGATTATGTAAGTGCAGAAGTTTCAAAAGGCATTGCACAAGTTAGTCTTCAAACAGGTGTTCCTGTTATATTCGGAGTACTTACAACTGATAATATTGAACAAGCTATTGAAAGAGCCGGTACAAAGGCCGGAAACAAAGGCTCAGATGCTGCAAAATCTGCTATTGAAATGGTAAATTTATTTAAAATGGTCTAAAAGGAGTTAACTATGACTGAAGTTATTACGGAGTACAGAAATGAGAATACAAAAGATATAGATATTCTCTCCACTGTTGATATGGTTAGAAAGATGAACGAAGAAGATAAACTCGTGGCTCTTGCCGTAGAAGAAGAAATTGACAATATTGCAGAGGCTGTTGATATAATTGCAAAACAATTTTTACGAGGAGGAAGATTATTTTATTTCGGTGCCGGAACCTCCGGCAGATTAGGCATTTTAGATGCATCTGAATGTCCTCCTACGTTTAGCGTGTCACCGGATATGGTTAACGGGATAATGGCAGGCGGAGATAAGGCGTTTAGGATTGCAGTTGAAGGCGCGGAAGATAATTTTGATTTTGGTTATGAAGATGCAAAGATTTTAACTGATAAAGATGTAGCAGTCGTTATATCAGCAAGCGGAAATCCTAAATACTTACTTGGAGTTTTAAAGAAAGCTGATGAAATTAATTGTAAAACTATAGGTATAACCTGTAACTCAAAAGGAAGAATTGCAGAAGAAGCCGGTCTTGTAATATGTCCGGAAGTTGGGCCTGAAGTTATTGCCGGATCTTCAAGACTGAAAGCCGGTACAGCTCAAAAAATGATTCTAAATATGCTATCTACAGGTTCTATGATAAAAATAGGAAAAACGTATGAGAATTTTATGATTGATTTAAAAGCTACCAATGAAAAATTAAAAGATCGTGCAATAAGAATTGTATCCCAGATAGCAGAAGTTTCGCTCAGTGAAGCTCTTTCTACTCTTTTAAAATGTAATTGGGAAATAAAAACAGCAATTGTTTCAATAGTTATGAAATACGATGTCGAAACCGCAAGAATTGAACTAAAAAAACATGGCGGAGTTCTAAGAAAATTATTACCTGAGGAGATAAAATTATGAAATTAACGGTTTTGGGAGCAGGATGCTGGGGATTAACTCTGGCATGGTTGTTAACAGATAACTTTGATAATATAACAATTTGGGGAAGAGAAAAAGATATTACAGATGATTTACGTAATAAAAAACATGTTTCCAAACCTTTAGAAGTTCAATTAAAAGATAAAGTCGAAATAACATCAGATTTAACTCAGGCAATATCTGGTGCTGATATTATTTTATCTGTTGTTGCGACTTCAGGTACACGTGATGTATGTGAGAATTTGAAAAAAGCAGGTATTAAATCAGAACAAATTTTAGTTAATGCATCAAAAGGGATTGAATTACCTTCATTAATGAGAATGTCTGAAGTCATAAAGGATGTATTGCCTGAACAAAAACTCGCAATACTTTCAGGACCGACTCTTGCAAAAGAAGTACTGGCAGGCTTGCCGACTGCCGCTTGTATTGCTTGTGAAGATTTACAAGTTGCAGAATTTGTTCAAAAAGCATTAAATGTACCGAACAAATTCAGATTATATACTAATACTGATGTTATAGGAGTAGAACTTGGCGGTTCTTTAAAAAATGTTATAGCAATTGCATCAGGTTTTGCTCATACTATGGGACTTGGAGATAATTGTACGGGTGCTCTATTAACTCGAGGAATGGCAGAAATAGTAAGGGTTAGTATAAATTTAGGTGCTAACCCTTCCACATTATACGGATTATCAGGAATAGGCGACTTAATTGCAACTTGTTCAAGCCCATTATCAAGAAATTATACAGTCGGAGCTATGCTTGCAAAAGGTAAAAAAATTAATGATATACTCGCCGAATTGGGTTCTGTTGCGGAAGGAGTAAAAACTTCAAAAGCTATTTGCGAACTTGCTAAAAAACTTGATATTGAAGTTCCTGTGTCTAATGCTATTTATGAAGCTGTTTATACCGATATTACTCCTCAAGCATTATTAGAAAAATTAATGAACAGAAAATTAAAAGAAGAAGAGAGATATGTTTAAATTTGCAGTTGAATACATTAAAAATACATTTTATCCTTTAGAAGTTCCGGAAACAATAAAATTGGAAGACGGACAGATGGTTCTTGTAAGAACAGCAAAAGGTGAAGAAGCTCTAAAAGCATTTGTTGTAAATTCTAAGATTTCAGAATTATGGCAAAAGAGCGATAACATGCCGGAAGCTTTTCCTGTTATAAGAACTCTTTCACAAAGAGATTTGCAAACACTGGAAGATATAAAAAAAGAAGAAGTTGAATCTTTTTTTAAATGCAAAGCTCTTGTGGAACAACATAAACTTGTTATGAATCTTGTTCAATGTCGTATAACTTTTGATAGAAGAAAAATCACATTTTATTATACAGCACCGGAAAGAGTTGATTTTAGAGCTCTATTAAAAGATTTGACACAAGTTTTCACAAGAGTCAGAATAGATTTAAGACATATAGGTGTAAGAGATGAGACTTCACTAATGGAAGGTTGCGGAGTTTGCGGAAGACCTTTTTGCTGCTCAAGTTTTTTGAGAAAATTTGCAACTATAAATGTAAAATTAGCAAAAGATCAAGGAATGCCAATTGCTCCCGGTAAAATTTCCGGAACTTGCGGAAGATTGTTGTGTTGTTTAACTTATGAATATTCAAATTATATTGATGCGGCAAAAGGTATGCCGCCAATTGGTTCTTCTGTTATGACACCTGACGGATTAGGCAGGGTTTGTTATCTACAATTTATGAATGGCACAGTTGCCGTAAAAATGGAAGATGGTAAAACAAAAGAATTTGCTAAATCTGATATTGAAATGGTAGATGCTGATGTTAATGTAGAAATTGATGTTCCTGTAATGAATACTTATACAGGAGATGATGATTCAAATATTGATATTAAGCAATTAGAAGATGATAAAAATAGTTCTACCGGAAATGTTTAGGTTATAAATCTATTCTTTTCATTATTTCCATATCAATAGTGCGTCTTTTTAATTCAGCAAGTTTTAGTGATTCATTTACAGAGAGCATTCCTTTGTCAAGGAGATATTCATCATCAACAAGTGGTGAAAGTTCTTGATAATTAAAAAACTCGGTTTGATTCGGATTCTTTTTTCCATAAAATAATCTGCTGAAAAAGTTTTGCTTAACATTATCCAACGGCTTTCGAATCTTATTAATAAAATCAATAGCGGAAATATCTGTTACACCGCCATAAATTCTGGATGAAAATAATATAGATTTTTTATGTAATTTTTCAGGTAAATCAACAATATCAATAGAAAGCATATGAAAATTAAATTTTTCATTTTTAGGAATAAATCTGACAAAAACATCATTTTCCTGAGCTAAAACACTTATAAATTTATTATTAATGATTGCCTGCTCAATTTTAGGAGTAATGAAAGTCATACTCTCTGGTTTGCTGGGGAAATATAAAGCACGCATTGATATATTATTTTGTTTGTCTATATTTTGAACTTTCATTATACACCTATTATTAAATTACAATCTTAATATTCGACTTTCTATTAATTATTACAAAATAGTTACAATTAAGATTATATTAATAGATATAAAATTAAATGTCGGGAAAGGGACTCGAACCCTCAAGGTGTTACCCACATGAACCTGAATCATGCGCGTCTACCAATTTCGCCATCCCGACACTTCAAGTATTGTTTAATTTTCACTGTACTATTCTAAATCATTTGATGGCGAATATTCTTTCAGAATCCTCTCGAAAAACAATTCACAGGATTGTTTTTCTCGGCAGAGTGCCATCCCGACATTTCAAGTATTGTTTAATTTTCACTGTACTATTCTAAATCATTTGATGGCGAATATTCTTTCAGAATCCTCTCGAAAAACAATTCACAGGATTGTTTTTCTCGGCAAATTCTATTTTATTTTCTTAAAAAATTCATCAGAAATCAACTGAGAATATTTATTTTTTTCATTTGCTGATATCAATATTCTGGATTCTCCATTTGAGGTTTCCGCCACTGAAACTATACCACCTATATCACCTACAGGTAATTTTTTTATCTTTGCTTCGAATTTTACGTATGGAATTTCTTGTCCGTAAGATGAAAAAGTCCCATGTTTTGTTACTTTTAAATCATCTACTGATATTGCTTGATATTTAAATTTCTTTACAGCATTTTGTAATTTTTCTTCAGCATTGTCAGATTTTATATCTTCTGCTGTTAGAATTTCTTTATCCTTTGTATCCAAAACAAGCATCTTTTGTCCGGAGGCTTTATGTTCAGCTATGACTGCATTGTACCCCATCAAACCTGCAGCCTTTTCTATTTCAAATTCATCATTTATTTTTGAAAAATCTCCTACTTTCTTTGCTCTTTCCATCATTGTATCTTGTGACGGATGAATATAATTATTTAGCATGCTTGAAATTAAATCTTTACCGCCGATCGAAATGAAACCGACAATTGCCAGTGTTATAAAAATTGCTCTTAATACATTTTTTAAACATCCCATATTGAAATCCTCATTATGTTATAATAATATTATAGCTATGACAAAGTCAGAAATCAATCTTATAAATTCTAAAGACGTTAAAGTTGAAGAACTTACTCCGGCTATGCAGGAGTATTTAAAAATAAAGCACCAAAATCAGGATAAAATTCTTTTATACAGACTTGGTGATTTTTATGAAACCTTTTTTGAAGATGCAATCATTATGTCTAAAGAATTAGAACTTACTCTAACCGGAAGAGAACAAGGAGGATTCGGAAGAATCCCGCTTGCAGGGATTCCGGCTAAAGCGGTAAATACATATATTGAAAAACTTGTACATAAAAATTACAAAGTTGTCATATGCGACCAACTTGAAGATCCAAAATTTGCAAAAGGTCTTGTTAAAAGAGGAGTTACAAGAATTATTACCTCTGGCACTTTGACAGAAAGTGATTTTCTCAATAAAAATTCAAATAATTATATTTGCGCCCTGTTTAATGACAAAAAAAACGATATATATGGATTTGCGTATACTGATATTTCTACAGGAGAATTTAAAGTTACTCAAGCAAATTATGATTTAATTTTGTCCGAATTAATAAGAATTAATCCTGCAGAAGTTGTTGGTCCTGCAGTCAGAGGAGAAATAAAACCTTTTCAAATTGTTCCTGAAGAAAAATTAGAGCTGCCAGAAAATATTATAAAAAATTATAATTGTTCTAAAGTTCCTATTTCTGTATTTGATGAAAATTTTTCAGAAAATAATCTTAAAGCCGTATTTCAAAATAAAAGTTTAGAGTCTTTTGGATATGAAAGATATAAAATTGGTTTTAGAGCTGCAGGAGCACTTCTTGCATACATATGGGAAACTCTAAAAGATAACATCCCTAAATTTGAAAGAATTGAGCCATATGAACTATCTGAATATATGGTTCTTGACGGCGGGACAAGAAAGAACCTCGAACTTACTGAGACTTTGAGAAATAAAGATAAATACGGTTCTTTACTTTGGGCAATTGATAACACAAAGACAAATATGGGGGCAAGATTACTCAAAAATTGGATTTGCCAACCACTAAAAAAAATAGATGATATTTTGGAAAGACAAAAATACGTATCTGAACTTGTTGAAAATACTGATGTAAGAATTAATCTTTCTGATACTCTTGAAAAAATATATGACATTCAAAGACTCGCAACGAGAATGTCAAATAGCTCAGCAGGTCCTAAAGATTTTTTAAGTCTAAAATCATCACTGGTTTTACTGCCTGAATTATTTAATATATCAAAACAATTGGAGTACAATCCATTCGAAAATGTTTTAGAATTTGAAAATGAAATGATTGATTTAGCAAATCTTATAGAACGCACAATCTCAGATAATCCAAATCCTTTAATAAAAGAAGGTGGTATTATTAAAGAAGGAGTTTCCGGTGAACTTGATTACCTTAGAGACCTGCTTACCGGAGGTGAAAATTGGCTGAAAAATTTTGAAGAAACCGAAAAAGAAAAAACGGGAATAAAATCACTCAAAGTAGGATATAATAAAGTTTTTGGTTATTTTATCGAAATTTCTAACTCTTACCTAAACCAAATTCCTGAAGGTTATATTAGAAAACAAACACTCACAAACGGAGAAAGATTTATTACAGAAGACTTAAAAAAACATGAAGATGATGTTTTATCCGCAAAATTTAAATCAAGTGAGCTTGAATATAAGTTATTTTGCGATTTTAGAGAATATTCAAAAGAATTTGTTTCAAAAATTAGAGAAATTGCTGAATGCGTGGCTATCTGTGACGTATATTGCGGATTAGCCCAAATATCTTTTGAAAATAAATATTGTAAGCCAATAATTGATGATTCGGATGATTTTATCGTAAAAAACGGAAGGCATCCTGTTTTAGAAAAAATTCTTCCTTTGGGGGAATATGTTGCAAACGATTTGGAACTAAAATGTAATTCAAATGATACAACTCAATTTATGATATTAACCGGACCAAATATGGCAGGCAAATCAACATACATGCGTCAAAATGCTTTAATTCTGATACTCGCACAAATAGGTTCTTGGGTACCTGCTGATTATGCCAAAATTGGAATTGTTGACAAAATATTTACGAGAGTTGGAGCTTCTGATGATTTAACATTGGGACAATCAACTTTCATGGTTGAAATGATAGAAACTGCCTGCATTTTAAACTCTGCTACTGAGAGAAGTTTTATATTGCTGGATGAAATCGGCAGAGGAACAAGTACATATGACGGCGTTGCAATTGCATGGGCAGTTGCCGAATTTATAGTTACTAAAATCAAAGCAAGATGCATTTTTGCTACCCATTATCATGAATTAAATGTTATGACAAATACTTATCCCCAAATCAAAAATTATAGAATTACCATAAACGAAAATAACGGTGAAATAGAATTCTTACGTAAAGTTGTGCAAGGCGGAGCCAGTAAAAGTTATGGCATACAAGTTGCAAAAATGGCAGGCTTGCCATCTTCTGTTGTAAGACGTTCTCAAGAACTAATGACAAGAATGCAAAAAGACTATTCAAATAACCTTTCAACACGTAAGAAAAACGATAATATTCCTAATGTTGAAGTTCCTCAATTAAATTTATTTAATTGAATTCAATGCTAAAAGTCCTGCACCTATCATACCTGAATAATTTCCTGCAGATGCTTTAAATATTTTGAACGGAGTTGTAACAATCTCTTTATTTGCTTCTGTTTCAAGATATTGAATATCAACAAATTCAGCCATTGAGCCTGACAACACAATACAATCAGGGTCAAAAATATTTGCAAGTCCGATAATTCCGTTAAGAATATCATTTTGCCAAGTCTTCAAAATTTTTTTCATTATTGGTCTGTCTTTATTCTCTATAACATCGTAAGTAGTAATATTTGAATTACCTGTTATTTCTTCAGCAGTCTTTTTTAATCCTGTACCTGATGCATATGCTTCAAAACAATCCCAAGCACCACAAGTACATTTTCGGTGTTTATCATTTCTCATTTTAAAATGCATTTCACCGGCTGCACCATTTTTACCTTTATATAACTTATTATCAAGAATAATTCCTCCGCCTACACCTGTACCAAGAGTTAACATCACAGAATAGGCCATTCCTTTAGATGAACCGATAACATGCTCTGCCCAAGCAGAACAATTTGCATCATTTTCGACAAACACCGGCAATCCTGATAATGATTTAAAATCCGTTTTCGGATATTCTTTAACAATATTACCTGTAGAGCCCAATATACCATCATTATTGTTATTAACTGCTCCACAAGTAGCGAAAGCAACCACATCAACATCATACTGTGAAATTATATCTTTAAATAATGTAATTATTTCTTCGTATGTTTTTGGTGTAGCTTCTTTTCTTATTTCACTTATAATTTTTCCGCTTTCATTTACGATAGCACTGTAGATTTTTGTACCACCAACATCAATAGCTAATGCTCTTTTATCCATTATTTGCTCCCACAAATCGTTTTGTAATAAGCTGAGGTCTTGTAATTGCAGAACCAATTACAACACAATGTGCACCAAGTTCAAAGGCTTTTTTTACTTGCTCTGGTTCCCATATCCTTCCCTCCAGAACAACAGGAAGTTTTGTATTTTTTACCAGTTGTTCCAAGAGTTCAAAATCAGGCCCGTCACCCCTATTTTGTGAGAATTGAGTATACCCTGATAAAGTAGTAGAAAGAATATTAACACCTAATTTTTCGGCATTAATACCTTCATCCAAAGTCGAAATATCAGCCATTGAAATTTTCTTATTAATTTTAATATACTTTATCAAATCTTCTAATTTTGTATTTTCCGGTCTTTTTCTCATCGTACCGTCAAAAGCCACAATATCAGCACCTGCACTTACAAGTTCTATAACTTCTTTCACTGTCGGTGTAATATAAACTATTTCTTGCCAATTTGGAGGGATTACATCAGGCTTTGTTAAACCTATTACAGGAATATCAAAATTCTTTTTAGCATTTTTCACATCCCTTGCACCGGCAACTCTTAGTGCACCGGCACCACCTTTGACAACTGATTTCATCATAGCAAGCATACATTGTTCGGCATACAAAGGCTCAGACGGCATTGCCTGAACAGAAACCACAACTTTTCCTTTTAATCTGTTTATCATATCCATAAAACAATTATACTCTAAAAATTTTTCGTGTATAATAAAACTAGAAATGGGGAAAAATAATGAAAAAAAGTTTTGTAAAATATCCATACTTAACCGAAGATGTTGAAATTTATGAGAGAGAAAACGGACATAAAATTGTTCTTGCACACAAAGAAGGTGAACTCGTTAACGTAAGTACCTGGGTTAAAACCGGTTCTATTAACGAAGATGATAAAAATAACGGGATTTCACATTTTTTAGAACATCTTATGTTCAAAGGCACACACAAACATAAGGCCGGATATTTTGATAAAACTCTTGAAGCTAAGGGGGCAATTGTAAATGCAGCTACTTGGAAAGACTACACTTTTTACTATGTAACTCTTCCAAAAGGTGAGAATGGCAAAGATCTTGATTTAGCAATAGAGTTACACGCCGATATGATGCTTGATCCAATTTTGCCCGATGAAGAAATAGGTGCACCGTTTGATTTAAATAACCCTAATGTTACTGATAAAAGAGAAAGACATGTTGTAATTGAAGAAATAAGAATGAGAAAAGACCAAAATTGGACTAAAGTATACAACGCCTGCAATTTTAACATGTATAAAAAACATCCTTACAAACGTGATGTAATAGGAACTCCGGAAATCATATCTCAGGTTACAAGAGATGAAATAATGAATTATTATAAAACATTTTATTCACCTGAAAATATGACTACAATTATTGTAGGAGATTATGATAAAGAAAAGATACTGAAAAAAGTCGAAAAAGAATTTGATTTCAAAGACAGAAAAAATGCTCCTAAAAGAATTTGTGAAACAGATTCA
>Ga0247610_10008524_pt1 | contig 10420 bp, 9 predicted proteins | sample 174DNAGHGhighgp2_FD_193483 | JGI IMG/M metagenome (GOLD analysis project Ga0247610, IMG submission 193483) | Sheep rumen microbial communities from Palmerston North, Manawatu-Wanganui, New Zealand - 1742 DNA GHGhigh gp2 | ecosystem: Host-associated > Mammals > Digestive system > Stomach > Rumen ... | reverse complement strand
GCTCCGTTCGCAGCGGAATGGTGCGCCACCCAAAATCTGTGTAATCTGTGTGACTTTTTTTCGTCGCAGGCGAAACTTTCTGTGATTTCTGCGATTTCTGTGTGACCTAAAACCAAAATTTCATCTGAGCTATTTCGTTAATGCAAGGTGTCGTAATACATTTTGCAAATTTAACTGTTAATCGTTAAATAATGCCCTGAAAAAATATTTTAATTTTATTGCCAGAGCGAATTGGAAAAAGTGTATCTTTGCGGCGTTGAATTTTACTTACTAAAACTGAAAAAATGAAAGATACTAAAATCACTTATTCCATCGAAGAAGCAAGAAGGTATGTGACTAATGCTGAGGAGGTTATCCTAAAAGCCAAGTATGACCAGGAGACAAGATCGTACATGGATAGCAAATACGTGAGAGCCGCGGGCGACTACCTCTGGAAAGGCTGTCTCATCGCCCTTGACACTGTATTTAACGTGCGCAAGGGGAAAGGGCGCCCGTCGATAGACAAGTATAGGGATGTTGTCGCGAAACGCGATGGCAAACTGTTGCGGCTCGTGAATAATGGATACGATGTCACCCATCTGTATATGGGCTATGACGGCACTTTGGATAAGAAAATCTGCGACAGGGGGTTCGAACTTGCCAACGAGATTATCAGCCATTGCGCCTCGCTGATGCCGAAAGTGGCGTGCGCGTAACAATCTCGGCATTAAATTTAGTAGTATTTTTAACCCTTAAAACAAAAAGTATTATGGAAAAGAAAGATCCTATTGAAGAAGCCCGAAGATATGTGGCGAATGCGGAGGAGGTCATCAAGAAAGCAAATTACGACACTGAACTGAACATTTACACCGAAGGAAAGTACATCAAAATGGCAGGGAATACCTTGTGGAACGGCTGCCTTATAGCCTTAGATGCGGCGCTGGGAATCAGCAAGGGCCAAGGCCGGCCGGACATCAAGAAGTATAAGGAAGCTGCCACCAAACGCGACAAGAAACTGATGGCGGCTATCGTGGCCGGCTATGACACCATGCATCTGCACATGGGATACGATGGAACAAAGAACAAGAAAACTTGTGACTCTGGTTTTGAATATGCCAATGTTATCATCGACCGATGCGCGATGCTGATTCCTGAACCGGTATGCGCATGAGTGCCAATAATATACATGGCCTCCGCGTCAGCGAAATCTTTTAGCAGCGCAGCATCTTCTCCCGCAGGTGCGCGTAGCCCGCTTCGTTGAAACGGTACTGGATGGGGGAGTGCGGCGACTTATTTTCCTCGTCGCTTTGCGCCACAGGGGTGAGGATGCCGGAAGCGAGGAATTTCTTTTGAAAGTTTCGGCGGTCGAACTCACGGCTGAAGACATCTGTGTAGAGCCGTTGCATCTCCGGGAGCGTGAAGATGTCGTTGAGGAGGGCGAAAACGACCGGCGTGTTGATGAAGGCGATGCGGAGCTTCCACAGCGCCATGCGACAGATCTTTTCGTGGTCGAAGGCCAACTTGGGCATCTCGTGAATGTTGAACCAACGGGCGTCCTTCGCGTCGTCGCCGGCAACGGCAGCGGTCTTGTTCGGTTGGACGACGGATGCGAACGCGACGGTAATGGTGCGCCCACGTGGGTCGCGGTCCAGATCACTGAACGCCCCTACCTCGTTGAGGTATTTGGTGGTGAGCCCTGTCTCCTCTTTCAATTCGCGACGCGCAGCCTCCTCCAAGGTCTCGTCTTCATCCAAAAAACCACCCGGGAACGCCCAACAGTCTTTGAACGGCTCATTTCCTCGTTTGATTAGCAGCACGTTGAGATGCGTGCCGTCGAAACGGAACACTACATTGTCAACCGTCACCGCGGGACGCCAATAGTCGTAGGTGTAAACTCCTTTTTCTCCCATAATTCAGTGTGATTTTTACACGCGGCAAAAATACATTTTTTTTATTGTGTAAAACTTACACATCGTAACGTTTTTTTGCTATTTTTGCAGCCTCTTAAATTTTATGAAATATAATATTTAAGTTGTTGTTTTATAGGATTTTGCAAAGAAACAGAAAATGCAGATAATGAATAAAAAATGCTTATCCCTCCTCTTGACAGGATTGCTTGCGTGCGGAATGATGACCTTGCACGCACAGGATTCTGTCCATATTGATCTTAACAAAGCTATCGAAATCGCCCTCTCCGAGGCTCCGACGATGCGCATCGCTGACCGTACGGTCGATATCAAGCGGGAATACAAGAAAGAGCAGATTGTGTCGCTCTTCCCCGACGTTTCGCTGGCTTCGAACTACAACCGTACGCTGCTGAAGCAGACCATGTCGATGGATATGGGCGGGCAGACGATGAACATCAAGGTGGGTCGCGACAACACCTACTCGCTGGGTGCGAACCTGAGTCTCCCGATAGTCTCTTTCCCGCTCTGGTCGAGCCTGAAACTCAGCTCCATGGACATCGACTTGGCATTGGAATCGGCCCGCTCCTCCAAAATCGACCTGATCAACCAGGTGAAGCAGGCCTACTACACCTATCTGCTGGCAAAACAGTCATACGATGTGTTGAAAGCAAACTACGACAACTTGGATGCCAGTAATCAGCTGGTCGTGCATTCATACGAGCAAGGCTTGGTCTCCGAATATGAGAAACTGCGTTCCGAGGTGGCCTTGCAGAACCAAAAGCCGACAGTCAACTCTGCTGCCACAGCCGTAAGGTTGTCCGCTATGCGACTTAAAGTGGTCTTGGGCATGGATGTTAACGAACCCGTGATTTTTGACGGTCAACTCTCTGACTATGAGCAGTTAGTACTGAATGCTACCAAGCCTTCCGAACAGGATCTGCAATTGGCCTACAACTCCGCGTTGCGTCAGTTGGAAATGGGCATTGAGCAGTTGGAACAGTCCAAAAAGATTATCCGTGGTTCCTCCCTGCCGATGCTTGCGTTGGCAGGAGCCTTCCAGTATTCCGGTATGGGTGACGATGGCGGCACATTCACCAACTATCCTTACTCCTACGTGGCGTTGTCCTTGCAAGTGCCGATCGTTGGCTGGGCATCCACCCATTACAAGCTGAAACAGTCGGATTTGAGCATCCAGAACATGCAAGACCAACGTCTGGACTTAGAGCGCAATCTCCGTCTGGGCGTGCAAAGCTGCGTCAACGACATGGAGCAGGCTATCGAAGACCTTGCTTCCAACAGCGAAACCATGCGTCAGGCACAGAAAGCTTACGACATTGCCCAGAAGCAGTACGAAGTGGGCATGAACACCTGGCTCGACCTGCGCACCACCGAACTCGCCCTCCTCACCAGCCAGCTCTCCTACTGCCAGTCCATCTTCGACTACCTCGTGGCGAAGGCGAACTTGGATGCGACCCTCGGCGTGGAACAATGATGAATTATGAATGCTGAATTATGAATATTTAATTCGAAATAAATAAATTGAAATATGAAAAAAATCACCATTTTATTGGCAGTCACCATGTTAGTGATGGTGGGTTGCAAGAAGAAAGAGGCCGTCACCGCCGGCGACCAGAAGATGACCATCCGCACGCAGGAGGTGCACGTGGAGGAGGTTGACCAAACCTACGAGTACACCGCTATCGTGGAGGCTAACGCCGTCAACAACATCGCCCCGCTCACGGGCGGCCGTATCGACAGAATCTATGTGGAGGTCGGTGACCGTGTCGGCAAGGGCAAGGTCCTCGTGCAGATGAACGAGAACAGCCTCAAACAGTCCAAATCACAGCTTGACAACCTCAAGACCAGCTTCAAGCGCGTGGACGAGCTCTACAAGGTCGGTGGCGTTTCCAAATCCGACTGGGACGCGATGAAGACCCAACTGGATGTGGCGCAAACCACCTACGACAACCTCTTGGAAAACACGCAGCTCATCAGCCCGATTTCCGGTGTGGTGACGCAGCGCAACTACGACAGCGGCGACCTCTACGGCGGTCTGCCCGTGGTACAGGTGCAGCAAATCACGCCCGTGAAGATGAACATTAACATCTCCGAAACGCTGTTCAAGCAGGTGAAAGTGGGCACGCCGGTTACAGTCAAGGTGGATGCCTACGGTGACGAGGAGTTCAAGGGCAAGATCAGCCTCATCTACCCGACCATGGACGGCGCCACGCACACCTTCCCCGTGGAAGTGCAGCTGGCCAACACCGACAGCCGTGTGCGCCCGGGTATGTACGCCCGCGTGACCATGAACTTCGGCAAAGAGAAACACGTGGTTGTCCCCGACGAGGCCATCTTCCGTCAGCAAGGTTCCGGCAACCGCTATGTTTATGTTTATAAAGACGGTAAGGTTTCCTTCAACCAAGTCGAAATCGGTCGCCACCTCGACAGAGCCTACGAACTCATCTCCGGCAACGTCCAGGACGGCGACATGGTGGCCACCACAGGACTTGCACGACTGAAAGACGGGTTGGAAGTGAATATCGAAAAATAATGGTTATAGGTTATTGGTTATAGGTTATTGAAGTTTATAGTTTAAGGTTTAAGGTTTAAGGTTTAATGCCAATAACCAAATAGTCAAAGTCATTAGTCATAGTTAAAAATATTTGTAATCAACAGCTTAAGGCTAAAAGCCAATGGCTAATAGCCAATAGCCAATAGCAAGAAATATGAGTTTATACCAGAAATCGGTCGCGAGACCTATCATGACAGGGTTGATTTACATTGCCGTCATCATCATCGGCATATTCTCCCTGACCCGGCTGCCGGTGGACCTCTTCCCCCACATGGACAGCAACACCATCATGGTGCTCACCGTCTATGGCGGCGCGAGCGCGGAGGACATCGAGGACAACGTGTCCAAGCCCATCGAAAACGTGCTCAACACCTTGAGTGACCTTAAGCACATCACCTCCAACTCCAAGGAGAACTACTCCATAGTCTATCTGGAGTTCGAGTATGGTGTGGATATCGAACAGAAAACCAACGATGTACGAGACAAGTTGGACATGGTGAAGTCGGCACTGCCCGACGGTGCCAACCAGCCCTATCTGTTCAAGTTCAGTGCCGACGACATGCCCATTATGATGCTGTCGGTGCAGTCGGGACAGAGCACGCAGGCGTTGTATAAGATCCTGGACGACAAGGTCTCCTCCCCGCTGTCGCGTATCAGCGGTGTGGGTGCGGTCTCCATCTCCGGTGCCCCGCAGCGTGAGATCCAGGTCTATTGCGACCCCTACAAGTTGGAGAGTTACAACCTTACCATCGAGACCATCGCCTCCATTTTAGGCGCGGAGAACCGCAACGTCTCCCTCGGTGTCATGGATGTGGGTTCCAAGACCTACTCCATGCGTGTGGATGGCGAGTTCAACAGCGCGGATGAGATGGAAGACGTGGTGGTCGGCAGCTACAACAACAAGAACGTCTATCTAAAGGATGTGGCCGTGGTGAAAGACACGCTACAGGAACGTATGCAGGAGTCTTATACCGACGGACAACGCGGTGCTATGATCATTATCCAAAAGCAGACCGGTGCCAACACGGTGCAGATTTGTAAGAAGGTGTTGAAGGAACTGCCCGATATCCAGCGTTCTCTGCCCGCCGATGTGAACCTCAGCGTGCTGGTTGACAACTCCGACAACATCACTAACACCATTGATAGTTTGGAGGAGACCATCCTCATCATCCTGTTGTTGGTGGTCTTTGTGGTGCTCTTCTTCTTGGGAAGATGGCGCGCCACCATCATCATCGCCATTGTGGTGCCCGTCTCCTTGATTGCGGCATTTATTTACCTCTTGGCTACGGGTAATACTCTGAATATCATTTCGTTGTCATCTATCTCCATTGCCATCGGTTTGGTGGTCGATGACTCCATCGTGGTGTTGGAGAACATCACCACGCATATCGAGCGCGGGTCGAAGCCCAAGGCGGCGGCTGTGTTCGCCACCAGTGAGGTGTCCCTTTCCATTATCGCTTCCACTTTGGTGATTATCGCCGTGTTCTTGCCGCTGACCTTCCTGACCGGTATGGCCGGCGTGCTCTTCAAACAGTTAGGTTGGATTGTCACCATCGTGATTGCCGTCTCCTTGGCGGCCGCTATGACACTGACCCCGATGCTCTGCTCCCTTTTGCTGAAGAAAAATCCGAAAAAGAGCAAATGGTTTGCCAAGGTTTACGGTCCTATTGAACGTTTCCTTGCCCGTCTGGATAACGGCTACGCCAAACTGCTCCGCTGGTGTGTAAACCACCGCAAGACGGTTGTCGGTGTTGCCACGCTCATTTTCCTCGCCAGCTTGACTCTGCTGAAAGTGATTCCTACCGAGTTTTTCCCGACTCAGGATAACGCTCGTCTGAGTGCTACCGTGAAATTGCCTCAGGGCACACGTGTGGAGACCACCAAGGCGTTGGGTGACCAGATTGTGAAGGAAATCCGTGAAAAGTACCCGAACGAGATCAAATCCATCAACTATTCCGTGGGTATGCCTGATGAGGACAACACATGGAGCTTGATGCGCGACAACGGTACGAACTTGCTCTCCTATAATATCCGTCTGGTGAAAAAGACTGAACGTGACAAGTTTATTACGGAGATTGCCGACGGTGTGCGCGCCATTTTGCGCCAGCATATTGAGATTGTCTCCTCCACGGTCACCACCGGACAGGGTAACATGGGTGGACAATCTACCGTCGATATTGAGCTTTACTGTTACGACTTCAACACCACCGACCAGTTCGCCGCTGACCTCGCTGATCGTATGCGACAAGTGCCGGGCTGTTCCGAAGTGGTGATCAGCCGTGACGAATACACCCCCGAGCTGGAGGTTGTTTTCGACCGCCAGAAACTGGCCGAGAACGGACTCAACTCCACAACGGCTGCCGGTTACGTGCGCAACCGCTTCAACGGTTACACGGCTTCGCAGTTCCGTGAAGATGGTGACGAGTACAACATCCGTGTGCGTTACGCTCCTGAGTTCCGTAACGATATACACGCCATCGAGAATATCTTGATGTACAACAATATGGGCAAAGGCATCCGTATTGGTGATGTGGCCACCGTGGAAGAAACCTTCACCCCGCCGACCATCGTCCGTAAGGACCGTGAGCGTATGGTCAAAGTCTCCTGTGTGGTCGCCAAGGGCGCTGTGCTGAGTGAACTGGTGGAATCTGCACAGAAGGAACTCGACCAGATGGACATCCCCGCCACCCTCGATTACAAGATTGGTGGCACGTGGGAAGACCAGCAGGACGCTTTCGGCGACATGTTCGTCTTGATGGCCCTGATCGTTATGTTGGTCTATGTGGTGATGGCCGCCCAGTTCGAATCGTTCAGCTATCCGTTCGTCATCATGGGCTCCATCCTCTTCGCCCTCACCGGTGTGTTGATTGGTTTGGCCGTCACGCGCACCGCCTTGGGTATCATGGCGTTGATCGGCGTGATGATGCTGATTGGTATTGTGGTGAAGAACGGTATCGTGCTCATTGACTACACCAGTTTGTGTGTCGAGCGCGGTATGAGCATCAAAGACGCTGTTGTCGCCGGCGGTCGTTCCCGTTTGCGTCCCATCTTGATGACCACCCTGACCACGGTCTTGGGTATGATCCCGTTGGCCGTTGATAAGGGCGAGGGTGCCGAGATGTGGAATTCCATGGGTATGGTCGTGGCTTGGGGTCTTACCTTCTCCACGATGGTCACCCTGATCCTCATCCCGATCCTCTTCAGCAAGTTCGCCGAATGGAACGCCCGCGGTGCCGAACGCCGCCGCGCCCGCCGCGCCCGCAACAAAGCGTTGGGTGTGAACGAAGTTTAGTTAGTAGTTAGCAGTTAGTAGTTAGCAGTTGAAACGAAAAAGCCTCCATATTATTAAACAACTTCCTTAAGCAGCCTCGGAGAGGCAAAACGCGCGAAGCGCAATTAACTCCACACAAGGCGCAAGCCGCAGTATGGGGCAGGTAGAAACAAATAAACAAATAGATACTAAAAATGAAAGCCGTCTTCATATCATTATACCAAGCCTTCTACGATGAGGTGATGGAAATTTTAGACAAAAACGAAATCCGCGGATTCACCTTCTGGAACGAGGTGCAGGGTCGCGGCAGTCACGATGGGGAGCCGCACTACGGCACCCACGCTTGGCCGACTCTGAACTCTGCCATCTTGGCCTTTATGCCGGATGAGAAGGTCAAACCGTTGCTCCACGACATCCACGAACTGGACATGTCCGCCGAGCAACAGGGCTTGCGCGCCTTCGTGCTAAACGCCGAGGAAATTACGGACAAAGACCTGTAGAGACGTTTCATGAAACGTCTCTACGCGGGTGCCCCATGTTCCAATAGATTACGAACATAATCCCCTGATAATGAAAAAATCCTTATCCCTCTGCCTCTTATTGGCAGTCATCCTGTTCGGCAACCTCTCTGCCCAGGTCCAGCATTTCACCTGGCAGAACGTACAGCGCGAGTACCTTGTGCGCACCCCTGCGAGTCACGACGGTACGCTGCCGGTTCTGTTCTTCCTGCACGGATTGGGTGACAATATCACCGATTGTGACGGGGAGTTTGATTTCGGGCAGTTAGCCGAGGATTTCGGTTGGGCGATTGTGGTGCCGCAAGCCCTCACCCAAGGTATTTTCGGCACTATGTGGAACGCGGGGCTGTTGAGCAGCTCGATTGACGATGCTGGCTTTCTATTGGCACTTCTTGATTCGCTGACTGAACAGTACCAACTTGACCCCGACAGCGTATTCTTCACTGGCTTCTCCATGGGCGGCTTCATGACCTATCGCATGGCTATTGAGCATGGAGACCGTATCACGGCCTGCGCACCCGTCAGCGGACTGATTTCCACTGCGGATGCCACCAAAACACCCGTTACACCTGTCCGCATTCTCCACATCCATGGCACTAACGACAATATTGTAGGATATAACGGGATTTCTTACGGCTCTACGCTCGGCCTCGGAGTCGATGCTATCCTCAATTATTGGCAGAATGCCAACGATTGCAACGGCGAATTTGCCATCGACACACTGCCCAACCTCAAGATTGACGGGTTGCGTTTCATCCGCTATACTTACAATTGCGGCACGGACTTGCAACATTTGAAAGTGGTGGGCGGTACGCACAAATGGTATCACGATGCTGACCTGTATGATTTTGGATATGAAGATGTTATATACGAATTTTTCACGGGACAAAGCGCTCCGTCAAGAACCCCCGTTCGTGAGAAAGATTATCTAATGATTTACCCGAATCCAACCACAGGCACCCTCAATGTCCAATTGTCTAATTACGATTCTCCGAATAACGAAATCAAAGTGTTGGATATGTATGGGAAATTGTTGGATGTGGTTGTTGATGCAAATGATTATTCGCCCGTACAGACTTTACAGGTTGACCTGTCCCGTTATCCCGACGGCATCTATTTCGTGCAGGCGGGGACTGCGGTGACGAAGGTCGTGGTGGCTCGGTAGTAATAAATGATCGCTATGCAGCCCTTATACACCATAAAAAGCCTTTACTCTAAGGAGGAGTTCATGCGGTTCAACAGAACCCTGCGCTTCCGGAACAAGAAAATTGTTGTTTTCCTCTCCATATTAGATGGCCTGTTGGTTGCTTTGACCCTGTTGTGTCTGATTAGCGGCAACTATATCTGGGCCGCGGTTGCCGGTTTTTATCTGGTTTTCCTCAACTGGTACTTGTTCCGAGGCATCGACCAGCGCATGGCCAAAGTGTTCATGCGGAATACGGAGATTGCCGGGCAGAAGTGCGAGTTCCAGTTTTTCGAGGACCATTTCGATGCCATCACAAAAAGCGGCACTACCAGTATCGGCTACGACAAGATAAAGAACATCATCGAAACGAAAACCAATGTTTACATCATGTATTCTGATTCCCAGGGTATTATGATGAAGAAGCCGCTACCGGAGGGATTCATAGAATTTTTGCGTGAGAAGGTTGTGAAGTAGTGTGAAACTATTTCTCGCAGAACTCGCAGAATTACGCAGAGTTTTTTTCTGCGCTAATCTGCGAGTTCAGCGGGAAAATCAAATAGACTTTTAAATCATCATTTTCTCCAATCTCGTCCAATCGATTTCCGGTCGAGGCTGGAAATATTTGTCATGCCTTTGTGCTCTTTGAACAGTTCCGGTTGGCACCACGCCTGAACAGTACAGGAGCAAAAACACCATATATCGTCCGCCAGATCGCAAAGTACCTGTCGTGACACACCGCATGGAAATGTGATGGCATATCTGCCTTCACCACGTTTCCAAAGTAACGGCACATTTTCAAGAGTACCCTCGTAACCTGTCATACTGTCCAAAATCAGTTTCTCCAGCTGCCCGTAATCGGTTACGTTATCTAACAGGATAACGGTGGTGGTGTCTATGGGGTTGCGAAACCGCTCCTCTTGAATGGCAGCCAACTCTTTGAGTCGTTTCTGTTTGAGCATCCGGTCTTGTAATTCCCATTTTCGCCTT
>Ga0247610_10008523_pt1 | contig 10420 bp, 4 predicted proteins | sample 174DNAGHGhighgp2_FD_193483 | JGI IMG/M metagenome (GOLD analysis project Ga0247610, IMG submission 193483) | Sheep rumen microbial communities from Palmerston North, Manawatu-Wanganui, New Zealand - 1742 DNA GHGhigh gp2 | ecosystem: Host-associated > Mammals > Digestive system > Stomach > Rumen ... | reverse complement strand
GTTCATATGGTAGGCGGGACGAATACCATCATACCGGGCACGCAGTTCTGCACTCATTTCGGGTAGCAGTTTAACCGCTACGCGTGGTTCGGGTGCATCGAGTTGCATAAGCAAAAACCATTTGCCGAATATTCTCCAAGAGATCCAGTTCTCTGCGAACAGTTCTTCCGTTACTTGGGGATTGATACCCAATGCAAATTCTCTGACTTGTTCTATATTCATACCATTACACAAATCCGTCCGGCTTCTTTAGTAAAGATTGAGGGATAGCGGCAAATTACCGCATAGACTTGGGCACTGGTAACAGGCTTGCCGTCCTTGCGGATATGCCAACCGTTGCGGTTGATTGCATCGGCTATCTGGTCGGTTGTCTTTCCACGACCATCCGACATAATGGCATATGTTATCGCTTCCTCTATTCGCATTTATCATTGCTGTGCGTTTGCGAGTGCAAAGGTAGTGAAAATAATTGACTTGTGCAAGTTTTAAAACAAAATTTATACAAGCTAGCAATATTTGTGTTAGAATTTATACAAGCTTGCAGAGGATGAAGGCTTGTATAAAATTTTAAAGAATGATATGGAAGGATAGATGTTTATTTATACAAGCTATTGTCCTATAGAGCTTGTATAAAAAAAATGCGGGATGCGGAATGTAAAAGGGAAGAAAATTTATACAAGCTAAATAAGGGCTATTGAGATTTATACAAGCTAAGCTATATTTATGTTAGAATTTATACAAGCTATAGTTAGGACTGACAAGATATATTTCATCTGAGACTCAGTTACATATATTTTCTTTTACAAATATGTAAACTGCCAATGTTGGTAACACGACCAAAAGCATTAGCGTAATCTCTACTAAGGCGTATGAACCGAAATAGTCAACTAATGATTGAAATCCTATTATTCCATCAACCAGTAAGACCAGAATGCCAAACCAACAGAGGAAAAAGATGGCTGCATATTTAATTTTTCTTTTCTTCAGTTTCATCTAAATCTGTATTCTTTGCCTAAGACGCGACTATTTCCACCACGAGGATGCTACGTAGATGTGCATATTATATAGTTTTTCATTTCTACCAATCTATTCCTCGCAAGCAGGCGGGGAGTTTGGTTCCGTGTGCTTTGTGGTGAGCTACACACTCACAACACTTTCCGTGCCGCGGACAGCCTTCTTTTGTGCATGGGCAATCTATATTTATTATTGTGAGGACAGGGCATATAGTTGTGTCTCTTTCTTATTTATCCTACTTCTATTATATCACGCTTGAGGGGATTGCATTGAGGTTTCGGCACAACCACATCGCGCATATCTTCCATACTAACAAAGTTACGGCTAATATTCTGGATCTTTTCCAGATAATCATCTGAACCATCTTCCTTTCTGTAGTAACATAACTTGATAGATGCACAATTGCCGTGTTCAAATATTGTGTGGAGTAATGTCCGATCTGATCTACCACATGAATGCCCCATAATAACAACTTGGAAAGGAGCAGAATCTATAAATCGCAATAACTTTTTATAATTGGATGCTTCCAAATATCGTATAGACTTGACATACCGTAAACATTCGCCATCTTCTCTTTCTTTCAATTTTTCAAAATCAGAGTGCATTTCATCTCCATAGCCGAAAATAACATGTTCTTTATCATCTATATCTCCATGAATATGAATTTCCTCAAAACTATCATCAGTCTTTTTATATATTTGAGCAGTATGTGTATAGTTGAAATTCAGCAACATGATATTCTTCGGGAGCAGGAATGCAAACGGATATTTAGTGGAATCATGTTCATCCTCTATCCATGCCTGAACCCATTCCATACATTCCTTTACGCTGTATCCGTATTTTGCAAGGATTGCCATTAATTCTTCGCCCTTATCTTGTCTATCTTCCCACTCCCATTGTTCTTCCTCAAACATGTGATAATTGGTATGGACTGACATATCTTCTCTCTCAAACGGAGCATAGATCTCATGACTTATGCTTTTAATTATTTTAGGGTCTTGCTCAGTGATTTCGGTTAAGTATTGAACAAGCAACTCTTTCAGATATTCTAATTGTTTATTAAGGGATTTCATGGATGAGATTTTTCCCTCTTCTTTCAAAACGCTGTCTAAAGCATATTGTTTCAACAACTCGTAGTATTCGTTTTCAATGTCCACCCAACCTTTTGTTTCTATGCCTTTATTAATTCGCTCAAAGAAAGGAGAAAATTTAACTTCAAATTCATAACTGTTGTGCAAAATATAATCCCAAAAACCTTCATGGGAGAAATCTAATTGATGTTCTCTAATGTAGTTCATTGCATAGATACTCAATGCCTGACGCTCCTTTAGTTGAATAGTGCACAAAGGATCCTTTGATACATTAGAATGTTCTTCTCCTAATTGCTCTACTCGATGCGCTTTATACCAATTGATAAAATCTGCATAGCTTGTTTTCAAGCCATGCGCTAAATCAAAACCATTCCCTATGAGTACAAGTCTATTCATACAATTAATGTGGATAGGGCATATGTTTCATTTATTAAACTCGCTTGGGATATACACGGATTCCTCCCTTTTCCATTGGAGCAGAAGAAATATACTCCAACTTTTCTAACCTCGCAAACAAAGCAATATTCCAATCGGTACCGGCAAATACAGGACGTTTCTTACGTTCTGCAACTTCCTTATAATCACCACCGAGCAGAGTTAATAAGAAGAATATGGCGGGTGTGTCTTTAGATGTTTTTTCTGACAATCGCTGCACAACAAAATTAACTTTCCGCTCTTCGTCTTGAGCAGTTTTTAATAATACCGGAACCTTATCGACACTAATGGAGGTGTAGTTTTCTTTTAGAACAATTTCAATTATTTTTTCTGATAGAAGTGCTGAAGATTCTATAACTTTATTATCAATAATCTCAATTATTTTGCACTTGTCTTGTGATTCAAATACATTTGACTGCAATAATGTTTGTGCAGTTTGAGCATCAAGATTATACTCATAACCCAAATTATTGATAAACTCATTTGAGAAATGCATTAGATAATTGGCATAAATACCCGTATTCTGCATTATTGAAATATTTGCCTCTGAGAAAGCAATCTTGTTATCTTGCAAAAGAATCCTCAACCTTTCAATATTTATAGAACCTAATGCCTCATATTCATCGAATTCATTATCAAAGGCTTTGCTTATGGACTTAAAGGCTTCCACACTTAATAAGTCTGTTCCTAATAACAGTTCAAACAAAGTGTCTTTATTTTTTATTGTTTTATCGCATACACTTTCTAATTCTTTATGATAACGCTCAATATAAGCAATAATTTCTTTGCCTTTCGTTCCTTTCTTTGCTATATATGTACTGATATTTTGCCACGTAGGTGCAACTACTTTTGCTTGAATAGAAATCGTCCAATAGTCTTCTTTTATGTTATCAAAATTATCAATCAACTGTTGCTGTCCTGTCAAATATTCATGTTTTTGTTCTGCTGTTATATCCTCACTATTCAGGATGTAGGTAATATTATCCTTAGACTCATCTTTGCTTTTACCAGATAAGAATTTGAAAGATTCAGCAAAATGTTTCTTTACGTAATTAATAAATTCTGTATTGTTCGTACTTGTTATTTTGGTCAAATTTATAGTATCGGGGGTAATATTATCATCCTGCAATATATGATTCAATATTACACATAAAATTTCTGCATTAATCTCATAACATGATAACTTAACAACTTCATCCAATAATGCCGGACTAATTGCATCAAGTTTAACGAACTGGCATCCCGATAGTAATTTGCGACATTGTGTAAAACCAATATTATCCACCCGTGATGACAGGAAATCATAATTATTATTTAACCAATCCATTTGCTCTGCAATTGGCTCATCACAATATCGCAGCCAAGCTTCTTGCAAAGATTGTCGCTCTTGTTTATTTGGATGTGCAGCAATCATTTTCCAAGACAGATTCTTATTCCAAGCTATAAAATCTGCAAAAACTTCTTTTTGCTGCTGCCCCAACATATAGTACTGCGCGAGGAAATCTAAAGGAGCATCCTCCCTTTCCAGACGCATCATCATTAACATGTATTGGTCGTTAAATTTACCATTCTTTTTTCGCGCAAAATAGTCTAGCAAATCATTATTAAGGATAGCATCGTGGTCAAACATGTAGTCTCTCAACTCCTTAACAAAATTATCAATATTATCAATATGATAAATATACTCTTCTTTTATTTGACGCTTGATAGATAATAACAAGTCTCTATCATCTTCAGATAACATTTCCGGATAGAAATAAGAAATGTAATCATAATAATCTTCGTCAATATACCCGAGACGTATAAAGACATCCATTAATGGTGTTAATTTCAAATCTTTATATACCTTCGTTTCGCCTAAATTATATCTCTTAATGAGTACGCTTAATGTCAATTTCTGGATATTTAACCTCTCTTTTTGAAGGCTCATCTTCTTGCATTCAATCGTATTTTCTCCATTCTTTAGTGATGCCATTCGTTCATCGAAATTCATTTTCTTATTAATGGCACTGAAATCGACTTTCGAATGCGTAGCTTGTTCATTATAATAACCATAACTTCTATTACGAACATAAGTTGTATAATGAACTTCTTCTTGTCTCAATATTTCGTTAAATAATTTCTCATCCGAGGAAATTGCTTCCAATGAATAACTATTGTCATTCCATTGGATAGAAAGAATAGGTCTACCAAGAGCCTCTCTCACTCCATACAAAAATAATAATCTTAAATCATTCTCTTTCAGATGCCTATTATTTTCATATACTTTTTCGGTATTCTCCAAATCCTTTTTCTGTACATCCAAAACCTTTAATGCTTCCTGAATAAGTTTCTGTTTCGAGTTGATGCATTCATATACATGACCATCGCGTTTATGCAGTCTCGCGAAATCTTTTGGAAAATAATTCTTATAAACAATCATTGCCAACAATTTCGTTAGGTTGAGACGTTTTTTGCTTGTCTCATATAACTTCTCGCGGTACTGGGAATACTCATTAGCGATATTGGTTAGGATGCGCATATCTTGAATAAAGAAAGCCATTTCGGACAAATCGTCATCAGATATTTCACCATCCGCAAAACCTCTTTCCTTTAGTGCGGCTCTTAATTTGTCTTTTGAGTTTGAAGGATTAATGACCGGAATAATCGTTGTTATATAATCAAAGAACTTGGTTCTTGATTCATCATGGAAAATATCATCTTTGATTGCATAAATAAACACAATAGGACGCTCAACAATTTTAGATTCATTGATAAGCTGATTTAATTCCCTTAATTTCAAAAATATATTTTCTGTCTCAAATCTATCTAAATCCTCAAGCACAACTACTTGGTAATCGGAGACCTGAAAAAAATATAAAATCTCATCCAGATGTTTGTTGAATATAGATTCGTCATCAACGACACCAATTTCTCCATCTTTGAGATTTAGTTTATTGAGTTTGGAGTTAGCATAAGTTCTAACAACATACCTTAATAAATAATATGCCCCTGCTATAAAAATTATTGCCGCAGGAATATATAACCATAAAGATGTATGTAATTGTTCAATGTGCAACTTTTCCAACAACGACTTTGTAAAATCTTGGAAGAAAAGAATAATTCCAGAAAGAATCACTGCTAATGCAAACAATGTGCGTTTACGACGAGTATTCTTATCTATATGTACTATTCTACGGAATCTTGAGTTAGGGACTACCTCATCTGTTTCTTTATATATAATCTGCTGAAGAATACTATATTCAATTTTCTTATTCAGAAATTGCATTTCTTCTTCCGTCATTTCTTTGTGAGTAACTTTCTTATCTTCTTTCTTTTCTTTCTCTTCCTGATCTTCTTGATTAGCTTGTAATGTTGCTAACGAAATAGGCAGAAAATGGAATTCTTTATGATTCTCCATTAGAGTATGGAGAACAGAACTTTTACCAGATCCGAAAGGTCCGGTTAGAGCAATATTTTTAATATCACCGACACTTGTTGCATGACGCAAAACTTCAGCCAACTCATCTACTGTTTTATATGCGCTATCGTCACGCGATAATTTTATGGGTAAAAGTGATTTCAACATAATGCTATATACCTATTTTTTTACATCCAAGATTCCATAAAAATATCCAACAATTGGTCGGAGTTTTCGGAAAGCATCTTCTTGAACAGAAACACTTTGCCGACATCTTCGCGCTGCGTCAGGCCACGGCGATAGCGATTCAGCACCTTGCGATACTCTTCCTGTTTGAGTTCGCTGGTAAACGTGTTGTCACGCAATACTGCCATAAACCGCTCATCCGCTTGGAACGATTCAAACATCCGGTTTATCTCTTCCAGCCATTTTTGCGCCGCTTCTGCCGATAGTTCTTCTTGTTGGTTCCAGCGACGAATGACATCCAATATATTCTGCTCAGGCGTGGAAGTCCGCGTTCCGGAAGAACTTCCTCCACCGTCTCCGTTTTCCTCGTCCTCATCATTCTCTTCGTTCTCGTCTTGTCCTTCCGAAATGGTAATACCCGGCACTTCATCATCGGTTTCAATATCCGGTCGTATCACACCCATTTCACCGGTAGCAGTCATCAACGCACGGTAAATGCGGCAATACACTTCCCAGAATTTGAGGAACATCTCATCCTTATATTTGGCATTAATCTCATAAACATCTTCCAACATCATCAAAGCCGCAGCATACTTGCCAACCAAACGACGGATACGCTTCGCTTCATTGGGGATCTCCACTTTTCTCTCCTCCGCCTGTCTTGCTTCCTCTTGTGCTGCTCTCTCAAACTGAATACGAATCCACTGCCGCAGTCCGTCTTCAAGTTGCAGAATGAAAGCCACATCGTTTCGATGCAAGCGGTACGCATCAAACCAACGCTGATACGGTTCTGTTGTTGTCAGGTCGTTATATTGACTTTCCACCAATCGGGCTTCTGCTTCTGGATTAAAGCCTGAAACGGTAGTACCGCAATATATCTTGAACGCCTCGCGTATATTTTCCACATTCACATTCTGCCACGACAAATCAACAATATGGCATTCTTCCTTGTATTTGCAAGTTCTGTTTACACGCGAAATGGTCTGAATGGCGTTAATATCGCTTATTTCCTTATCCAAGAACAATGTATGCAGTTTCGGTTCGTCAAAACCCGTTTGCAACTTGTCCACTACAATCATTAAGCCGTTCTTTGCCTGTTTGAAGTTCTGGATAACCTGCTCTTCCGGCATATTGTTGTTCATCGAAGCGGATGACTCATATTCCTGATTATCGCTATACACGATAGCAACGGGCGCATCTTTGTAACGACGATATTTCGGGTCTTCACATTTCTGCGCCATCAGTCTGCGAATAAGTGTGCAGTAACGGATAGCATTTGGAATGGACGAAACAGCCAGCATCGCTTTTCCTGTTCCGTGTATCTTACCATATACGAGACTCACAAGACGATTCACAATAAACTGCGCCAGTTTCTCCATTCGCTCGGGATTAGAATAAATGCGCGTCTTCTCCAGCAATACCCGTTGCCCTTCTTCCGTCGGGTCCACACCTTCCGGCAATTCAAAATGCATTGTCGTCACCACCGGAATAATATGCAGTGTCGGGTCTAATATATATCCGTCCGCAATCGCCTCTTTCATCGTATAGCTGTCAAACGGAATCCACAAAGGTATGTGCGTACGGTCGCTTTTGAACTCGCCGTAACGCGCCAAAATCTTCTGTGAAGGTGTCGCGGTAAAACCGATAATAAGATTTTTCTTTTTGTTTTGTGATGTCTCGTGCGCAGACGAAGCCACTATTGTTTCTTGCAACTGGTCGAACAGATTGACCATTTCGCGGTTATTGTCTCCTGTGTTCGAGCGGTGTATCTCGTCAATGAGGAACGCCACACGCATTTTCCGCAGGCGTTTACCGGCTTTGTCTATTGCTTTCTGAAGATCGAGGAACTTTTGAATATTGACTACAATAATTCGCCGTGTGTCTGTCAGCGCGTCAATAAACGTCTTTTGGTCTCGCGCTTCCACGAACATCGACTTGTCAATATTCATGTTGTACATCATCGTATCCAACTGGTCACGAAGTTGCAGACGATCCACCACAATCAGTATCTTGTCATACGCCCATACATTTCCGAACCGCATATCCTTCAACTGCAATGCGGTCCAGCCGATGATATTACTCTTGCCGAAACCCGCTGCATATTGCATCAGCAGCGAATAGACATATTTATTGTTGTAATAGGATTCGCGCTTGCGGATAATCTCATCTATGATGTCTCCGCTTACATCCAACGCTTCCAGTTCCTGACGCAAACGGCGTGCATAGAAATCTGCATCCTGTTCTTTCTCCAGCATCTCCCGGACACGCGCAATAACCTTGTCGCAACCGAATTTCTGTTTCGGACGTGGTGAAACAAGTGTGCCGCGGTTACTGGTACGCACACGCTTGCCGTGTTCCATTTTGTAATTGTACTGCAAAAAGTTATAGTAAAGGATTTCTTTCTCTATCATCTTTTTGCTGTATAGGTTGCGCATGACTTCTTCAAATCGCTCTTCCTCTGTCAGTAACGGACTACTCAGCGGATACAGTTTGAAATTCTTTTCTATATCTTCACGAAGTTGTGTAACCGTAGCTGTCTGGTCATAGAACTGTTTTCGCACATCTTCAAAATAACCGGCTATTCCGCGTAACACATAGGTCTCATTTACATCGGTTGCTACCAGATGGATGGCTTTCTCAAAAATCTGTAGTGTATTTTTATGTTCTGCGGCTACTGCGTCGGGATGCATGCGCTCACGGTCTGCCATTCCTTTTACGGCTTCCAGATAATCGGATATCACCTTTCCTCGTCCGCGCGTTGCAGCCCACTGACCATTGGTCACGCTTTTCAGTTCCATATAGCCGATATAGATACCGTTCACAAAGAACGACACATCCGGACGAATACGCATCAGGGTTATTCCGTCTGTCACTACATTATGCGGCATCTCTTCTACCGCAGCAAAGATGTTCTTTTGAAAATCTACATCTCCGTTTAACTCCGTTCCGGACACATAGAATAACGGAACTGTCTCACCCTCAAAAGTAATTGTGCGGTTCTTGTTAATGAACGTGGCAGCATTGCTTGAGTCCAGCAAACGGTTTTTCACCTCTTCTTTCAATGCCTGTTGCAAAGCTATCTCGTCTTGATGGAAACGGCTCATCAGCGAACGCCATACAATAGGGTTCGCTTCCCGCACAAACTCTGCCAGTTGTGAAGGAATAAACAAGTCCGGGCTGACGATGTTCGGATCTGTTTCCCTGTAACCCAATCCGCCTTCCTCTTCTCTGCGACAGAGGAATTTCATGACATATTCATGCTGTATACGTGTTTCTACTACTGGCATATTAGTTTGTGTTTATATAGTTCTTTTTCCGGTAACAACTTCGTTGATAAGGGAGCGTTTCAATCGTTTCAAAGCATCTATCTGCTTGTCTATAATAGTAACTGCCGCATCTATCTTTGCACAACGCTCATCCAAATAAGCAGCTATCTGCTTTTGCTCTTCAAGTGGAGGACAAGGAACAATAACTTTTCTCAATTTCTCAAATGTCAGGTGCATTATTGACACAAGATTTACAATTGATTTATAGTATCCCTTTTGTCCTAATATATATGATAAATATAAATAATAGCGAGAGTCATTTCGATTATATACAGTTAATTTATGTACTGAATTTTGAATATAACATTCAGCTATCTCTCCTTTCCATATCGATGTTTTTCCTACTTCTCCACCTTCCGCGAAGACCAAATCTCCATCTTTTAATAACAATGTTTCTCTTTCTTCAGTATCGAAATACATTTCTTCAACTTCATCAAGATTTAGACTTAACCAACCTACATTTTTAGATTTAAGATATGGTTTATATTGATAACCATCTTTCGGTTTTTCATCCAACATTTTTCCAAGTTTCAACAAACCGATTTCTTTTATTCTTTTTATTTCCCAATGTTCAGGAATTTCGCCAATCCAATCAACACCGGAGTCTTTCAATTGATCATGCTCATCTAGTCCGCGTGTGACAGCACGGTTAATCGTTGCTGTTTTCAGACGTTTATATGCGTCACGTTTCTTTCCTAATAGTTCAATTTTCTTGTCTATCTCTGCTATCTTTGCATCAAGATACTCAACAATACGTTGCTGAACTTGAAGAGATGGAATATCAAGTTCATAGGCTAATAAGTAATTTCTCTGAAGCTCTGTTTGATTTGTAGAACCTTTTACCAATGTAGCATTTATCTCATCATATCTTACAGAAAAGAAATAATAGAGAAACTTCATTAAATTTGTACCCCTGCTATTGCGCAAAATAGACACATGAGAATCTGCATAGAAATGATTATCGTCGG
>Ga0247610_10008522_pt1 | contig 10421 bp, 7 predicted proteins | sample 174DNAGHGhighgp2_FD_193483 | JGI IMG/M metagenome (GOLD analysis project Ga0247610, IMG submission 193483) | Sheep rumen microbial communities from Palmerston North, Manawatu-Wanganui, New Zealand - 1742 DNA GHGhigh gp2 | ecosystem: Host-associated > Mammals > Digestive system > Stomach > Rumen ... | reverse complement strand
CCAGAGTCTCCCGGTCCCGTCATGAAATGCGGACATGCCATAGAGCTTGCGGTGGTATTCAATCATCCTGAGATGACTGCCGACACAGGACGCGCCTTCGACGAGACCTTCTGCAAGACGATGCGTAAGATGTGGGTACAGTTTGCCAAGACGGGCAATCCATCACTCACCGCCGCGCAGTCTCCAGACGGCAAGGCAAAGGAATGGCCGCTATACGACCAGAAAGACAGGCAGGTGATGGTGCTTGACGAGTTTGACATACATCCGGCAAAGGAGGCGGATGTGAAGATAGTGGATTGGGAGAGAACCTATCCTCTGACTAAGTATTATATGCTCTGATATGTATATAAAGGTGCGGGGGCGTGCCCATAGCGACACTCCCTCGTGCCAATTCTTTTATAGACAGACTCATGTCTAGATGAAATCAATAACACCAAATTCCTAATGGAAACCAGATTCAAAAAGAAGACAAATATATTTAATGTTGTCTTGACTGCCGTGTCGGCTATGCTCTCGGTAGGTGTCATGTTTTATGGAGTATATCTCTATGGCATGTATGAGGCCGGTGAGGAGATTATCCTCAACATGTTCTACATCGCCTGTATTGTCATGATGTGGATGTACTTCTTCAATCGCCTCAGCACCCAGCGGTTCAACTACTGGAGCTCTGTGTGCGTAGGTATGACGGTGTTGCTGCGCGACATTCTCTTTCCGCCACCGCTGGCTACGTACAATCTCCCCTGCTCTCACTACGGAGTACTTCACCTTAGGCGGTCAGCGTGTAAGCGGAGCCACTAAAGGTGTTGTCATCAAGCGCCAAAACTATGCCGACGGCACATCCAAGGCCACGAAAGTCATCCGATAATTTTACCTGCCCGAAAACCGCAGGTCGTACATCTGGTAGGACCAATCGTTAGAACAAAACACAACCCAGGGTTACTGCAAGATAACCTTGGGTTATGTTTTAATAAGGCACGGTTATTGACCGATAAGGCACGCTTATTGCAAAGCAGAGTTTTGTTCGTTTTTGAAAAGTGCCTACTTTTCACGTGAAAGTCTTAAGGTTTTCAATTGAAAAGTTACTATGTTTGCAGTCTGAAACACCAATAAGCCGATAGGAGACAGTCCTTAGGCAGATGAATATTCCGCACTGTGAGTTGCAGAGAACCTCTTCGCTACACTTCGAGAACCTCTACATCTCACGTTGCGTGAAAGGGGCTTCGCGAAGAAAAGAGGCGGAAAAATTTGGTACGATAATAATTGGATTGTATTTTTGTAAGTACGAACAAACAATATACATTCACAATTAAATACCATACCAGTATGCAAAGGAACAAAATTTCTTTCAAAGGACAAAAGATTTTGCATCATCAGACACAATCCCGCTATCTTTGTATGACAAAGATATGACCCCCCCTTTGAAAAACAAAATATTTTTCAGCCATATTTGGTTATTTGGCCAAAATCTGATTGGTTATTTGGCGTATTTTCGTTTGGTTATTTGGCGTATTTTCGTTTGGTTATTCAGCTGATGGCTCTGGCCAAAATCAAGAGCGCAACATTCCTGACACCTTGTGCATATACAGGTTGTATTCACGGTGTATACACTTTTTGATTAGTTACTATTTTTCTCATAGTAACATGCCATCTCTCCTACAGAGATATGCCATTTCTCTTTGAGCGATACGACTTCTCTCTATCACCAACAAGGTGTCTCTTTTTGACCTATCCATAAAAATTTTCCACATCTTTTTAGAAATTCAGCGTGGACTTTCAAATATAATTTGTATTTTTGCAACAAGCTTTGCTCATGATGGCTTGAGTGCAAGTCGAGCGGAGTGACTTTTGAGGGTAAAACAAACAACGACAATAGCAGTTATTAGGAAGATATAGAAATCTCGCAAATTTCTAAAATCAAAATGAATTTCGATAATTGTGATTGTTCGCGCTTATAGCGTGGACGTCACTTATCATTCATTTGGGCATGCGAGAGCCTCTATATCTGGTAAGAGCGGACACGCTTTTATCGTGTATAGAGGCTTTGATGTATTAAGCCCAAAGAGTTCCGATAAGTGCTTGATGTCTGAATGATAAGCGCTAATCATGCCAAACAATGAAGCTGCTTCCTCCTTAATAGATATTAGGGAGGACTACCTGTTGGAGTTGTCGCAAGAGGTGTTAGAAAACCTGTTGCGTGACCACACAACAGGAAAGAATATCTTCTGGGCTACTCATGATTATGAGTCGCTTGGAAATGAGTATGATTATCATGCCCCAATTATGCCTGAACTAATAACAGGCGAGAGAGGTATGATAATCCGTCCTCGTGTGCTGAAATCAAGATCGAATCAAGCAGATCGTTCAAGGGATATGGCAGAGGTATTCACCCCATCGTGGATATGTAATGCTCAGAACAATCTGGTAGACGAAGCTTGGTTTGGTCGCAAAGATGTCTTCAACGTTGAAGACACGACGAATCATACATGGAAAGCCAATCCACACATAATAGAATTCCCTGATGGCAAGACTTGGAAGGACTATGTTCGTGCTACTCGCATGGAGATAACGTGTGGTGAAGCACCTTACTTGGTGAGTCGCTATGATGCCACTACAGGAGAACCGATTCCCATCCAACAACGCATCGGACTACTCGACAGAAAACTGCGTGTAGTCAGTGAGAATACAGAAACCAGTGGTGATTGGTTGGAATGGGCACAAGTGGCTTACAAGCATACCTATGGCTACGAGTGGCAGGGTGACAATCTACTATTGGCACGCGAGGCTTTGCTGTGGACTTTCATAGAATACTACCAAGAGAAGTTCGGTAAGCGTCCATTGCTGAAATCCATCAACTATATGGCCTATATCATTAGTTGGAACTTATGGCAGATGGATGGTTTGAGATGTGTTGTTCCTGACTCCTGCAAAGATGGAGTGATGGAAAAGATACAAACCCTTTTTGGCGAAGAAGAACATAAGGTTACTTGTGCAGGATGTCATGATGAAAACATCCACAAGCATAATGGCATTTACTGCCTCATTAGAGAATGGGGAGTAAAAGACACTAAGACCAAAGAAGATAATAGAAAGATGCGTTTTGTTGACCTAATACCCAGAACAGATGGCAAATAATAACTATAACCCAGACGTACTCAACTGTATTGCGAACCTAAGCAATGACGAGGTGTTTACTCCTCCAGAGTTGGCAAACAAAATGCTCGACCTGTTGCCACAGGAGTTGTTCAAGAATTCAAACACTACTTTCCTTGACCCTTTCACCAAGAGTGGAGTTTTTCTTCGGGAGATAGTTAAGCGCCTTGACAAAGGACTTGCTATTGAAATACCAAACAGACAAAAGCGTATTGACCACATTCTGCACAATCAGGTATTTGGCATAGCCTGCACAGAATTGACTTCGTTGTTGGCTCGTCGCTCAGTTTATTGCAGCAAGACTGCCAATGGAAAATACAGCATTTCAAGGTTTGATACAGAAGAGGGCAACATCCTCTACAAAAACATCAAGCACACTTGGGTAAACGGCAAATGCAAATATTGTGGTGCCAGCCAAAGTGTATATGACAGAGGCTCAGAGGCGGAGCAATACGCCTATATGTTTATTCACACAGACAATCCCAAACAATTTTTCAAGAACATGAAATTCGATGTAATAATAGGAAATCCGCCGTATCAGTTAAGTAAAGCAACTGAGAATTCAACAAATAATAATGCTGCATTCGCTTCTGCAATTTATCCCATATTCATTCAACAAGCAAAAAAACTTAACCCCAAATATTTAGTAATGATTACGCCTAGCCGGTGGATGACTAAAACAGGACAAGGGGTGTCTGATGAATGGGTTGATAAAATGATTGCATCGAATCATTTTATAGAAATACATGACTTTATAGATTCAAATGAATGTTTCGCAGGAGTTGATATTATGGGTGGTGTCAGCTATTTTTTGTATAGCCCAGCTTACATGGGTAAATGTCGCTTTGTATGTCATAGAAGGGAAATAACATCTGAATATAATGATTATCTTGATACTTTTTCAACGGGTATTATTATCAGAGACCCCCAAGCTATGATTATTATTCGTAAGGTAATTCGAATAGAGAAAGACTATTATAACACCCAATCTTTTGCAGATATTGTTAGTCCCTTGCATTTTTATGATAAGTTAGGCCAATTGAGTTCAAATTGGACAGGTTATACGAAAAGAAAAGACAAAGAGCATCATATAAAATTTTATTTGAACAAACGACTTGAATCAGAGGGATTCGGATGGATAAGAGAATCTGATATCCCTAAGAACCAAGACACAATTATTAAACACAAAGTCTTCATTCCAGAAGCTAATGGTAGTACTGGAGAAAATGCCATAATCCTCGGAATGCCATTTTATGGTGAACCTGGATCTATATGTTCTCAAACATATTTAGTGATTGGATACAACAACAAATACACTAAAGAAGAATGTGAAAATGTTATTACATATATAAAAACACGGTTCTTTAGGTATATGGTTTCAATAAAGAAGAATACTCAACATGCCCCCAATTCAGTCTACCAGTTTGTTCCTCTCCAAGATTTCTCTCACCCTTGGACGGACGAGATGCTTTATAAGAAGTATGGTTTGACTGACGAGGAAATTGCATTTATAGAATCGATGATAAGACCAATGGAATAAAAAAACAAGCAATATAACAACGGCGCTCTTTGACAAGTTTTTGGATGGATTATTTGGAGGAATAAAAAAAAGTTCGTAAATTCGCCCCCAAATGGCATATTTATGTTAGTACTTCAAGATTGCATCAACAAACTAACTGCTTTTAAGAAAACTTTCGGTAAGCAGTTTGGTATCACGAAACTCGGTATCTTTGGGTCTGTTGCAAGACAGAGTAATACCGAGGCAAGTGATCTTGATATTGTGGTAGAGGTTGAAAAACCTACACTTTCGCTGATGTACGAGCTAAAGAAAAAACTCGTGGAATTGTTCAACTGTAATGTTGACTTGGTGAGGTTTCGTAATAGCCTCCGTCCACTGTTTAAAGCAAATATTCTTAATGATGTAATCTATGTATAGCGACACCTTAGGAATACAGGATAGGTTGGAAGAGATTCTTGAGTCGATTGAATTGATTCAGGAATGGAGTGATGGTATGACGGAATTGCACGACTTTATGATATCTCCTAACCGTGTGATGGCTTTTAATGCCTGCGTTATGCGATTGCAAGTTATTGGCGAGCATGTTGGTAATCTGTTGAAAGAAATCGGCAATGAACTTAATGCCTACAAAGCTATTCCATGGAATGCCATATATGGTATGCGCAACATTATTTCTCATGAATATGCCAATATTGACGAGGAAATCGTTGTTTCGGTAATTAATGAAGATTTGCCGAAGTTGAAGCCTGTCATTGAGGAATTGCTGCAAAAATATTCCCATCCCAATTCTTGACCATAGAGTGCCATAACAAAGAAGTAGTTATGGCAACAACAGATTTACTGAGAAACAAGGTCGCTGAGACTCCTACGATATATGCCTATGAGCATATCGGAGTACCGGCACATAAGGGTATGCTTAAGGTTGGCTATACCACACGCGATGTGGCAACCCGCGTTAAAGAGCAGAACAAGACGGGCAACATCCAGTATCGCATCGTGCTGGCACGGCCTGCTATGAGGCGTGACGGAACATCGTTTGACGACCATCTGATACACAGCATCCTGCGAAAAGACCATGTGAGAAATCCTGAAGGCGAGTGGTTTGTGTGCGATGAGAAGAAAGTGGAACGGGCCATCGCTGCAGCCATAGAGGGAAAGAACAGCATGACGGAACGCATCTATGATTTCCGCATGCGACCAGAGCAGGAACGAGCAGTCGAGAAGACAGCAAAGTATTTTACGGCTTTCAAGAAAGATCCTGATAATCGTGGCCTCATTCCTCACTTTCTTTGGAATGCGAAGATGCGTTTCGGCAAAACCTTTACCACCTATCAACTGGCGTTGAAGATGGGATGGACAAAGGTGTTGGTGCTCACCTTTAAACCAGCTGTAAAGACTGCTTGGGAAGAAGACCTCATCACACACAAAGACTTCGAAGGATGGCAGTTCTGCCAGAAACAGGAGGACAGAGAGTTTAACTATGTCAATGAAAGGAAGCCATTCGTCTGCTTTGCTTCTTTCCAAGATGTACTGGGCAAAAATGCTATGGGAGGTATCAAAGCTACCAACGAGTGGATACAGACGATAGATTGGGATTGCATTGTGCTCGACGAATACCACTATGGTGCATGGGGCAAGAATGCCAAGAATTTCTATGACAAGAAAGACCCAGCTTTGCAACGTGCTACAGAGGCAGGAGAGATTATAACAGAAGATGCTGACTCATCAAAAGAGATAGAGGCACGAGAGATGTACGATGAGGAGTTGATGCCTCTGAGAACGGGTGCCTACCTTTATCTGTCGGGTACACCATTCAGGGCTATCTCGACAGGAGAGTTTATAGAGGAACAGATATTCAACTGGACATATTCTGACGAACAGGCTGCCAAAGAAGAATGGAAGGGGGATGACAATCCTTATTCACAACTGCCCAAAATGGTGATGCTGACCTATCAGATGCCTGAGAGCATCAGCGAGATAGCATCACAAGGAGAGTTTGACGAATTTGACCTTAATGAATTCTTTCGTGCAGAGGATGACACCTTCATTCATGAGGAATATGTGCAAAAGTGGCTGGACTTGATCAGAGGCTCATATGCAGAGAATATCGTAACTGAGCTGAAGCAAGGCAAGGAGAGACCACCTATGCCTTTCTCTGACAGTCGTCTGCTGAGTTATCTACAGCACACTTATTGGTTTCTGCCAAGTGTGGCAGCATGTAGGGCTATGGCTGAATTGCTAGGGAAAAGGGCAAACAGATTCTTTGATGACTATGAAGTAATTGTAGCAGCAGGAAATGAGGCTGGTATGGGTGCAAAAGCAGTGGCTCCAGTTTATAACGCTATGGGTGACCCACAACAGTCAAAGACAATAACGCTGTCATGCGGAAAGCTTTCTACAGGTGTAACGGTAAAGCCTTGGACAGGCATCATGATGCTGAGGAATACAACGTCGCCAGAAACCTATTTTCAAGCGGCTTTTCGTGTGCAGTCTCCTTGGACAACGAAAGATGAAGAAGGCAAAGAGGTCATACTAAAGCCTCTCTGCTATGTCTTTGACTTTGCTCCTAACAGGGCTTTGCGTCAGGTGGAGGAATACAGTTGTCAGCTGAATGTTGAGGAAAGTAATCCTGAAAAGAAGGTGGAGCAGTTTATTAAGTTCTTACCGATTCTGGCGTATGACGGCTCTTCGATGAGAGAGATTGATGCTGCTGGTGTACTGGATATGGCGATGAGCGGTACAACAGCGACTCTGCTTGCCCGCAGATGGGAAAGTGCTGTATTGGTGAACGTTGACAATGTGACCTTACAACGCCTACTGAACAATCCAGAGGCGATGAAGGCTCTGATGAATATTGAAGGCTTCCGCAGTTTGAATGCGGATATTGAGACTATCATCAACAAGTCTGAACACGTCAAACAAACCAAAAAGACGAAGGACCCAAGTCAGATGACAAAGAAAGAGAAGAAAGAACTGACTGAGGAAGAAAAGGAATATAAGAGCAAGCGTAAAGAGATACAGGAGAAACTCATCAAATTTGCTACTCGCATACCAGTCTTTATGTATCTTACAGACTACAGAGAATACAGTCTGCAGGATGTGATCATGCAGTTGGAGCCTGAATTGTTCCGCAAGGTTACAGGTCTTACTCTGAAGGACTTTAGTCTGCTTGTCAGTTTGGGTGTATTCAATAGTGACCTTATGAACGATGCTGTATATAAATTCAAGAGATACGAGGATGCTTCCCTTGAATATACAGGTATCAATACGCATACCAATACTGTTATTGGTGGTTGGGATACTGTCATTGAGAAAATCGCTATTGAGGATAAAGAGATGGAAGAGGATGTGATTGAGGAAGAGGAAGATGTTGAAGAGAACGGAAATCCATGGGAGCATTTACAGGTCGGACAGACGATTACACATAAGAGTTTCGGTCAGGGAGAAATCATGTCGATAGATGATAAGTATATCATTGTTCGCTTCCTTTCATACGAAAAGAAATTCCAATTCCCAGAAGCATTCATAAGAGGATATTTAAGCTGTTAATTTGCGGAAAATTATCATATGTAAAATCGAAAGAAGGGATGTCCTTGCGGGCATCCCTATCTTGATGGAAAAGTGATTGTTGTTATTCAGCTTTCTGCTCTTCTGCTGGAGCTGCTGTTGGAGCTGCTGCCTTCTTAGCTGGAGCCTTCTTAGCTGCGGGCTTCTTGGCTGTTGCTTTCTTCGCAGCTGGTTTCTTCGCTGCCTCGGGCTTGGCTGCTTCCAACTTCTCGATCTGAGACTTCAGACGGGTGATTTCCTTGTCCTTCATCTCAATCTCATCGCCCTGGTTCTTGATGGTCGTCAACAGACCCTCCAACTCGTCATTGTCGATATCCAAAGGATAGAGGGCATTCACACGATTGATGAAGTCACCCAGGATGTTCATGTAGTTGGTGAACGCATCGAACGGACCACTATAGATGCCACGGTCGAGACCGACATTAGAGGGCTTGGTGGTCATGAAACGGAAGTTGTTGGAGGCCTGCAGGTAGTCCCAGTCCTGATTGATGCGCGGATCGTTGGCGATACGCAGACGGTCGGCCACCGAGTAAAGCTTGTTGAAAGCCTCACGCTGCATGGCATTACCGAGCCAGCACGAACAGTCGCGCTCCTCGTCAACCCACGAAAGCGTGTCGGGCACGTCAATCGCTCCGACGCTGGGCACCTTCATGCAAATCTCCGTCGGCGTGGCGAAGTCGATACCCTTCTCCTTGGCGCATGCAGGCAGGGCATGGAGGAAGTCAAGAATGTTTGAGCTCAGCGGCTGCGCAATACCCAGTGCCGACAGTTCCATGAAGATATTGATAATCTTCTCCTCCTCGGGGAAGCGGGCAATGCGGTCGATGTATGCATCGGCAAACAGGGGATAGCCCTCCCACTCTGCGTTGTTGAAGCGCAGCGAGATGTCGTCAGACAGTTCGACGTCGCGGAGCAACAGCTTCAGGTTCGGCGCGATGTTACAATTATAGACGTAGTGCGGCGACTTCCAGCCCAGCACGTGCTTGGCACCCTCGGTCAGCATACCCTTGAAGCCCATGGCGGCAATCTGCGAACCAATGTCGTCACTATAGATGAGCGACGAGTTGCGGGCAACGGTCGGCTTCTGTCCGAAGAGTTCCTCAATCTTGGCACATTGCTTCTTCACGTCAAGGGCGAAAGTCTCCTCATTGGCCAGCGATGAGAGGCCGTGGCTATAGGGTTCTGCCAGGAACTCCACGCAGCCGGTCTCATTCATCTCCTGTAGCTTCTCGATCACCTGCGGGGCATGCATCTCCAGCTGCTCGATGCCGGTGCCGGAGAGTGAGAAGGCCACCTTGAAGTACTTGCCGTTCTCCTGAATCATCTGCTGCAGCGTATTCAGCGCCGGCATATACGAACGCTCGGCAATGTCGGTGATGCTACGCTCGTTCTCGTAGTCGTCGTAGTAATAATGATCGGTACCGATGTCGAAGAAACGGTAGCGCTTCAGATGAATGATCTGATGTATCTCGAAATATAAACAAATCGTTTTCATAACTTTTACTTTTTTACCTTTTTACTTTTTTACCTTTTATTGTTCCCAACCGAGTGTGCGGCGATAGAGTGTGCGGATCCACGCGCCCACCTTCTCCCATGTGATCTGGTCCACCTCGCGCTTGCCTTCCTCCTTGAGATACTGGAAGAGCGACTCGTTGTGGCAGATCGAGTAGATGGCGTCGGCCAGGGCGTGGATGTCCCAATAGTCCACCTTGATACAGTTGTCGAGAATCTCGGCACAGCCCGACTGCTTCGAGATGATCGAAGGCGTGCCGCACTGCATGGCCTCCAGCGGGGAGATACCGAACGGTTCCGAGACGGAAGGCATCACATATACATCAGAGTCTTTCAGACACTCATACACCTGCTTGCCGCGCATGAATCCGGGGAAGTGGAAGCGGTCGGCGATGCCGCGCTCGGCGGCCAGATAGATCATGGCGTCCATCATGTCGCCCGAGCCTGCCATGCAGAAGCGTACGTTGCGCGTGCGCTGCAGCACCATGTTGGCAGCCTCGACAAAGTACTCGGGCCCCTTCTGCATGGTGATACGTCCGAGGAACGTCACCACCTTCTCCTTACCGGTGTGGTCGGGACGCGGAATGTCCTGATACTCCTGCGGCAAGGGATACACGGCATTGTGAACGGTGAAGCACTTGCGCGGGTCCTGATGATATTGATGGATGACCGT
>Ga0247610_10008521_pt1 | contig 10422 bp, 8 predicted proteins | sample 174DNAGHGhighgp2_FD_193483 | JGI IMG/M metagenome (GOLD analysis project Ga0247610, IMG submission 193483) | Sheep rumen microbial communities from Palmerston North, Manawatu-Wanganui, New Zealand - 1742 DNA GHGhigh gp2 | ecosystem: Host-associated > Mammals > Digestive system > Stomach > Rumen ... | reverse complement strand
AAAGGTACAAAAAAACAGGTCCTCATGGTTAAAAATACGCAAATAAATTTGGTGTTTTACGTAGTAATCCGTACTTTTGTAACCTATTAAAACAAATCGTGATGAGAAAGATTATTGTGACTGTGGCCCCCGTTTGCCACGTTGGCAAGGAGATACCTGCCGAGTGTAAGAACCCGCTGACCCCTGAGGAGATTGCGGAAGACACCATCAACTGCTATAAGGCTGGCGCTTGCGAAGTGCACCTCCACACGCGCGACCTGCAAGGTAATCCGACGTTCGAGCTCGACGTGTTCCGTCAGACCATCGGACTGATTCGCAAGGAGACCGATATGATTGTGCAGGGTTCCACAGGAGGACTCTCTACGCTGACACTGGCCGAGCGTTGCGTGAGTCTCGACGTGCCTGAGGTGGAAGTGGCATCACTCAATATGGGTAGCGTGAACTTCGGCGAGACCGTCTATGTGAACACCATGCCCGACCTGCGCTATTGGGCGAAACGACTCGACGAGACGAATACCGTGCCAGAGATGGAGCTCTTCGACCTGAGCCATGTGGAGTGTGCCACACGACTGGCCGACGAAGGGGTGATCCACCGCCCATTGCACTATAACTTCTGCGTGGGACCCGGTAACTCGAGTAACCTCTCGGCAACAGGTCGTAATCTCGCCATGTTGTGCTCACTCATGGAGCCAGGTTGTTCATGGGGTATCACCCACGACTCGATGAAGGATTTCTCGATGCTCGCCTGTGCCATCGGCATGGGAGCCTCCGCCGTTCGTGTAGGTTTCGAAGACAGTTTCTACTATGCGCCAGGCAAGCGGGCTCATACCAATGCCGAACTCGTGGAGAAGCTCGTCGCCCTCATTCGCATGATGGGATGTGAGCCGGCAACACCAGAGGAAGCCAGAGCCATGCAACATATTAAAAGTAAAAAGTAAAGGATGACCCATCGTAAATTAATCGTCCTCGACGATGACCCTACCGGCATACAGACCGTTCACGGTTGTCTGCTGATTACCGACTGGAGCGACCAGTATGTGCGCGAGGCATTCCTCGACAACGAACCGTTTTTCTATATCCTGACCAATACTCGTGCGATGACGCGCGAAGAGGCCGAGGCAGTCACTCGTGAGGCAATGGAAGCCGTGGTGCGCGTCAATCAGGAGTTTGGCTATCGACTCATCATCGTCAGCCGTAGCGACAGTTGTCTGCGTGGTCATTTCCCCTTGGAGCCCAACGTGATGCGCGAGGTGCTCACACAACATGGGATAGCGGTATGGGAGAAGACCCCTTTCTGTCCGGCGTTTATCGAGGCAGGACGGTTCACCATCGAGGGTGTGCACTACATGAAGGACGGCGACAGACTCGTGCCCGTCAGCGAGACGGAGTTTGCGCACGATAACGTCTTTGCCTATCACACCTCAGTACTGAAAGACTATATCCGGGAGAAAGGTGCGAACCCAGAAGACTATGAGATCGTGGATGCGAAGAGCTATGACGAGCTGCAGACTTATGTAGACCGACTCATGGAGGAGACAGCCGACTTCGACGGCGCTATCGTCATTCGCTCATCCAGTTCGCTGCCTAAAGCGTTAAGCGGTATCGACGACCAACCCCTACTCGACCGTAGTATGCTCTCACCTCTCACCGCTCACCCCATTCCCGAGCAGAGCTCGCCTACCCATAGCCTTTCACCTCTGAACCCCGGCTGCTTCGTTGTGGGTTCGCATGTGAAGAAGACCACCCAACAGCTCGACTGTCTGTTGCAGGCAGAAGGGACCTGTGGGTTGGAGATTGACGTGCAGCGCATCCTCGACGACGAGCGCAACCTGATGGAGGAGACCATCAAAACCATCCAAGAAATCGTCGAAATGCAACTCACTCCTGTGATCTATACCTCACGACAGGAGATTCGTCTCGACGACGCCAACCAGCGACAACACTTGGGACAGAAGGTCAGCGACTTCCTCGTGGCTATCGTCAGACTGTTGCCCTTCACTCCCTCCTATCTTGTGGGCAAGGGAGGCATCACCTCCAACGATATCCTCACCAAAGGACTGGCCATGAAGACGGCACGAGTGATGGGGCAAGTGGTCAATAGTGTGCCTTGTGTGATGGCGCGCGAGTTCCCCTATATCATCTTCCCGGGAAATGTGGGATCGGAGCAGTCGCTACGAGAAGTGTATGAAAAATTGAAGAGTTGAAGATTACTTCAACTCTTCAATAATCGGTTTCTCAGGATTGATAAACGCGAAGAGCACGGCACTAATAATCAGCATCACAGCAATCATATAGAGCGGTAGGTTGTAGTCGCCTGAATCCTGAACGAGTTGTCCAAACAAGATACCGCAACAGAATCCGCCAATATTTCCTGCTGTATTCATGGCACCAGAAAGCGTTCCTGCATGCTGTTTGCCCAAGTCGATACACAATGCCCAAGCAGAAGGGAGCATCAGGTCGAAGATGCCAAAACAGAGCGAGAGGAATACGAACACCGCCATCTTGCCTGGAATAAAAGCGGCCAGGAACATACAAACGGCAGAGACCGCCAACGACGTGGACCCCAGCGCCTTACGACCAATCTTAATGCCATAGCGATGCGTGAGTTTATCGGTCAGATGACCGCCGGCAATATTACCTATCATGCTCATGATAAATGGCACCGCCACCGCATAAGTCAGTTCGTTGCGCTCAAAACCACGTCCTAACTCCATGAACGTGGGGAACCATGAGAAGAAAAACCATGATCCGAAGGCATAGAAGAAATACATGCCGCAGATCAACCAGAACTGGGAGTTGGCAAGCAGTCGAGTGAAACGTAACTTCTCACCACTTACCTCTGACCTCATTTCCGAGCAAAGCTCGCCTTCCCGTAGCTTTTCACCTCTATCTCTATAATACCCATACCAAACGACGGCCCAGACAATGCCCAGCGCACCTAAGAGATAGAAGGCGGAGCGCCATCCTACCCACGCCATCACAGGGATGACGACGAAAGGTGTCAGAGCACCACCCATTCGACTGGCAGCCCACACATAGCCTTGTGCCTTGCCGACCTCGTTGCGCTCGAACCATCGACTGATGACGCCGGTGGAACAAGGTGACGAGCCTGCTTCGCCGATACCAAACATAAAACGAATGACGAGCAGCGAGGCCAGTCCTCCAGCCAATCCGGTGAAGGCAGTAAACAACGACCACCACAGCACAATCAGGGAGAGAATCTTTCGATGCCCGAACCGATCGCCCAATGCACCCATCGGTATCTGCATCAGACCATAGGAAAGGATGAAGGCACTCTGTACCCATCCCCACTCCGAGGGCGACAGGTTCAGATCGTGCATGATCGACGAGCCCGCCACACTAATATTAATACGATCCAAGAAAGTCACCATGCCCAGGATGACGAGCATGGTCAGGATCACGTTCTTACGTTTCATAAGTCTATTGACAAACGGCGTTGCTGAATTACAGGTTTAGGAACTTACGCAATCCCTTCACACCCAGAATAGGACTGGAGAGAACAGGTTTGCCTGTCAACTCCGACAGTCGCTGTTCCATGCGTGCCATAGAGCCCTGTGCCAGGACGAACATATCTACCTGACCAGCAATGCGTTGTGCTGCCTCAGCAATCAGACGGTCGTGGGTGGCTCCGTCGCCACTCTGACCCGCTGCAAAGGCACCATCGGCCAATCCCTCTACGAGGGTTACCTTCCGACCGGCTTTCTCGGCCTCGTTGCGCAACAGTCGACAGGTTGGATCAAGCGTGGTGGGCAACGTGGAGATGACACCAATACGATCGTAGTTCTTCACAGCCTCGGCAGCCATCGGTTGGTCGATACGGAAAACGGGAATGCGAGCATAACCATTGCCATAGTCGGCGATATCGCCTACCGACGAACAAGTATTGAAGACCACGTCGGCGCCAGCATCGGCAGCGGCATTATAATAGGACAACAGACGGCGACGAACGGCTGGCGTCACTTGGTTATTGGCAATCACTTCCTTGATGAGCGAAGAGTCTGCAATATGGTTAACAGTCACTTCAGGAAGATACTCTTTGAAAATCGCGGTCAACGGCTCAACCAGAGCCATCGCGGTGTGTACACAAACTACGTGAATCATGTTGTTATTGTTTTAGTGATTATTTTTGATGTTTGTTATTTCTTGGCTGTTTTCTTCTTGTAGCTCACTTGCAACGTGGGCGTATAGGTATTTTCCAGGACGACAGAGATAAAGCCGTCTTCAGTTTCGAAATTGGCAATCTTATGATCGTCGCCCAACTTCGGGCAGTCGGGCCAGGCACCCAACTCTTTCTCTAAGGCATCACGTTTCTCCTGCCACAGGTTACGCGTACTGTCGTTGGTCGACAACTGGTAGTTCTCCTGTACAACCAACAGGTCGTCGCCCTGGAAGCCAAGCAACAGACGATAGTTTTTCTGGGGATGCATCAGCACTACCGTTTGTCCGCTGTCGGAGGCTGCTGAGTCAATGGAGAAACCCTGTGCCAGCAAAGAGTCAACAAACTGAGGGACAGGTAATCCCATCGAGAGACCGCCATACTTCATCGACTTGCCACTACCTGCGCCACAAGCAGCAACGAGGATGGCAGTCGTCGCTGTGACCACTAATATTCTTAGACCCTTCAACCATTGCGCCCCGTTATGGAGCATAGAAATCGTTTTCATAAGCAGTGTATCGTAAATGGATGTGCCTATTTGGCACATCCTCATTTTTAATCTAATCGTTGACGTTATTTGAGATCTGGTAACTCTAACCACTTCACATAGCAGAAGTCTTGACGGTGAGGCAGTTCCTTGTTCTTCGGATATACCCGAATGGCGCTGCGATAAACACCAGACTGATGAGGAGTCAAGTCGGCCTCGAAGGTGTAGTTATTACCCTCATGACCTGTTATCGTCAATGGCTCGACATTGTATACTTTCTCATTGCCATCCTTATCAATCAAGACATTCACCTTCTCCAGTCCGATGGCATCGTCGAGACCCTGTTCGTTGATGACGTACTTCAAGTGGTACTTCTGGTCGGTCACACCACCCGTCGTGGGGAAGTCCCATTCGCTGCTGACCACATTGATGGCATCCCAACGCTCAGCTACGATCTCCTTCCACTGGGCAAGCTCCTTGGCTTTCTGATAACCATCGGCAGCCAGTTTCTTGAAGCGCTTAGCCTGTTTGTTGTAGAACTTCTCGTAGTAGTCGTCGAGCTGACGCTTCATCGTATAGTGAGGTGCAATCTGGGCGATGGAGTTCTTCACCACCTTACACCATCCCTTAGAGATACCGTTCTTATCCTTATCATAATAAAGAGGTATAATCTCGTTCTCCAACAGATTATAGATGGTAGCAGCATCGAGCCGATCCTGATAGCCCTGGTTCTGGTAGGTACGCTTCTCGGTAAGTGCCCATCCAGCACCCTCACGATAGCCCTCCAACCACCAACCGTCTTTCACGGAGAGGTTGACAACACCGTTCATCTCGGCCTTCTCGCCTGATGTACCGGAAGCCTCGAGAGGACGTGTCGGCGTGTTCATCCAGATATCAACACCGCTGACCAAACGACGAGCCAACAGGAAGTCGTAGTCCTCAACGAAGATAATCTTTCCCTGGAACTCATCGCGCTGAGAAATCTCGAAAATCTTCTTGATCAGGCCCTGACCAGCACCATCGGCGGGGTGAGCCTTACCTGCGAACAGGAAGATGACAGGTCGATTAGGATTGTTCACAATACGAGAGAGACGCTCCAAGTCGGTGAACAGCAAATGAGCACGCTTATAGGTAGCGAAACGACGGCAGAAACCGATCACAAGTGCGTTGGGGTTGAAACGCTCTGCCATCTTCGTGATACGCGAAGGATCATTCTGGTTCTTCAGCCATGTAGCGCGGAACTGTTTCTCGATATAGAAGAACAGTTTTTTCTTCATCACCATACGTTCCTTCCATAGAACCTCGTCAGGACAGTCATAGATGCCTTTCCAGCGCTCCTCATTCGACTGGTCACTCAGCAACTCAGGATCAAGGTACTTCTCATAGATATTCTTCAACCAACCTGTAGCTACCCATGTGGGGAAGTGAACACCATTGGTGACATAACCAACATGGTTCTCCTCAGGATAATAACCTGCCCAGATATTGGCAAACATCTTCTGAGATACCCAGCCATGAAGCTTAGATACACCATTCACCTCCTGACAAGTGTTGCAAGCAAAGGTGGACATACAGAAACGCTCACCATGGTCATCGGGGTTGGTACGCCCCATGCCGATAAACTCATCCCAAGAAATACCTAACTTCTGAGGATAACCGCCCATATACTTACTGAACAGAGCCTCGTCGAAATAGTCGTGACCAGCAGGAACAGGAGTATGAACAGTATACAGACCGCTGGCTCGAACCAGTTCCATAGCCTGATTGAAGGTCAGTCCCTCATCGATATAATCACACAAACGCTGCAGGTTGCAGAGCGCTGCATGACCCTCGTTGCAATGGTAGATATCCTTCTTGATACCTAACTTCTTGAGCAACAGCATACCGCCGATACCCAACAGGATCTCCTGCTTCAGACGGTTCTCCCAGTCACCACCATAGAGGCTGTGGGTGATAGGCTTATCGTACTCGGAGTTCATCTCGTTGTCGGTATCCAACAGATAGAGGCTCACACGACCTACATTCACACGCCATACATAAGCATAGACGTGATAGTTCATATAGGGCACATCAATCACCAAAGGATTACCGTTCTCATCCAACTGACGGACAATAGGAAGAGAACCGAAATTCTGAGCTTCGTAGTTGGCAATCTGCTGACCATCGATAGACAAACTCTGGGTGAAGTAACCAAAGCGATACAGGAAACCTACGGCACACATATCTACATTAGAGTCACTTGCCTCTTTCACATAGTCGCCTGCTAACATTCCCAGACCACCAGAGTAGATCTTCAAGGCAGAGTGAATACCATATTCCATACAGAAATATGCCACAGAAGGACGACTCTTATCTGGTTTCACGTCCATATATTCGCGGAACTTAGTCGAGACCTCCTTGACGCGCTTCATCAGGGCCTTATCCTTCAGTATGGCCGCCTTACGAGCAAAAGTAAGACGTTCAAGAAGCATGACAGGATTGTGGCGTACTTCGTGATAGATTTGTTCGTCGAGGTCACGGAACAAATCACGAGCCTCGGCATTCCATACCCACCACATATTATGGGCTATCTCTCCCAAACACTTCAGTTCATCAGGCAACGTGGCCTTAACGGTCAGCATCCTCCACTGTGGAGCATTTGCATAGTCGGCTTTAATCTTAATCATAAAATGGATTTTAGTTTAATAGATTGAAATCTATTGATTAGATGCTCAGTTCGTCGAGCACATTGATCAAGCGTTTATCGAAACGCTTGTCAGTACGAATACACTCAGAGAAAGGTACATAGACAATCTCGCTCATTCGATAACCGATCATGATATTACGTTGTCCCTGCATGATAGCCTCGATGGCTCCCACACCCATGCAACTGGCCAGGATACGGTCGCGAGCTGAAGGACTACCACCACGCTGCAAGTGTCCGAGGATAGAGACGCGCACATCGAAGTTGGGGAACTCCTTCTTCACACGATCGGCATAGTAGAGGGCACCACACTTAGGACTCTCTGATACAATGACGATACAGGACTTCTTCGACTTACGGATACCACGTCCCATGAAAGCAGCCAACTGGTCGACATCGGTGGCCTCCTCTGGCACAATAGCAGCCTCAGCACCACAGGCGATGGCGCAGTTCTGTGCCAGAAATCCTGCATCGCGACCCATCACTTCAACGAAGAAGATGCGCTCATGGGAGTTGGCAGTATCACGGATGCGGTCCACACATTCCATGATGGTGTTCATCGTTGTATCATAGCCAATCGTTGCATCGGTGCCATAGAGGTCATTGTCGATGGTACCTGGCAGACCGATAACCGGGAAGTCGTGCTCCATAGCGAAGTCGCGGGCACCTGTCAGAGAGCCGTTGCCACCGATGACGACGAGGGCGTCAATCTCCTCTTTTTGACAAGTCTCGAAGGCCTTCTGTCTACCCTCAGGAGTCATGAACTCTTGACTACGGGCAGTCTTCAGCATAGTACCACCCCTGGTAATAATACCACTGACATCCTCGGTGGTCAACTCTTTGATCTCACCCTTGATAAGACCATCGTAACCACGATAGATACCTTTTATCTTGAAACAATTATAAATGCCGGCACGTGTCAAGGCACGGATGGCTGCGTTCATGCCGGGAGCATCGCCGCCCGACGTCAGAATTCCAATGGTTTTAATCTTGCCCATAGTTTTGTTTTAATTAATGATGATTTCTGCTTGCAAATATACAATATTTTCTATAAAACTCCAAGAAATCGACCTTTAATCTTAATCGCATTTGATCACAAGACAAACTTCACCCTCGGTGAAGCTATCGGTTTCACCCTCGGTAAGATAGCGCTGTTATCCCACCAAGATAAAAACAAAAATCTCGGATTCGAAATCCGAGATTCTTGTTTGAAATTACTGCATATCGTAGACCACTTGCATCAGCCGTTTGCCGATGGCATCGGCCTCCTCCATGGTGTGCGCCTCGCTGTAGACGCGGATGATGGGTTCGGTGTTCGACTTGCGCAGGTGAACCCATTTGTCGGGGAAGTCGATCTTCACACCGTCGATATCGTTGACCCGTGCCGTGGGGTCGGCAGCAAACATCGCTTTCACCTTCACCAGAATGGCATCGACATCGGTATCGGGCGTCAAGTCGATTCGGTTCTTAGCTATCTGATAGTCGGGGAAAGTCTGGCGCAGCTCACTCACGCGGCACCCTTTCTGTGCCAGCGAAGAGAGGAACAGGGCGATACCTACGAGGGCATCGCGACCGTAGTGGCTCTCGGGATAGATGACGCCGCCGTTGCCTTCGCCACCGATAACGGCTCCCACCTCCTTCATCTTCGTGGTGACATTGACCTCGCCTACTGCGGCAGCGCTATACTGACCGCCATGCTTCTCGGTGACGTCGCGCAGAGCACGGGTGGAACTGAGGTTGCTGACTGTGGAGAGGTGAGAGGTGAGAGGTAAGAGGTGAGAGGTTTGTTCCAGTACATAGTCGGCGACGCTAACGAGGGTGTACTCCTCACCAAACATCCGTCCGTCTTCGCAGATGAACGCCAGTCGGTCGACATCGGGATCAACCACGATACCGAGATCGTAGCGACCGCTGCGCATCTGGTCCATGATGCCCTGAAGGTTCTTCTCCAGCGGCTCAGGGTTATGGGCAAACTGTCCAGTGCACTCGCCGTTGAGCACCTCGAACTCCACGCCGAGGGCCTTGAACAGCTCGGGCAGGATGATGCCTCCCACGCTGTTGATGGTGTCGGCGCAGACACGGAAGTGGCGACCACGGATGGCCTCGGTGTCCACCAGTCGGAGGTCGAGCACCGACTGAATATGTCGCTGGTTCATCTTGTCGTCCTTCACTACCCTACCCAACTGCTCCACGGGAGCATAGTTGAAGTCTTCGGCCTCAGCGATGCGGAGCACCTCAGCACCGTCGGCAGCGGTGAGGAACTCGCCCTCGCGGTTCAACAACTTCAAGGCGTTCCACTGTGTAGGGTTATGGCTAGCAGTAATGATGATACCGCCGTCGGCCTCGTGCCAGCGCACGGCTAACTCGGTGGTTGGCGTGGTGGCCAAGCCGATATCGACAACCTCGTAGCCCATGCCGACAAGGGTGCCGCAGACGATGTCGCGCACCATCGGACCTGAGATTCGACCGTCGCGACCTACCACAACCTTCTTGCCGCCGATGAAGGTGGCATAGGCCGTAGTAAACTTCACAATATCCAAAGGATTAAGGGTGTCACCGGGCTGTCCGCCGATAGTGCCGCGGATACCGGAAATGGATTTAATCAGTGTCATATCCGATTAGTATGATAGTTGATAAGTAATTTCGTAAAAATATGGCGAGACGTAGGTGGTGGCTACGTTATGACCCTGGGTATGGGGCACGATGAGGCGCACCTTGGCATGGCTCTCCTCAATGTTACGGCTGGGCTTGATATAGTTCAGCGGCACCAGCCATCCCGATGGAACGGCAGCGCCGTAGGTGTTGTACATCACTCCACTCTCGAAGGAACCGGTAAAGGTACTGCTGGAACGCGTCACCTTCATGCGGTCCCAGATGGCGGCATACTCATTGGTATTGTTGATGGCCATCGTGTCCTCGGCCATAATGTCGTATTCCATGAAACGGCAGACGAGGTAGGAGTTGCCCTCGGGCAGTTCCTCGCCACCGCCCGGATGGATGATCTGCATATAGATACCTTTGTTGGTCAGATACACATACTCGTTGTTCTCAAGATTGGTGACATCGCCCTGCTCT